>Ga0078972_1009157_pt1 | contig 19821 bp, 22 predicted proteins | sample YelNatPaOPGAMG01_FD_67568 | JGI IMG/M metagenome (GOLD analysis project Ga0078972, IMG submission 67568) | Hot spring thermophilic microbial communities from Obsidian Pool, Yellowstone National Park, USA - OP-RAMG-01 (SPADES assembly) (version 2) | ecosystem: Environmental > Aquatic > Thermal...
CGGGACGAGCTGGGATGTTCACGACTACAGGAAGTACATCCAGGAGACCACCGTGAAGCACTCCAGGGCCAAGCACTCCTCCTACAAGGGGAAGCCCTTCATGGTGGGGGCGCTGGCCAGGGTGAAGATCTTCGGGGAGAGGCTGGAGGGTGAGGCGAAGGAGCTCTTCAGGCAGCATCAGTCAAAGCTGGACTACTCCAACTCCATCTCCAACAACCTGGCCCAGGCCATAGAGCTGGTGCACAGCGTGGACAGGTGCATCTCGGATGTGGAGGAGCTGCTGAGCCTGGGACTGAGGAAGGAAAAACCGGTGGAGGTGAAGCTCAGGGCGGGAACCGGAACGGCCTCCGTGGAGGCCCCCAGGGGAACCCTCATCCACTCCTACCGCTTCGATGCGAAGGGGAGGGTGGTCTGGGCGGACGTGATCACCCCTACCGCCATGAACGCCGCCAACGTGGACAAGGACTTCAGGGTGGCGGCCCCCAGGCTGGTGAGGGACCAGAAGGAGCTGGAGAGGGTGCTGGAGATCATCGCCAGGGCCTACGACCCCTGCATCTCCTGCTCCACCCACCTGGTCAGGATAAAGAGGGTTTAGTCCTCCTGAAACGGGTGCCCCCGGCTTGGAAGGCTTTGGCGGGTGCGAGGGTTAAACCCTCCCCTCCGCCACCGTGGCTATCCCCACCCCTCCTCCCCCGCACAGGGTCTGGAGGCCGTAGCGGAGCCGGTGGCGGACCATCCGGTGCACCATCTCCGTGAAGTATAGGACTCCGGTGCACCCTATGGGGTGCCCTATGGCTATGGCTCCCCCCGTGGGGTTTATGCGCGGGTCGTCGAAGGCCACCCCGAACTCCCTGCAGAAGGCCAGCACGGGGGAGGCGAAGGCCTCGTTGGGCTCCCAGACCTCCACCTCCTCCATCCCTATTCCGGCCCGGGCCAGGGCCTTGCGCATGGCCGGTATGGGCCCGAGGAGCATGGTCACGGGATCGTCCCCCGCCACGGCCATGGACCTGATCTTGACCAGGGGTTTCAGCCCCAGCTCCTCCGCCTTCTCCATCGTCATCAGCATCACCGCGGCGGCCCCATCGGCTATGGCGGAGGAGTTCCCCGCCGTCACCGTGCCGTTCTCCTCGAAGCGGGGGGGAAGGTTACGGAGGCGCTCGTAGGCGGTCACGGGATCATCCAGGGCCTGGGCTCGGGGGGTCTGGTCCTCCTCCACCCACACCCTTTCCCCTCCCCTCTCCACCTGCACGGGGAGGACCCGCTTCCGGTACTCCTCCTTCTCCCTCATCGCCCGCACCGCCTTCTGATGGCTCCAGAGGGCGAACCTGTCCTGCTCCTCCCTGCTCAGGGAGTAGCGCTTGGCCACCAGCTCGGCGGCCACCCCCATCACCCCGAGGGCCCCCCTCTCCTCCGCCCGGGGATGAAGGGAAACGGGGAAGTCGGCCTTTATCGCCGCCTCCAAATCGGATCCTATGGGGTAGTGGCTCATGTTCTCCACCCCCGCGGCTATCGCTATCTCCCCGCAGCCCGTCATGAGGGCCTGGGCCTGGGAGTTGATGGCCTGGAGCCCCGCGTTGCAGTACCGGGTGAGGGTCCAGCCCGCGGTTTCCACCGGGAGGTCGGCGGCCAGCACCCCCAGCCTGCCCAGGTTCAGCCCCTGCTCCCCTATCTGGCTCAGGCACCCCACCGCCACGTCCTCTATCTCCCCCTCCTCGAAGGCCCCGCAGCGTTTCTTCACCCGGTCCACCAGTCCCCTCAGGACCGTGGCCAGGAGGTGCTGGGAGGAAACTCCGGCGAAGACTCCACCCTTCTCCATGCCTGCCCACCCCGACTTTCCCACCGGGGTTCGGACGGCCTCTACCACCACCACTTCCCTCAGCTCGGGCACTCCCCAAAATCTCCTGGGGGTCCCCCCTTAAAAAGTAAGGTTGAAATTACCCCGGGAAGAAGAAAATGATGAAGTTCAGGGTGGTTCCGGACACGAATCTCTTCATAGGAGCCCGCTTCAACCCCCGCAGCGCCTCCGCCAGGATTTTGGATCTCTGCCTGAAGGGGAGCTGCCAGGCCCTCCTCTCCCCCAGGGTAAAGGCGGAGGTGAGGAGCATGCTGGGAAGGGTGGGGTACGACAGGGGTTTCGGGTTGAAGGTTAAGAGGCTTCTGAGGGAGGCGGAGGAGGTGGAGGTGCAGGAGGAACTACCTCTGCTGATGGAGGATCCTGATGACAACAAGCTCCTCAACTGCGCTCTTTGGGGGAAGGCGGATTACCTGATCACCAACGACCGCCACCTGCTGAAGTTCAGGGATTACCTGGGGGTCAAGATACGCAGGCCCTCGGAGTTCCTGAGGGAGTTCAAGGAGAGGGAGTAGGCCCGCCCTCAGGAAGGAGGGCTTGGATGGTGGACCCAGCGGGATTCGAACCCGCGACCTCCCGCCTGCGAAGCGGGCGCTCTACCGCTGAGCTATGGGCCCATTTCCTCTGGGCTCTTTCCCCCCTTATTTTTTTCTGGGGGGATCTCCAGCTCGCACTCCTCGGGATCCTTCTCCCTCATCCTGACGAAGGAGGGGGCCCTCAGCTTCAGGTCCCTGGTGAGCTCTAGGTACTTCACCTCGCACACCAGCCTAGGCTCCACCCACCTCACCTCGTAGGGGGGTTCCTCCTCCACAGGCCTCCTCCCAGTCTCTAGCTTCCTCAGCAGGGGGAAGAGCGCCTCCATGGTCTTGGTGTCGAACCCCGTTCCCACCTTCCCCAGGAAAACCAGCCTTCCCTCCAGATAAGCGCCCAGCACCAGGGCCCCGAAGTAGGGCTCCCTTTGTCCCTCCCCGGGGGTGTACCCCAGGATCACGACATCCATGGTTTTCACCACCTTCAGCTTTAGCCAGTCCGGGCTCCTGACCCCCGGCTGGTAGGGGGAGTCCTTCCTCTTCCCCATCACCCCCTCCAGCCCCATCTTCTTCACGCTTTCCCAGAGTTCCTTCCCCAGTTCGGTGTGGAGGCAGAGCCTTATCCTCTCCCCTTCCTCCACCGCCTCGCGGAGGAGTTCCTTCCTCTCCAGGAGGGGCAGGGAGAGGAGTTCCCTTCCCTCATAGACCAGCAGGTCGAAGACCACCAGGTTGGCGGGGTGGAGGCGGGAGAGGAACTCTATCCTGAGCGGGTCCTCCTGCTGCTCCCTCTCTTGGAGGAGGGGGAAGCTGGGGAGCCCGGAGTCCAGAACCACGATTTCCCCGTCCAGAAGGCAGGGGTCGGGGAGGAGGGAGCATTGGAGGGAGGAGAGCTCCGGGTACCGGTGCTCGATCCACCTCCCCCTCCGGTTGAGGAAACGGATCCTGTCACCCTCCCTGTAGACCAGGGCCCTGGTCCCGTCCAGCTTGGGCTCCCAGAGGAAGTTTTCCCTCTCCAGGTCGGAGGGGGATCCCGTTCGGGCCAGCATGGGCTTCAGGAGGGGCAGCCCCATGGTTCAGGAGCCGACCTTTCTTTTCTTGGCTTCCGCTAGGCTGGCCTCCAGGGCCTTCATGAGGTCGAGGGGGGCCTCCTTCTTCTCCTCCTGGGGAACGGCGAGGGGCCTACCCTCCGCCTTCTGCCTCACCAGCTCCGCCAGCGCCTCCTTGAAGGTGTCCCTGTACTCCTCCGGCCTGAACTCCCCGCTGAGGCTCTCCAGGAGGTTCTTGGCCAGCTCCCTCTCCCTCTCGGTGGGGGAGGGAAGGTTCTGCAGCTCCTTGAGCTCCGAGGGGTCCACGAGCTCGGTGAGGTAGTGGAGGGTGGAGAGGAGGAGGCCCTGGCGGTAGGGGCGCAGGAGTACCACGTGCTCCCTCTCCCTCAGGGTCATCTTCCCCACGGCAGCCCTGTTGGTGAGGGAGAGGACCTCCCTGAGGAGGGAGAAGGCCCTTTCTCCCCCCTCCTGCGGCACCACGTGGTAGTGGGAGTCGGGGAAGAGGGGGTCCACGCCTGCGGGGTCTACAAAGGTTAGGATCTCTATGGTCTTGGCGCTCTTGGGCTGGATCCTGGAGAGCTCCTCCTCCGTCAGGGGGACGATTTTCCCCTTGGAGAGCTCGAAGCCGTACTCCACCTCCTCCTGGGGAACCTCCCTTTTGCACGTGGTGCACCACCTCTTGTGTCGGAGGGCGGTGTGGCAGGTGGCGTGGAGGGTGCGGAGGGCCGTTCCCCTGGATCTGGTGGCGGGATAGATCTTGATGGGTATGTTGACCAGACCGAAGGAAAGGCTGCCGGTGAAGAGGGCCCTGGGCATCCCATATTCTTTAAACCCTGAGGTCTTATAGGGGGCGATGGTGGAGGTTCCGGGGCTGGAGGAGAGGGTGGGCTCCCCCATCAGGGTTTTCTCCAAGGACGGCAGGGAGATCAGGGGTACCCTGAGGATGTGTGACGAGCACCAGAACCTGGTGCTGGAGGGGGCGGAAGAATACTCCAATCAGAAGCTCCAGAGAAGGCACACCCGCCTTTTCCTGAAGGGCGGAAACATCAGGATGATCGAGATTTGATTCATCCTATTTTCTTGACCTCTCCCAGAGACTTCTCCAGCTCCACCAGCTTCCTTCCGTTTTCGGTGAGGGAGAACTTACCGTTGGGCTCCCTCATCACCACCCCGTAGTCCACCATCCTGCCCAGGATGCACTTGAGCTGCCAGGCCTCCGGTTTGGGGAGGAACCTGAAGAGCTCGGAGGGCGACACCCCCCCCTCCGCCTCCTTGAGGGCTTGGAAGATCCTCCTGGCCTCCTCGTCCTTCAGCAGCCACTCCACCGCCTTCTCGATCATTCCCAACTCTCGGAAGCAGGACGGTTTAACCGTATCGGGTGGGGAGGGGGCGTAGGATAGGGTTAAAAACCGGGGCACCCAAAAAAGTCGATGTCTGTCCTGGTGACGGTGGGAAAGATCCTGCTGGGGATCTTCCTGGTGCTGGTGGCGCTGGGCTCGGGGTTCTTCGGCTACATCTGCGTGAGGGCGGAGGCCAGGAAGTGGGCGGCGGGAATGTTCCTCATCACCCTCCTCTCCCTGCTCGCCCTCTACGGTCTGATCCTGGTCTAGAGGCCCTCCTTCTTCCAGTGCTCCAGGTTCATCTGCCTGGCCCTCTCCTCCAGCTTGGCCATGATCCGGTCCTCCACCTGCCTCCGCTCGAAGTCCGAGAGCCTGAGCCTCAGCACCCTGGGCCTGGCGAAGACATCGAAGGCCATCTCCACCTCCCTCTTGGTCAGCGGCGCGTCCTTCACCTTGTCCCCCAGGAACTCCCACGCCTTGGCCGCTATCCAGTCCACCTCGTTTTCCTCCATCCCAACCTTTTTTTCCTCCCAGTTTTTAAGTTGAGGATGGACACCCTGGAGGCCATAAGGAAGAGGAGGAGCGTGAGGAGCTTCCGGCCCGATCCCGTGCCGGAGGGGGATCTCAGGAAGATCCTGGAGGCGGCCTCCTGGGCGCCCTCGGCGGGAAACTGCCAGCCCCTGGAGCTGGTGGTGGTGAGGGACCCCAAGGTGAAGGAGGAGGTGAAGGAGGCCGCCTTCGGTCAGCCTTTCCTGGAGGAGGCACCGGTGCTGGTGGTGGTGTGTGCGGAGGTGGAGAGAACGACCAGCAGGTACGGGAGGAGAGGGGAGCTCTTCTACGTGCAGGATACGGCCGCCGCCACCCAGAACCTCCTCCTGGCGGCCACCAGCCTGGGATACGGCACCTGCTGGGTGGGAGCCTTCCTGGAGGAGGAGGTGTCCCGGGTCCTGCGCCTTCCCGAGGGGGTGCGCCCCCTGGCCATCGTGCCCATAGGGAAGAGCGCCGAGAGCCCCGAGGCTCTCCCCCGCCGGCCCCTGGAAGAAATAGTGCACTGGGACGGGTACTAGAGGAGGCGGGCCCCCCGCGGGTCGAGGGCGCTGGAGACCACCGCCCGCTCCCCCACGGAGCCCGAGAGTTCCTTTACCAGCTTCTTCAGCTTCTCTTCCCGGACGAAACCGAAGATTCCCCTACCCAGCATGGTCTGGGTGGCCCCCAGAGCCCCCTCCCTGAGGAAGAGGTCCCTCACCTCCCTGAGCTCCCCGTCCATCAGGCCCAGCCCCTCCGCGAACTCGGAGGAGACCCGCAGGAAGGTCCTGAGGGTGGGATGGGTCAGCAGCTCCTCCACGGCCCTTCTCCCCAGCCTCAGGGAGCGCTCCCTCAGCTCGGGATCGGAGAGGGCCTTCCTGGTGCTCAATCCCCCGAGCGTGCAGGAGACCACCCGCACTCCCCGCGGAACCGGAATCCTCCTCCAGGAGCCGTAGGGGGGGGAGCCCGGTCTCTCCCCTATCACCATCCCCCCCCTGGCCTGGGCCCCCACATCCCCCAGCCCGGTCAGGTTCCTCACCTCCGCCACGTGGGCCTCCCGCACCGCCTCCCTCCTCCAGGCCCTGAGCCCCAGGGCCCTGGAGAGGGTGAGCGCCAGCCCCAGGGCCCCCGCCCCGCTGGCCCCGTAACCCGCGCCCAGGGGGACCTGCATCCGGTGCTCCACGTGCAGGGAGAGATCCCCACCCTTCCGGCTCAGGAGGGAGCGGGCCACGTAAAGGCTGGTCCTCGCCTCGCTCCTCCTCCCGTTGATGAGGATCCTCACCTCCCCCCCTCCCTCCCTCACCCTCAGGCGGGTCAGGACCCCCACCTGCAGGCAGGGCCCCCCGTTCCTGGAGCCCATCCTCTCAGGGCGGGGGGAGGGACAGATCTCGAAGAAGCCCGAGAGATGGGCCGGCACGAAGGCCTGCAGTTCCGGTGGTTCTCCTCTCCGGGTTCTCATCCCTTTCCCCGGGGTGGGGTTACCCCGCCTTGCCCAGCCCCTGAAGGGCCAGGTCCAGGATCCGATGGGCTATCTCTTCCTTCCTCCCCCTCATCCTCTCCCTTCCCGAGCGGTGGACCAGCACCACCTCGTTGGTGTCCTCCCCGAAGCCCGCCCCGGGGAGGGAGAGATCGTTGGCCACCACCAGGTCGAAGCCAGCCTTCAGCTTCTCCTCCGCCCTGGAGATCAGCTCCTCCTGGGGAACCCCGTGCTCCGCCTTGAAGCCCACCAGGAAGGTGCGGGGAGAGAGCCGCTTGATTTCATCCGCCACCCTCGGGGCGGGAACCAGCCTGAGTTCCACCGTCTCCGTGCTCCTGAGCTTCCTCTGGAAGGGTTTCTCCGCCCTGAGGTCCTGAGGGGCCGCCGCGGCCACCACCACCTCCGCTCCCCTCCTCACCTCCCCCTCCAGGGCCTCCTTCATCTCCTGAGTGGTCCTCACCCTGATCGTCCTCACCCCCTCCGGGGGCCTCTCGGTTCCGGGGCCGTAGATCAGGACCACCTCCGCCCCCCTGAGGGCGGCCATCCTGGCCACCGCTATCCCCATCTTCCCCGAGCTGAAGTTGGAGATCATCTTCACCCCGTCTATGGGCTCCACGGTGGGTCCGGCCGTGACCGCCACCCTCACACCCCTCAGGTCCGGCGGACGGTGGAACATCACCCTCAGCACGATCTCATGGGTTTCCATCATCCTGGCCCTGCCCTCCGCCAGCACCGGACCTAGGAGCGCGAAGCCCTTCTCTTTAAGCTTGGCCACGCTGTCCTGCACGGGTCCGCTCAGGTACATGGAGGCGTGCATGGCCGGGGCCAGGAAAACGGGTTTCCCCAGCCCGGAGGCGGCGATCACGGTGGCCGTCACGGGTGTGTCCGCTATCCCCCAGGCCAGCTTTCCCAGGGTGCTGGCGGTGGCCGGTGCCACCACCACCGCGTCCGCCCACTCCGATAGCTTGAGGTGCTCCAGCTCCCCGGTCAGCGAGGTGGTCACCTCCCCCCCCGTGGCCCAGTGCATGAGGGTGGGGGAGAGGAGCTGGGCGGCGCTGGGGCTCATCACCACCCTGACCTCCGCCCCCCGCCGGGAGAACTCCCTGGCGAGCTCGGGGGCCCTCATGATGGCGGCGCTTCCCGTGAGGCAGAGGAGGACCTTCCCCACCTTCATCTTAACGACTCTCTTAGCCTCCCTTAATTAGCCTGCCGTGGGGGTCTATTTCCCCCCTGCGTATCCTGGTGGAGGAGATGGGTTTACCATCCTCCGCCAGAACGAAGGGTATCTCCAGGATCTCCAGCTCCTTCAGCCCCCTCTCCCGCCTGATCCGGTTGATCTCCTCCGCCCTAACCCTGGTCTCCGGGCTCACCACGATGGCCTCCAGCTCGGGATCGGAGACCGCCGGGCCGTAGGGGTCGCGGATCACCACCACCTCCGCCCTTTCCTCCCCGAACTCCGTGAAGACGGTCTCCAGAAGCCTCCCCAGCCTCTGTCCCAGGGGCTGGACGCGGCATCCCTTGGACTGTACCATCTCGTCCGAGCAGACCCCCAGGTAGACCCTCTCTCCCACCTCGAAGGCCTTCCTCAGCAGGGCGAGGTGTCCCCTATGGAGGTGGTCGAAGGTCCCCCCGGCGGCCACTTTTTTGAACTTCATCCCAGCTCCCCGGCCCTCCTGTGGGCGGCCTTTAACGCTCGCTTGAAAGCCTCAAAAACCTTTCCACCCTCCAGCTCCCTCAGGGCGGCTTCCGTGGTCCCCCCAGGGGAGGTCACCATGCTCACCAGCTCCTCGGGCTTCAGGTCCAGCTCCAGGAGCATTTTTCCCGCCCCCTTCGCCGTCTGGGAAGCCAGCCTGAGGGCCTCCTCGCGCGGCACCCCCAGCTCCTCCGCCCCCTCCGCCAGGGCCTTGATCACCAGGGAGAAGTAGGCGGGGCCGCTCCCGCTGAGGGCGGTTATGGCGTTCATCCTCTCCTCGGGAACCTCCACCGGAATCCCCAGCCTTCCCAGCAGCTCCCTCACCCTCTCCCCTTCACCCGTGCCGGGAGCAGGGGTGTAGGCCATCACCCCCTCCCCCACCGCACAGGCCAGGTTGGGCATCAGCCTGAAGACCTTCGCCCCTTCCAGCTTCCCCTCCAGCCTGCGGAGGGTGGCCCCCGCCACGCAGGAGATTACGAGCTTTCCCCTCACCTTTCCCCCCATCTCCTCCAGCACCCCTTCCAGGTCCCCGGGCTTCACCGCTAGGAAGATCACCTCCGCCTCCTCCAGCAGGGGATCCAGCCTCCTCACCACCCTCACCCCCAGCTGCTCCGAGAGGGCCCCGGCCCTCCCCGCATCCTTCTCGCACACCATCAGCTCCCCTTGGGAGAAGCCCGCCCTCAGCAGGCCCCTCAGGAGGAAGGAGCCCAGCCTTCCCCCGCCCACGATTCCGACCTTCAGGCCCTCCCCTCCCTCACCTCTTTCCAGGTCCTCTCCAGCCTGCGGTGCAGGAAGGGTCGTGGGGGGGAGGAGAGGTAGGGGGCCACCACGTGCCCGTTACCCACCAGGTAGTACTTGTAGGTGGTGAGCCCCTCCAGCCCCACCGGTCCCCTGGCGTGCAGCTTCCCCGTGCTTATCCCCACCTCCGCCCCCAGCCCGTACCTGTATCCGTCGCTGAACCTGGTGGAGGCGTTCCACATGACGGAGGAGGAGTCCACCCCCTCCAGAAACCTGATGGCCGCTCCCCTGTCCTCCGTCACTATGGCGTCCGTGTGCCTGGAGCCGTACCGGTTGATGTGGGAGATGGCCTCCTCCAGGCCCTCCACCACCTTCACGGCTATGATGAGGTCCAGGTACTCGGCGTGCCAGTCCTCCTCCCTGGCCCTCTTGACCTTCACTATCCCCCTGGTGCGCTCGCACCCCCTCATCTCCACCCCGGCCTTGGAGTAGACCTCCACCAGCCTGGGAAGGAACTCCTCCGCCACCTTGGCGTGCACCAGCACCTTCTCGGCCGCGTTGCACACGGCGGGGTACTGGACCTTGGCGTCGTAGCAGATCTCCAGGGCCTTTTCGAAGTCGGCGTGCTCGTCCACGTAGATGTGGCACACCCCCTCCGCGTGCCCCAGAACCGGGATCCTGGTGTGCCTCTGGATGAACTTGATGAACTCCTTGCTTCCCCTGGGAACCAGCAGATCCACGTACTCCTCCAGCTTGAGGAGCTTCCTCACCTCCTCCCTCCCCTCCACCAGCTGGATCCACCCCTCCGGAACCCCCTTCCCCTCCGTGGCCTCCTTGAAGAGGCGGAAGAGGGCCTGGTTGGAGTGGTTGGCCTCCTTTCCCCCCTTCAGGATCACGGCGTTCCCCGACTTCAGGCACAGGGAGGAGATCTGGGGGAGGACATCCGGTCTGGCCTCGAAGATGGCCCCCACCACCCCTATGGGGCAGGAGACCCTGTACAGCTCCAGCCCCTCGTCCAGCTCGCAGGCGTAGAGGGTTCTGCCTACCGGATCCTCCAGCTCCGCCACGCTCTCCACCATCCTGGATAGGGCCTCCAGCTTTCCCTCGCTCAGCTTCAGCCTCTCCAGGAGGGGCTTGGAGAGCCTCCTCCTCTCCGCGATCTCCACGTCCCTCCGGTTGGCTTCCAGCACCTCCTCCCTGCGCTCCCTCAGGGCCCTGGCGGCCTCCAGCAGGGCGGCGTTCTTCACCTCCGTCGTCAGGGTGGTCAGACGCAGGGAGGCCTCCCTGGCCCTCCTCACCCTCTCCAGGAGCCTCATCTTTTTCCTCCCGGCAGGAAGAGGGTCCCTATCTCCTCCCCCTCCAGCAGGCGCTTCAGCACCCTCCTCTCCCCCGCCCTCGCCACCACCGCGGGTATCCCGGCGGAGCAGGCCATCTTGGCCGCCTGCAGCTTGGTCCTCATCCCCCCGAAGCCCTTCTTCCCCCCCAGCCTCTCCAGCTGCGGAGTGAACTCCCTGACCTCACGCAGGAGCTTCACCCCTCTTTCCCTCTTGGGGTCCCCGGTGTAGAGCCCGTTCACGTCGGAGAGGAGGATCAGGAGATCGGCCCTGGAGAGGATGGCCAGGTGGGCGGAGAGGAGGTCGTTGTCCCCGAACTTGATCTCCTCCACCGCCACGCTGTCGTTCTCGTTCACCACCGGGACCACCCCCCACCGGAGGAGGACCTGGAGGGTGTTCCTCAGGTTCCTGCTCCTCTCGGGGTGGGTGAAGTCCTCCTTGGTGAGGAGCAGCTGGGCGATGGGCTGTCCGTACCTCCCGAAGTACCTCTCGTAAACCCTCATCAGGATGCCCTGTCCCACCGCGGCCGCGGCCTGCAGCAGGGAGAGCTCTTTGGGCCTGCCCTTCATCTCCATCTTCCCCACCCCCGCCCCTATGGCTCCGGAGGTCACCAGCAGCACCTCCTTGCCGCTCCTCCTCAGGTCCATCACCTCCCTCACCACCTTCCTCACCTTCAGGGGCTCCAGCCTGGAGTTCATGTTTGTCAGGCTGCTGGTGCCCACCTTCACCACTACCCTCTTCACCCCTGAGAAGTTCCTCGCCATACCCGAAAATTCCCCTCCTTCCCCTTATTTATATCCTCGAACTCCTCCCGCAGCATCCTGAGCATCTCCAGGCTCCTCCACCCGGGTCGCCTCTCCAGCTCCCTAGAGAACCTCTCCACCGCCCCGGCGGAGGGGGGAAGGGCCAGCTCCTTGTAACCCACCCCCACCAGGAAGAGCCCCTCCACGGGGGCTGGCTCCCCCTTCATTCTCCCTCCCTTTCTGGTGAGGCTCCAGAGCTCCTCCAGCTCCATCCTCCCCTGGCCCAGGAGGAGCAGGGCGCCCATCATCCTCCTCACCTGCTGGTAGAGGAAGTGGGTGGCCACGAAGTCCGCCTTGAGGATTCCCCCCTCCGCCCTCACCCCCACCAGGAAGAGCTTGCAGAAGGGGGGTTTTCCGGGCTCGGGCCTGCAGAGGGGGGTGAAATCCCTGGCGGTCTCCAGCAGCCTGGCCCCCCTCCTCGCCTCCCTGAGGTCGAAGGGCTCGGGGAGGGGGAGGACGTACCGGTAGTGGCGGAAGAGGGCCCCCCTCCTGGGGCTGAAGGTGGGTGGCACCTCCACCGCGGCGAGCACGGTGAGCTCGGGGGGAAGGAGGGAGTTGAGCTCCTCCTCGGTGGAACCCCTGGTGGAGTCGAAGGCCACCACCTGCCCCAGAGCCCCTACCCCTCGGTCGGTCCTGGCGGCGGCCTCGTACCTCGCTTGCTTCGGGCCCTCCACCAGGCCGGATCGCTTCAGAACCTCCAAGAGGATCCCCTCCACCGTGGGCTTTTCCGGCTGGCGGGCGAAGCCCCAGAGGGAGGAGCCCTCGTAGGCCAGCCTGAGGGCCACCCTCATCCTCTCCCCCGGTACTCCCACATCCTGAGCATCACCTGCAGGATCTCCTCCCTGCCCATCTCCGGCCCCCCCTTCAGCTCCCGGTAGGCCCTCTCCAGGTTCCCCACCAGCCTCTCCTTCTCCCTCCACTCCCCGTATCTCCCCAGCTCCACTTCCCTCGCCACCTCCTCCACCGCTTTTCCCTCCTTGATTCCCCTCTCGGCCTCCTCCCAGATCCTCCTCAGGTACTCCCCCGCTTCCCTCAGGGCCCCCTCCCCCCAGCTCAGGGGCCCGTGACCGGGCACGTACACCCTGGCCCTCAGGGACCTCAGGAGCTCCAGGGCCCTCAGGGAGCCCCTCACCGAACCCATGAGGACGAAGGGGGTGCAGGGAGGGGAGAAGAGGAGGTCACCGCAGAAAACCACTCCCTCGGAGGGCAGGTGGAGGAAGAGGTCCCCTGAGGTGTGGGCGGGTCCAGGGTGCACCATCCTTATCTCCCTCTCCCCCTCCTCCGTCTCCTGGTACAGGGTGAGGCTCCCTTCGAAGGTGAGGTCCTGGGGCACCACCCTCACCCCTTCCACCTCCAGCTCGGGGAAGAGGGCCAGGTAGAGGCTTGGATCCACCTCCCTCTCCCTCAGCGTCTCCTCCCGGCAGCGGGAGTGGCAGAGGGTGAGGGAGGGCTGGAAGAGGTGGTTGGTCCAGAGGTGGTCGGGATGGGCGTGGGTGTTCACCAGGTATCGGATGGGTAGGTCCGTGATTCTCCTCATCTCCTCCAAAAACCTCCCGGCCCTCCTCACGCTAGCCAGGGAGTCTATCACCACCACCTCCCTCCTGCCCACCAGGAAGCCGGCGTTGTTCACGAACCATTCTCCCCTAGGCTGGAGGTAGGCGTAGACCCCGGGGGAGAGCTCCACCGCTCTCGGTTCTCCCTCGAATCCCTTGGACATCAGCTTTCTCTGGGAGGGAGAAAATAAGTAGGGGAGATTAATAAGGGTCTTTAAACGGGCCTCAGAAGGGAAAAGGATGGAGAGGAAGGTTCTCTTACCCGTGGTTATCTTTTTCCTCCTCCTAGGTGCCTGGTGGGTTCTGCGGGAAAGGGGACCGGGTTTTAGGCTTCTGGGCTGCACCCTTGTCACGGGGGAGAACCTGGGGCTGGAGCTCTCCTACTCCACCCACGGGGAGGTGGAGGTTCACCTTCTGGGTCCCGGAGGGGGAGAGCTGGACAACGCCCTCCTCCGAAGGGGGGTTCCCTCCGCCTACCTTCTTTTCTCTCCCAAGGGGGTATCCCCTGAGGGGGGGACCTACAGGCTTCTCTTCCTCTACCGGGGGAGGAGGATTGCGGAGAACAGGCTCACCTTCTCCGGCCCCCGCGTGGAGGTGGGGGAGGTTCAGCTGGAGTGGAAAGGGGAGAGCCTCCCCTGGGAGAACCTCCTGAGCTGGGCCAGGGAGCAGTACCCGGGGCGGGATCCGGAGGGGGTGGTGAACGAGGCGGTGGAGAACCTGCTCAGGGACTATCCCTGGGCGGACAGGGAGAGGATGCTGGAGAACCGCAGTCTGAACTACTTCGTGCTCCAGCGCGTGAGGGTGGAGCTCCTGAACAAGGGGGACCTCCCCTGCTACGTCAGGGCGGTGGAACTCTTGCTTGACAACACCCCCCTCACCGGCAGGGAGGTGGACAACTGGCTGGAGCCCGGTAGAGGGGAATGGGGGTGGGAGAGGGAATTCCTCTCCCTCCCGGGTCGGAGGACCCTTAGGGTCAGGGTGCTGGAGGACTGGGGGAGGGTGCTGGTGGAGGATTCTCGTCCCCTCTCCATCCCCTAGGGCAAGAGGGGCCCTTGGACCGAATTCGGTGCCTTAGGTTATTTATATGGGGCCCGGGGAGAGGACCATCGGAAGGCATGAGAGAGGAGGAGAGAAGGAAGATTTTCAGGGAGAATCTCCTGAGGATCACCCAGGAGGGGGGAAGGGGCAATTTCCTGATCTTCGGAGAGCCCACCGACAAGAGGTTCGTGCAGTTCGTCGGAGATGCAGGTAGGGAGGAGGTTTTCTGCGACGTTCCCGTGGCGGGGAACAGGCTGGGCGAGGTGGAGCTGAGGAAGCTGGAGGCGATGGGGTTTTCCGTGGACTCCGAGGTGCTGGAGAGCTACGGCAGGGGGATGGGGGTGGAGGAAGCCGTCGAGGCGACCGAGAGGATCTTCAGGGAGGTCTTCGGCCTCCCTCCAGACTACGGGGTTGCGGTTACCCTGGAGCTGACCGAATCTTTCCAGGACTTCCCCCAGAGGGAGGACTGGCTGGAGTTGAGCGAGGAGATAGGGGAGCTTCAGGGCGGGCTGTACAACGCCCTCCTGAGGCTGACCTGGCTCACCTCCGCCTCTCTGGGCCTGACCAAGGACAAAAGGGTGAGGGAGAGAATAGTGGGGGCCCACCTGGGAGTTCTTTCCGCCCTCGATGCCATGGTTAACCACTTCGTTCCTCCAGAGCTGAGAAAGGAGTTCTACGAGAGGGCTAAGGGGTGGCGCAAGGAAGTGGAGGAAAGGTTCGAAAAGCGGTGAGCTGGGAAGAGCCTTTTACCCCCGCACCCACGCTCCAGGGGAAGAGGGCTGATGTGAGCGGAAGGGTGCCGGAGTTCGAGGAGGTAAGTGGGCTGGGCGCCCTACAATAAGGAGCAACGGATCGCAGGTAATAGTCTTGGCCTCCAGCTTCGGTAGAGCCGACGTGGTCACGGAAATCCTGAGAGGATGCCCGGCGTGAGGCGTTCACCGGAGGCCCACCACCGTCCGGGCACGTGCCCCTGATTTACGCAGCGGCCGTTGGACTTGGATGAGCTTGCTAACTGAAGGGCACCAAGATGTGCGGGGGGAGAGATTTGAACTCTCGACGACCCTGAGGTCACAGGATCTTAAGTCCTGCCCCTTTGACCAGGCTCGGGCACCCCCGCCTATAACGGTGGTAAGGAAAAAAAATAAAGGTAGAGGGGAGATTACTCCCTCTTTAAGATTACGGCCTCTCCCTGTCCCCCGCCCACGCAGGGCGTGGCCAGACCGTAGGTCCCCCTCTTCTCCTGCAGGATCCTGGCCAGGGTGCCCACCAGTCTGCATCCGCTGGCCCCCAGCGGGTGCCCTATGGCTATCGCCCCTCCCTTCACGTTGATCCTCTTCTTGTCGGGTATGCCCAGCTCGTAGATGGCGTTCAAGGGGACGATGGCGAAGGCCTCATTTATCTCCCAGTAGTCTATGTCCTCCACCTTCAGCCCGGCTTTCTGCAGGGCCATCCTGCTGGCGGGTACGGGTCCCCTGCCCATCACCCCGGGGTTCACCCCTCCCCACCCCAGCGAAACGATGGAGGCCAGTGGCTTCAGTCCGTACTCCTCGGCCTTCTTCCTGGACATCAGCACCATGGCGGTGGCTCCGGCGTTCAGGGGGGAGGAGTTCCCGGCCGTGATCACTCCGTCCTCCTTGAAGGCGGGTTGCAGGGAGGCTATCTTCTCCAGTGTGGTGTCAGGTCTTATGGAGAGGTCGCGGTCCACCCTCATTATGCTGCCGTCGGCCTGGGGGGCATCAATAGGCATGATTTCACCCTTGAAGTAGCCCTCCTCCAGGGCCTTGGCGGCCTTCTGGTGGCTCTCCACCGACCATATGTCCATGTCCTCCTTGGTGATCACGTCCTTCCTCATCTCCGCCAGCTTCTCCGCCGTCAGCCCCATGTTCATACCGGTGGCCAGGTCGTACTTCTCGTAGCGGGGATCCGCCATGAGATCGGGGCAGGGATCCACGAACTCCAGCATGTACTCCGCCTGCATGGGAACGTGCGTCATGTGCTCGTACCCTCCCACCAGCACGATGTCGGAGAAGCCCGTCATGATCTCCATCGCCCCCACCCTGATGGACACCATGGAGGAGGCGCACTGCTTTTCCACGAAGGTGGCCGGTACCGTCTCAGGAAGCTCCGCCAGAAACAGCTGGAACCTGCCTCCGTAGCTCCAGTTCTCCTTGACGGGAAGGGCGCATCCCGAAATGATGTCGTTTATCTCCTCCGCCTTTATCCCCGTCCTTTCCACCAGCTTCTTGTACAGCATCCCCAGCACCACGTCCATCCTCAGCCTGTTGAAGGCGTCCCTGTCTGGTTCCCTGGGTCTGGATCGGGAGAAGGGAGACCTCAGGTAGTCCACTATTACGGCTTCGTTTTTCATTTTAGAACCGTTTTTTTCTCCACTTTTTCCTTAAATAGCTAACTGAAGTTCTGAACCTTCCGGCCGAGGGGCAGGGGGAGTTTATGTGTATATATAAAGCGGGAGGTCCTACTCCCAACGCATGAGGAGAACGATGGAGAATCTGGCCAAGGCCTTCGTGGGGGAAAGCCAGGCGAGGAACCGGTACACCTTTTACTCCAAGGTGGCTAGGAAGGAAGGATTCGAGCAGATAGCGGAGATCTTCCTCATAACGGCGGAGAACGAGAGGGAGCACGCCAGCTGGCTCTTCAGGCTGCTGGGGGAGCTGGGAAAGAAGAGCGGGGAGATGCCCAGGGAGATAAAGGTGGAGGCCCCCGTTCCCACCGCCCTTGGCACCACGGCGGAGAACCTGAGGGCGGCCATCTCGGGAGAGAACTACGAGTGGACTCAGATGTACCCCGAGTTCGCTAGGGTGGCGGAGGAGGAGGGCCTTCCCGAGGTGGCGAAGAGGCTGAGGGCCATAGCGGTGGCCGAGAAGCACCACGAGGAGAGGTACTCCAAGCTGCTCCGGGAGGTGGAGAGGGGGACGGTGTTCAGGAAGGAGAAGGAGGTCTGGTGGGTTTGCAGGGAGTGCGGCTACGTGCACTTCGGGAAGGAACCGCCGGAGAGGTGCCCCTCCTGCGACCACGAGCGGAGCTTCTACCAGCTCAAGTGCGAGGAGTACTGACGCAGCCGAACCACCCTTCCGGAGGCCTCAGATTCCCTTGTGGGCCCTGCGGTAGACCGCCCTGTACTTCCCCTTTTTCCTTTTTTTCTTCTCCAGCTCGTCCTCCAGCTCCAGCCACTCGTCGCGGGACTCCTCCCGGAAGTCACCCTCCTCGAAAAGTCTGGAAGCGGCTTCGTCCGCCATTTTCAAAATTTTTTCTTCTTCCAGGCTTAAAAGCTTGCGCCCCCTCATGAGGATCCTCCCGTCCACGATCACCGTGTCCACCAGCTCCCCGCTGGAGGCGTAGACCAGCTGGGAGATCACGTGGTGGAGGGGGGAGAGCCTGGGGTGGCGCAGGTTCACCAGGATCAGGTCCGCCTTCTTGCCTCTCTCTATGGACCCTATCTCCCTCTCCAGGCCCAGGGCCATGGCCCCGTTCAGGGTGGCCATCTCCAGCACCCTCTCGGCGGGCATGCAGGTGGGCTTCTTTCCCCAGCCCTTGTGAACTAGGGCCGAGAACTTCATCTCTTGGAACATGTCCAGGCTGTTGTTGGAGGCCGCCCCGTCCGTGCCCAAGGCCACGGGTATCCCCCTCTCCAGCATGAGGGGAACGGGGGAGACCCCGGAGGCCAGCTTCAGGTTGCTCACCGGGTTGTGCACGGGCTTTGTACCCGTTTTGGCCAGAAGCTCCACCTCCTCCCCGTCCAGCCAGACGCAGTGGGCGGCCAGCAGCCCGGGTCCCAGCAGGCCCAGGGAATGGAGGAGCCTCACGGGGGTTTCGCCGTACCTCTCCTTCACCTCCCCCACCTCCTTCTCCGTCTCCGAGAGGTGGAGGTGGATCCCCACCCCGTACTCCTTCGCCTTCTCCCCCACCCTCCCCAGGAACTCCGAGGAACAGGTGTAAGGGGCGTGGGGACCGAACATGGTGAGGACCCTCCCCCCGAAGGAGCCGTGGTACTCCCTCACCAGCTTCTCCCCCTTCCTGAGCTCCTCCTCGCCCCTCTCCGGAATCCCCAGCTCTATCATCCCGTAGGAGAGGGAGCCCCTGATCCCGCTCTCCCCCACGGCCTCCGCCACCTTCTCCATGAAGAAGTACATGTCGGCGAAGCAGGTGGTCCCCGACTTTATCATCTCCGCGCAGGCCAGCAGGGCCCCGGCATAGCAGTCCTCCGCCTTCAGCTTCGCCTCCACGGGCCAGATCTTCTCCCTGAGCCAGGGATCCAGCTCCATGTCGTCCGCGAACCCACGGAAGAGGGTCATGGGGGAGTGGGTGTGGGCGTTGACGAGACCGGGGAGGACCGCCATTCCCCTGGCCTCTATCACCAGGTCGGCCTTCCCCTTCACCTCCTCCCCCACCTCCGCTATCCTGTTCCCCTCCAGCAGGACGGATCCCCTCTTCAGGATCCTCCTCCGGGCATCCATGGTGATGATGTACCCATCCCTTATCAGAATCTTCTCCATCTTCTCCCCCGGTTGAAGGCCTCACCCAACCTCACGGGGGTCCCTTTTTAGGGTTTCCCAAAGGGCTGGTTCCGGAGGAAGCGGATCACCACCGGGTGGTGCCCCGGGCGGGATTTGAACCCGCGTCTGTGGCTCGATTGGCCTGGACGACTCCTCGCCGCCCATGAGGCCACTATGATTGGCCGGGCTACACCACCGGGGCACCCATTTTCCTCTCCTTCCCCCTTTTTCTATTTTCCTGGAGGCTCAGGAGCTTGGGGTTCCCTCATCGTCTCCTCCGAACCCTTTCTCTCATCATCGCCCCTCTCGGTTTTTTCGGGGAGCTCTTAAGGGGCGCCGGAGGGGTGGCGGGCCCGGTGGGATTTGAACCCACGATTTGCAGCTTAGAAGGCTGCCGCCTTGTCCTGGCTTGGCCACGGGCCCCCTTCTCCCTAGGTCTACCCGGATTAAACTTTTAGAGGGAAGGGAGGAGAGGAAGGGTGGATGTCTTCTCCCGCTGAGAGGGAAGGGAGAGAGGACTTCATCGTGGGGTCGGTGCAGAGGTGGCTGGGAAATCCCCTCACCAGGCTTCTCCTCAGGTTCGTCACCGGGGAGAGCAGGGGTGGAAGCAGGCTGGATCTGGCCATCCGGAGGTACGTGGGGGAGAAGGTGGAGATGGATCCCGGGGACCTCCTGGCCTTCCTCCTGGTGAGCATGCTCCTGAACAGGGGGAGCGGGCTCTTCGGGTATCCCAGGCAGGAGCTCAAGAAAAAGCTGGGAGACCCCGTGATGAGGAGGGGGATAGCGAACGTGCTGGAGGGGATAGGGAGGTACGGGGTGAGGAGGCCCTTCGTCACCGCCGCCCCCTTCCTGGTGGTCTGGAACTACACCAACGCCTGCAACCTGAGGTGCAGGCACTGCTACCAGAGCGCGGGGCAGGAACCGGGGAAGAACGAGCTCAGCACGGAGGAGGCCAAGAGGGTGGTGGACGAGCTCGCGGACTCCGGGGTGGTGGCGCTGGCCTTCTCCGGGGGGGAGCCCCTGCTCAGGAGGGATCTGCTGGAGGTGGGGGTCAGGGCCAAGGAGAGGGGGCTCTTCCTCTCCGTGGCCACCAACGGCACCCTCCTCACCCGGGAGAGGTGCAGGGAGATGAAGGGGATCTTCGACTACGTGGAGGTCTCCCTGGACGGGTTCGAGGAGACCCACGACCGGTTCAGGGGGATCCCGGGGGTCTGGAGGAGGACCTGCGAGGGGATAAGGAACGGCGTGGCGGAGGGACTGGACACCTGCGTGGCCATCACCGCCACCCACCACAACCTGAAGGAGATCCCCTCCCTCATAGACTTCGTGAGGGGGGAGCTGGGGGCCCAGAGGGTGATGGTGTTCAACTACGTGCCCG
>Ga0078972_1009158_pt1 | contig 19818 bp, 21 predicted proteins | sample YelNatPaOPGAMG01_FD_67568 | JGI IMG/M metagenome (GOLD analysis project Ga0078972, IMG submission 67568) | Hot spring thermophilic microbial communities from Obsidian Pool, Yellowstone National Park, USA - OP-RAMG-01 (SPADES assembly) (version 2) | ecosystem: Environmental > Aquatic > Thermal...
CGGGCGTCTCCGGGGCGCTGGCGGGGGCTGTGTCTCCGGGGTGCCTGCTGAGGTAGTCCGGGGAGTCTTGGGAAGCGTCCTTGACGAGGATGCACTCCCCGGCAGCGGTCCATTTGAAAGCGGGGTAATCCGACATGGCGTCCCTCATGAAACGACGCCCGCAGCATGGGCTACGGGCGTCAGGTTGGCAAGTCCGATCAGACCTCGGAGCCGGTGATCCGCGTCCCGAAGGACTCCTGCGTGATCGCGGCGCCAAACGCGCAGTCCCAGCGGTGATAGTGGGTGCCGGTGCTCACGTCCGACTGGCGCCAGTAACGGATGCTGATGCCGGTGTCGGGGTCGGTCGCAAAGGCGTAGGTGCCCGAATAGGGCGTCTCCAGCCGGGTCGAGACAAGCGCGATGGCGCTCCGGTGGAACGCCGTCCGCTGCCGCAGCTTGGCCGAGGCCGCGCCGACGAACTGGATGTAGGCGTTGTTGGCCGGAGCGGTGTCCACGGTGCCGAACGCCGTGTTCACGTCGGTGCTGGTGCCGTCGTTGGTGCCCTGCACGATGATCGCGGGCTTGATCGTCAGCGCCGCATTTCCCGACCCGTCAGCAGTCGCCGCCGACATGACAGTGAACTGTTGCAGGTAAGGCAGAGACTGCTGCGCCCGCCAATCCCAGGCATAGCAGCCCTGGATCGTGAACACTTCGCCAGCGGCGACGGTAGCGCCAGCACCCAGCCCCGTGACGTTCAGCGTCTGGGTGTTGGTCGTGCGCACGTTGCGGTAGTTGACGTTCTGACCCGCGCCGGAAACCTGCCCGCCCGTGGACGTACCGTTGCCCTGCGTCCGCGTCCCCGTGGTGACGACGGGAAGCTGCTGCGTGGCGTACCAGTCCATTTCCGAGATGATCGGAATCTTGACCTTCTCCAGCGCAGTCGGGTTCAGCGAAGGCGTGAAGCTGGACAGCAGGCTGCCCCGCATCAGTTCGGCGTCATCGAACGTCACGACACCGTTGATCTCGCCGTCGTTCGGAACCCCTTGGTTCATGAGGCGCGTGTGGGCGCTCATGGCCTCGGCAGCCGCGTGGATCGGCGCCGCGCCGGTATTGGCGTTCACGCCTCCCGTGCCGCCCGTCTTGCCACCCGCCACCCACGAGTTGAACTGGAGGCACAGCCCGGCAAGATAGCTGTCGATCTGGGTCGCGATACGGGACGCCGCCGACTTCATCACGGACGTGCGCATCAGTTCGTTGACACTGCTGACGGACTCGATGTCGCCGAAGCCGACGTGGGCCTTGGGGAACTGGTTCACGGTCAGCGTGGTCGAGCCAACCACCATGTCCTGAACGGCGAGGTTCATCGTCCCGTCGTTCTTGTTCACGAAGCGCGGGGGCTTCTTCACGCTGATCGTGATGCCGTTGTAGTCGGTCACCTGATTACGGAATTGACCGTCAACCAGCTTGCCCATCACAAGCTGGTTCTTCGCCAGAAGGAGCATGCTGTTCGCATACTCTTGGGCGTTAAGAAACTGGTTCGCCATAGGTTACTGCCTCTGTTGCCGCATCGACGCCTCGAACGCGCGAAAGTCGTCGGTGTCAGGTTGAACCCCGGTTGCTCCCCCATACCCCCGCGCCCTGACAGGCAGGGGGTCGGGGGCCTTGCTACCGCCGCGCGGCGATGCGGCGGCAGGTTTCTTCGTCTCGAGCGATGCTTCCTGTCGGCCAAACCACGCGGCCTGCTTGGCCAACGGCAGCGCAGCAATGCGCTTGGCCTCCTCGGGGTTGCTGGCAAGAGCATAGGCGATGTCGGCGCCATGGTCGGATTCAAGGATCAGGGCGCCAAGCTCCGGCGACAGGGGCCATGCGTTCGCTTGGGCGCCCTGAACAACAACCTCGTCGAAATCCTCGTACTTCGACTTGCCCGCTTGGATAAGCGCGTCGGCCTTGGTCTGAGCCTCTTTCGCAGCTTCGGCGCGGGCAATCTCCTGCGCGGCGCGGGTTTGCTCCTCGCGCGCAGCCATGAGTTCCTTGCGAGCGACGTAGCGCGCGGCGTCCATGAGATACTTGGCGTCGATCTCGCCGAGCGGATACTTGGACGGGTCGGGCGCGTCGGGGTCCACGACGGCGGCTTGGGTCTCCGGCTCCGGGGGCTTGCGGGCTGCTTCAAGCATCCCCTCCAGCTTGGCCAGACGTTCGCGCAGTTCGCGGTTCTCAGCCGATCTGTCTTCCTCGGCAAGCCGGGCGTTGCGCGCCTTGGCGGTCTCTTTCGGTTCCGGCTTCTCAGGCTCGGCCTTCTCCGGCTCGTCGGGCTTGGCCTCGGCGGCTTTTGCAGGGGCTTCGGAGCCTGACTCGCCTTCGTCGCTGCTCTCCATGCCGGTGATCTTGGAAAGCTCCTTCGCCGTGAAGGCTTCCATGATCTCGTCGTCGGTCATTTCCGGCGCAGCGGTCGTTTCAATCGGATCAGCCATTCCCAGCCCCCATTTTCAGAACTTCGATGTGATCGCGCATCTGCCGGGCAACCACTTCCGACGCGGCACTTGCCGCCTTGATCTTCATGTCCGCAGGCGCAAGCTGCGTCTGGGCCTCGTAGTGCTGCGCCCGCGCCGTGTTCAGGGCGGCCTGCGATTGAGCAACCCCAAGTTTACTCTGAGCCAAGGCTTCTTGCAACTGCTGCTGTTGCTGCTGCGCTTGGGCCTTCTGCTGCTGTGCGGCGGCGACCTGCGGCGACATCTGCGCGGGGTCGAGAAGGCCGGGCGGCAGGGCTGCGCGCAGCCGGTCTGCGATCTGCTTGGCACCGGGCCAGTCCTGCGCCTCCACCACCAGATCGGCGGCGACAGCCAGCACCTGCGGCATGGCGTTGGCCAGCTTCGCCATGTTCTCCGCCTGCTCGGCGCGCTTGGTGTCGTAGCTGGGTCCGGTCGTGACCGTGATGGCATACTTACCAATGGTGATGTCGATGGCGTCCTGATTGCCCATGGCATTGATGAGAACCGCGTTCGTCTGGGCGTCGTCCCCCACGGTCTTGATGATGCGTGGTGTGTCGTAAACGATGGGAATAAGGTCGTTTATGACCCTCCCGGCCTCTTCGATGGCGGCGGCAAGGTTGTCCGTGTAGATCGCCGTCGCTGCATCGCTGACCGCTTGGCGGGCCTTGATCGCGACACCACTGACCTCGTTCGACGGCATTCCGAGGTTGGCCTCGTGAATGTTGGACACGTCCTTGATGTCCTGCGTCGTCAAGTTGGCTTGGGTCAGGAAAGCAGGCTCCATCTGCGCAGGATCGACGCGGCGCGGCTCCTGCCCGGCGTCGGCATTCCAGATCAGCAGCGGATCGTCGCTCAGGTGACTGTTTCGCCACGCATTCTCGCGCCCGGCGACGGCATCGGCGGTCGCGGTCCACACGGCACGCGGGGTCTGCATGAGGCGTTCGGCCAGCACGGAACGGTAGTAGTTGTGAAGGCGCTGGGGGTCCTTGAGGAAGCGCACGATGCCGTTCCGGTAGACCTGCGCGCCGATCCGTGTCTCCCAGCCGATAGCCCGGAACACCGGGATGCGCTTGATCGGCAGGTTGTAGGGGCCTGCAAGAACGTCGGTCCCGGAGCAGACGTACTTTTGCGCATAGGGCCGGTTGACCTCGCGCATGAAGGGGCTGCCATCCGGCTTGAGCGCGATGTTCGCCAACACGGCAGGATCGCCAACGTCGGTCACGTCCACGGTACCGCCGTCCTGCATCATGGCAAGGACGCGCCTCTCCGTCCGCATGACCCAGTATTCGACCACGCGCACCATGTCCTGCCCGTACCAGCCCTGCCCCCAAAGCTGGTTTGTCATGGTGGCGTCGGTCATGATGTCGGCGGGCTGCGCCCACGGGTAAAGCCGGTAAAACTCCTTCTTGTCGATCATGTCGATCACGAAGGCATGGCGCGCGTCCTGCCCTGTGGGGTCGATGCAGGCGCGGTCCCAGACGACGGACAAGTGATCCATGATCGGGCGGATCATGATTGTCTGCTCGAAAACGTCGCTGTCCTCGTACTCCAGATCGACGCGGAAGTTTCCAACCCCGCAGATCACCGCCCCGGCAAGGGCGTTATTGTAGGCCAGTTCCGCCTTGGAAATTTTCTGGATGTTACGAACCAGGTCTTCTCGAAGCTGGGCAACCTGCTGCGTTCCGCCGTTATCCGGCTCGAACTTGATGTCCGTCTCCGCCAGTCGCCGGGCGCCCAGCACCTGCGCGACAAAAGCCGGGATGCGGTTGATGGTCAGTACAGGCTTGAGCGCCCGCTCCCGCTTGGCCCGCGTTCTCTGGTCCCACTGGTCGCCGACGAAGAACGCCAGGTCCTCCATGGCCGCCGTGCGGTTGAGCGTGTCGGCGCCGATGTCGAGCGTGAACTCCTCGCGCATCTCCGACAGGAAATCCGCCTCGTTGGCGTAGCCGTCAGGCAGCTTGATCCTCGGTTTGCGCGCGGGCATCATCCCATCCAGCCGTAAGACCCGAAATCCGGGGCATAGTCGGGCATGTTGCCCGAATAATCCGGGGCGTCAAGTGCCCCGTGCTGCGCAGGCTTGCCGGGCATCGCCTCGTTCCACCCCTTGAAGAACTCACGGAATGCGAACGTGAGGGCCACTGCATCCCCCAGATCGGGGGACCGGATACCCCGCTTGCGCATGTCCTCCTTGCTCTCCAGAAGGAAATCGTTGTCCAGCATCGGCTTGCGTTTCGGCGCGGACAGGTCGGCCTGCAACTCGTCGCTGTCGGGCAGCCTGACGGCCTCCTCACCGGACAACCACTCCCGCAGCCTGTCCCACATCTCGGCGCGACGATTGCGCGGGCCGGGCCGCTTGGGGTTGGCCAGCTTGGCCTCCGACGTGCCGCCGAAGTTGACCCCCCGGACCAGCAGGGCCACGGCAGGGCTGATGGAGCGCAGCGACGATACGATGGCGGACCCTATGCTGCCAGCATCAATGCACACGCGGTCAGGCCGCTCCTCCTCGATGATGGATCGCAACCACGCCACGGCCTCCAAGTGGCCCACCTTGTCGCGGTGCCTGACCCAGAGGACGACGTTGCCGCGCCGCGCCGCCACGGAGAACCGGTCGCCACCATTGGCAGCCGGGTCAACCCCGATGACAAGCGGACCTGCCGGGATGACCCCGGTACGCTTGCGAGCGCGGAGCACGTCCAAGGCGGGTATGAAGGGCTCATGGCCGGGCGGGGCCGTCCAGGCCTCGTTGACCGTGGCGGGATACTCACGCCGGAACAGCAGGGGGTCGCGTAACTCATGGATTTTACTGCGCCGCCAAGCCATTTGCTCGTTGTCCAAGCCGAACATGGCGGCATACTCCGCCTCGGACAACTCGCCCTCCGTGGCCTCGTCGGACAGGCGAAACTCCGGTCCCGCGGGTCTGCGATACTCGTCGCTCAGCCACCACGGCAGGAACACGGGGATGTAGTCCCCGCGCCCCGCCATGGCATCCTGATACCGCTCGTAATACTCGCCCCCGGCCCCCGCCGACGTGCTCTCGATCAGCACCTCGGTGCCGGGCATGAGGGGGACACCCTGCACCGAGGCGGCGAAGTGCTCGGCGGCGTTGGGCCAGAACGCGGCCTCGGAGGCATGGAACAGGGAGGTGGCGCGCCCCCGGCCTCCGGCCTTCGCACCCGCCGTGGCAACGACATAGCTGCTGTCCAGCAGGCTGAACTCAAGCTCCTTGGCATTGGACGCCCCGACGCGCGGCGCAATGGGATTGTGCCTCTGGAACCTGTCCACGATTCCGAACAGGTTGTCGGACGCGGACTGTTCATGGGCCAGGATGTAGACGTTGACCCCTTTGTTCATCGCCGCCCTGTGGTAGAACCGCGCCGCCGTATAGGTGCTGATGCCCTGCTGCCGCCCCTTCAGGATGATCGCCCGAACGAACCCCATCTGCGCGCGTTGGGCCTCAAGGGCCTCGTGGAGAACAAGCTGGGCGCGGTTCAGGACCAGCGGCGCCGTGCTCGCATCCTTCTGCCTGACCTTGAGGCAGGTGCGGGCAAACAGGGCAAGATCGCCGCGCATCGCCGCGACGAACTGCGCGGGGTCCGTCGAAGTTTGCCGGGTCTGCTTGTGCGTGCTGGTATTGGTCATGGTGGCGTCCGCGCGGCAAGGGCTTGGGGCTTCGTTCCGGCGACCGGGGATGGCGGCTCGGATATGCGCGCGGACGCCACCTCACAGATGATTTGGTTGTTACGGGCTGTCAAGCTCAATCGTCGTGACCGGAATCGGCCCCACCCGTTGCGGCGTTGATGACACGGGCGCTGTCCCCGGCGTCCAAGCGGGCAAGGATCGCCTCCACGGATTCTGAGGCATGTATCTCCGTGGTGCTGGACCGGCTGGCCCCCCGCGCCCACATCTTGAAAAATTCCTTGTAATTATCATCACTTGCTTCAATCCAGTCTTGCGCTCGCTGCGCGCCGCCAGTGGCTTGAAACAGGTAATCCATGGTGTTCATGCGCATCCTTGCGGATACGAAGGGCATCATGTCGAACGTCGTGGGTTGTGGTGCCTGCGCCACCATTGGACCGCCCTGAAACGGATAGATGCCGTAGCTGGCGCCGTCACGGGCTTGCAGATCGCTCAGCGTTTCCGGGTCGCTTGGGATGCCTGGGATGCCTTGCCGGGGCGCGGGGCGCTGCTCGCTTGCTCCCGCTTGCCCGGATTGCGTGGGCTTGCCGAGGAATGAATGGCCTGCTCGATTCCGGTGAGGCCAGGCGTTGTCGTGTTCATCCGCATCGTCGGTGTGGGGGGTGCGGGCGGTGCGGGGGGTGTCGGTGCGGCTGGACCGGGCGAGGCGCTGCCACCCTGCGGCGTCGTGAAGGGGGACGGCTGCATGGCTTGGGCAGATGTCGCTGTCATCGGGGCCTGGGCCGTCTGGGGCTGCGGTTTCGGTGTTATCGCGAACGGCGGCGTGCCGGGGCGCGGCATCGCCCGCTCCAGCGGTCCCATGGGGGCTTTGTTCGTCGGGTTCCGGGGTGCCATTCATCGCGTCCTCTTTGGCGCAGGATGTCCGGTTTTGTCGGGATGTCAAGGTCTTTTTTGCAATGTGGTTGCAAGGTGGTTGGGAAAATTGGGATTCGTGGGGTTGCGGTCCATACGGAACCGAACCCCAAAGCTATCGAAGGTGTCCCCGCACCCCCGGCACCCTAGTAACATTTCTGCAACAATGCAATGTTCACCCTTGACAACCACAGCGATTTAGTGTAACCGCGCGCGCCCCCTGATTCGCCGGGGCTGGGGTGCCGGTCCGCTGGAGCCGCCAGGTCGCCGAGGGGCTTGGCCGGTAGGGGCGCCGGGTTTGCCGAGGGGCTGGGCCGCCCAGGTCGCCGAGGGGCTGGGCCGCCCCTGATCGCCGAGGGGCTGGGGGCTGGGTCGCCCCTGATCGCCGAGGGGCTGGGGTCTGGGCTTGCTGGGCCTGCTGGGCACCAACGCGGGCCGTGGAGCGGGGGAGCGTGGTTGCCAGGTATCCGAGGGGCCGGGAATGGAGGAGGCCTGCCAGCGGGGATCTTGGGGCCGGTAGGGGCGATATGTTTGGTTGGGTATATCGGGGCTCTTGGGGGCTGAGCCGGTGGGGGTGAAGTAGTTAACACTGTCAACTATGTGCTGCGCCGGTAGGGGCTACTAAACTAAACTGTTTAGTTTAGGTCATACATGCTGACCTACGCACAACTCTCTCCGCGCGCGCTACGCCTGCGTAGCGTGATCTGTTGCCTAAATTTTTTGATAATATATAAAACTGTATTAAATCAATATATTAAACGTGTTATCAATATCTTTGGGCGAAAAGGAATTGAGTTCTACTCGCGCGCGCGCGCGCGCGCGTGAGCCCACAAAACCAAGCAAAATCAAACACTTAACTTTGTTTTTACAATTTTTCGGCGGACCTTGTAACCCAAAGCCCAAAACCACATCACGAAATGTTACAAGACACCAAATAGCATTGCACCCTCCCTCCGTTCCACGTATCCATGTCTCAACGAAACGCAATCACGGAGCAACTGACATGACCCTGTTTCTGCGCAGCACCCCCATCGAACGCCTCTTCCGCGTCGTGGACCGCTACACCGGCCACGAGATCGCGCGCGGCACCCACGCCGACTGCCTCGCCTATGCCATGGCCTTCGGGCTGTGCCACGTCGAACCCATCACCCGGAGCAACTGACATGACCCCCAGTGACTGGACCATCCTCGCCGATTACGGCATCACCCCCGACAGTCTCAGCGTGGGCGGCTCGCTCTACCTCTTCGGCTGTACTAGCCTTACCAGCCTGCCCGAGGGGCTTAGTGTCGGTGGCTCTCTGGACCTCGACGGCTGCACCGGCCTCACCAGCCTGCCCGAGGGGCTTAGTGTCGGTGGCTCGCTCTACCTCTTCGGCTGTACTAGCCTTACCAGCCTGCCCAACAGCCTCAGCGTGGGGGGATGGCTCGACCTCATTGGCTGTACCGGCCTCACCAGCCTGCCCAACAGCCTCAGCGTGGGCGGATCGCTCAATCTCAAACGGTGCACCGGCCTCACCAGCCTGCCCGAGGGGCTCAGCGTGGGGGGATGGCTCGACCTCACTGGCTGTACCGGCCTCACCAGCCTGCCCGAGGGGCTCAGCGTGGGGGGATGGCTCGACCTCACTGGCTGTACCGGCCTCACCAGCCTGCCCGCTGACCTCAGCGTGGGCGGACCGCTCTACCTCTACGGCTGCACCGGCCTCACCAGCCTGCCCGCTGACCTCAGCGTGGGCGGATCGCTCTACCTCTCCGGCTGCACCGGTCTCACCAGCCTGCCAGAGGGCCTCGGCGTGGGCGGATCGCTCTACCTCTCCGGCTGCACCGGTCTCACCAGCCTGCCCCAGGGCCTCAGCGTGGGCGGATCGCTCAATCTCAAACGGTGCACCGGCCTCACCAGCCTGCCCGAGGGGCTCAGCGTGGGGGAATGGCTCGACCTCTTCGGCTGTACTAGCCTTACCAGCCTGCCCAACAGCCTCAGCGTGGGCGGCAAAATCTACGGCGCCGCCCACCTGACACGGAGCAACTGACATGACCACCTGCAACGCGACTGACCTGTCCAAAGCCCTGCGCCTCCTCAAGCCGTTGATCTGGGCCAAAGGCTCTATCCCGATCCTTAAATGTGTCAGGCTCTCGGCGCAGGGTGGCGTTCTCTCGCTGACAGCGACCGACCTGGACACCGAGGTGACCACGGCAATCCCGGCAGACGGCGATCTGTCGCCCTGCGCCCTCCCCCATGCCGACCTCATGGCTGTTGTCAAGGGTGCCCGCGGCAACGTGACCCTTTCCGCCGAGGGTGGCGTGTCGGCGGAAGGTATGTCGGCGAAGCTGACCCCGGAGCCCGTGGCGGACTGGCCAGCCATGAGACTGTCATCGGCGCCGCTAGCGACGTGGACCTGCGACGGTGGCCCCTTCCGCTCCGCCTTGGAGCTTGTCGCGCGCGCCATGTCGGACGAGGGGACGAGGTATTACCTGAACGGCGTCTTCTTCGATCCGCCACGGCCCGGTTGTGCCGCGCGCCTCGTCGCCGCGGATGGTCATGTCCTGGCCTGCCATGACCTGCCGCCGGACTACCCCGGCGATGCGCCGCCAGTGATCCTTCCGAGGGAGTCCGTGGCGTTGGCGCTGGCGGCAATCCCCGCCAAGACTGCGCCTGTCGTCTCGATCGAGGTGCATCACGCGCACATGGTCATCACATGCGGGCCAGATGTCATCCGGTCCAAGCTGATCGACGGTTCTTTCCCGGACTACCGGCGTGTCATCCCCAAAGCCGACGATGCCATGCGCCTTGACCTGGCCGGGTTGGACGTGACGCGGATCAAGGGGCTCTCCACCAAGGCGCAAAAGCGTGTCGTCATCCAGCCGGGCGAGGGGGCTGCCGAGGGGAAGGTTCAATCCGTCACTCTCAAGCCGGGACGCGGCAGCCCTTTTGCCGTCAACGGTGCTTTGCTGCACCGCCTGGTGGGCTCTGAGGATGCCACCCTGGCCAGTAGCAACGCGCGTGGCCAGCCGATCCGCGTGGCGTGGCCGCACCGGCCCGACGCGCTGGGCGTCATCATGCCCATGACACTCGAGTAATAGGAGGCAGCTGACATGGTTCAAATCGTTCGCACACCCACGCGCGCTACAGGTGGCATCACCGATGCAGAGCGCGCCGCCATGGCCGAGCACACGCGGATGTGGGTCGCGCGTGCTCTTCGCACCGACCCCATTGAGCCCGACAAGATCATCCCGGCCATCGAGGGGATTTACGCTGCTGCCGGGCTTGAGCGGCCCCGCGTCGTCATCGCGCCGTCGCCGCTCGTGATGGCCTTCGCATATGGTGCCGCCGCAGCGATCTGGCACCAGCGCGGCGTCGCCGATCAGGCTACCGCGCAGGCTACCTATCAGGCTACCGCGCAGGCTACCGCGCAGGCTACCTATCAGGCTACCTATCAGGCTACCGCGCTGGCTACCGATCAGGCCACCGATCAGGCCACCGCGCAGGCTACCGCGCTGGCTACCGCGCTGGCTACCGCGCTGGCTACCCATCAGGCCACCCATCAGGCTACCGCGCAGGCTACCGCGCAGGCTACCGCGCTGGCTACCGCGCAGGCTACCGCGCAGGCTACCTATCAGGCTACCGCGCAGGCTACCTATCAGGCTACCTATCAGGCTACCTATCAGGCTACCTATCAGGCCACCCATCAGGCCACCCATCAGGCCACCGCGCAGGCCACCGATCAGGCTACCTATCAGGCCACCGATCAGGCCACCGATCAGGCCACCGCGCAGGCTACCGCGCAGGCTACCGCGCTGGCTACCGCGCTGGCTACCTATCTGGTCAAGGAGCGGCCCGTGGAGAGTTCCCTTGAAGACCCCGCAACTGCGGCGGCACTGGCCTGCCATGATCTGGTCGGGCCTCTTGGCCTGGATTGCGCGAAGCAGTGGCGATCCGTCTACCAAGGTGGCAACATGTGGGTCGGGTGGCCCTGCTACCTGACAGCCACCCGCGACATCCTCGGGCTGCGCCTACCGGAACACGATGCCTACGCTCATTGGGAACAGGCCGCGATTCATGGTGGGTTCAGGGTCATGCATGAGAAGTTTTGCATCGTCAGCGACTTTCCCGAGTTTATCCGCATGGACGACCAGAATCGCCCCCACTGCGAAACCGGACCCTCACACCGCTGGCGGGACGGCTGGTCACTCTATCACTGGCACGGCGTAGCCGTTCCGGCTGAATGGATCGAGGACCGCGCCAGCCTGACGCCACAGGCCGCCTTGGCACAGGAGGACGGCGACCTGCGCGCCGCGGCCTGTCAGATCATCGGGTGGCCCCGCATGATGGAGGCGCTTGACGCGCGGATCATCGACAGGCATCCCGAAGGCATGGCTGGCGGTGAGCTTCTCGCCGTGGACAAGGGCAAATTCGGCGACCAGGAAGGCACCATGAAATTCCTGCGCGCCGAATGTCCCCGGAATGGGCTGATCTGCTTCCGCGTCCCCGATGAAATCACGACAGCCCACGACGCGCAGGCGTGGAGTGCTGGCCTTCCTGCGCATCTTTTCAAGCTCCCCTCCACCCGCACCTGAAAGGAACCACAATGGCTTTTCTGACTGACCGCCCCGTGTCCCAAGGCGAGCTTGACTTCTGGCGCGTCACGCCCGACCACTTCGCCGACGAGGCGCAGACACCCTTCGAGCCCACCGGCTCGCACTTCATCCTCGCCCACAGCGAGAAGGGCAACCACCACGTCCTGGAGTGCGACGTGGCCGAGGTGTTCTCGCTGCCCGCATCTGCCGGTCTGACCATGCTGCGTGCCATCGTCAAGGCGCCGACCAAGGTCAAGAATCTCGGCGCCGATGGTCACGCCGATCTGGCGCTGGAAGCGGGCGATTATCTCGTCATCAAGCGCCGCGAGCTTGGATGACATGATCCGCTCCAGCGCGGACTGATGTCTTTTAAGCCCGTGCTGTGGCGCGGGCTTTCATGGGCACCAACGGAGTAACTGACATGACGACCCCTGAGCGCATCGGGTTCCACCTCCTCTTGGGGGTCATCATACCCCCCTACGGGTTTCTGCTATGCATGGCTGCGCCATTCATGCTGCTGGCCGCCTATGACAATTGGGCCGAAGCTCGTAACGCCCGTAAAGCCAAGGACACTTCCCATGCCGGACATTGACCACATCGCGGCTCTCCTCGTCCCATCCATCACAGCCGCTGCCGAGCGCCTGGCGCAGGACTATCGCGGAAGCCGCGCCACTGCCTACCACGCGCTGCTGCGCCGCTTGGCCAAGCTGGGGCCTGAGCGCGTCTCGGATGGGCGCGCGGCTGCATGGCACTGTCGGCTGCGGCTTTACGCGCTGTCCAGGAGCCGCCATTCCCCTGAGGCGGACACTGACAGCGGTGCCGACGACGTGACCCCTGGGCGCATGACCCTGCGGGGCTTCGGAGCAATCAGCGCATGGGCTGCCGACCTCATCAAGGAGTGGCATGGGCGTACACCGGAATCCCTTGACAGTGCCGAGCTTCGTCGGCGTATTGAGAACCTGCGGCCCACGCTGAGCCGCAGAGGGGGCATCGTCGCCGCTCGCCTGCCTTACACCGCGCCCGATGGGTCGGCGTGGCTGGCGCGGATCGACATTTGCCGGGCGGATTAGGGGCTGTCATGGACTTGGCGACGGAACAACTGGCACGCTGGGGCATCACTCCAGCGCAGGCCACAGCGGCTGCGCTCTTCCCGGTAGACCGAGCGTCCGAGGTGTACCGGGAAATGCCCGACCTTCCCGCCATCGTGATACCCTACTTCGACGCCAACGGGGCGCAGGTGACGTTCAAGCGTGAGGGTCATCCGGTCCCCTACGCGCGCCTGCGCCTGCTGGGAGAGCCGCCCAAATCGGCATGGGTCAAGCGGCGTCCGCTGCGCTATCTCCAGCCCAAGGACACACCTGTGCTGCCCTACTACTGGCCCGGTGCCCCCTGGTCGCAGATCATGACGGATGCGACAACACCGCTGATCATCACGGAGGGCGAGGCCAAGGCCATCCGGGGCTGCATCGCGGGATTCTCGGTCCTGGCACTGGGCGGCGTCTACAACTTCACGACGCCCTCCGGCGCGCTGATTCCGGCGCTGGCCGAGGCGGTGTGGGAAGGGCGCGACACCTACATCGTCTATGACTCCGACGCCGCGACGAACCCGCAGGTCATGGCAGCCGAAGCGCGTCTCATCGACCATCTGCAACGCGAGCGCGGGGCGCGGTGTCGCATCGTGCGCCTGCCACCGGGTCCAGACGGGGCCAAGGTCGGGCTGGACGACTTTATCAATGCCAAGGGTGCAGGCGCGCTGGAGCAACTTCTGGAGGACGCACCGCTCCTCGGGGCGCTGGATCGCAAGGTGCTGAGCCTCAACCAACATATTGCATGGGTGCGCCGGGAGGGTATGGTCTACGACCTCAAGGCACGGCTGTTCATGACCAAGGACAACCTCGTGTCCGGGGAATCTTACTCCAGCCTGAAACACTGGGTGGCCGGAGCCAGCGAGCGCAGCGCGGGGAAGGAGGTGAGCGTGGCAAAGGCGTGGCTTACGCATCCCGGCGCGCAGCGATACGACGAGGCCCTTTTCCGGCCCGGACAGGGGCCTGTGATCCAAGGCGAGGACGGCGCGCAGGCGCTGAACCTGTTCACCGGGTTTCAGGCTACACCCGGAGACGTGACCCCGTTCCTGCGGCTCTCGGAGTACCTGTTCAGCGGGCTACCTCCGTCGATCCGCGACCTGCCGCTCAAGCTGATGGCCTATAAGGCGCAGCATCCTGAGGTAAAGGTGCCTCTGGCGCTCCTGCTGGTCGGGCCACAGGGAAGCGGCAAGACCATGTGGGCCGACTGTATCGGGGCGGCTTTCAACCCGTATACCTTTGTCATCCCGCCCGCCGCGCTGACCGCACAGTTTCAGGGCTGGCTGGAAACGTCCCTGATCCTGATCGTCAACGAAGCGGCCAAGGACGACCTGCAAAAGGCCGCCGAGCCGCTCAAAGCCCTGATCAGCGACAAGCTGCGGCCCATGAACGAGAAGTTCCGACCACAGCGGGAGGTGGAGACGTTCGGCCAACTGATCATCACCTCCAACACCAATGGCGCTGCCGCGTTCAGCGCCGATGATCGCCGCATGATCGTGGTTGGCACCCCGGCCAAGCGAGACGCGGCCTTCTACGCTCCCATCGTGAAGTGGAAGGAAGCCGGGGGTGCCAAGCATCTGATGCATTACCTGCTTCACATGGACTTAGGCGGCTGGGTGCCCTCCCATGCCCCGGTGACGGCAGAGAAGCATATCGCGTGGCTTGAAAACCTGACCCCCGTCGAGGCGCTGGCGCAGGACATGCTAAGCGGAACCGTGCACATCGTGCCCGCATGGATCGAGGCGGCCATGGCTTGGGCGCAAGAGGCAGAACTTGGGCAGGACGCGACCGAGGCGCGCGCAGCGAGATTGATCGCCGCGTCAGCCGGGCATGTGCAGATCAGGCCGTTCTATACGCCGGATGAACTGCTGATGCTGTTCCCCATGCTCCAGCCCAAACGCAGGGGGTCGGATCGCGGTGTATCGCCCGCAGGGCTGCTGTCGCGGGAACTGCGGGATGGCGGCGTGCCCTTCCTACGCAACGCGGATGACCCCCGCGGCTTCCTGTTCAACGGGGTGCGTCGCCAGTATCTCGTGGTCGCCGATCAGGACGACTGGCGCGACCCCATCACCCAGGAGGACTTTGACCGCGCCATGGCCAATGCTCCGACCTACGCCGAGTTCAAGAGGATGATGAGCAAATGACCAGAGACGAGGCGCTGCGCATTCTGCGCCTGACCGGGCAGCCCAGCGCGGAAGAAGTTCGCGCGGCCTATCGCGCCGCCGCTGCGCGGTCCATTCAATCCGGGGCAACGCACCTGCCCCGTGCCGTGCGACAGGCGCGCGACTTCTTGGTGCAAGGCCACATCAACCCCCCTTGCCAGACATGCCGGGGGCGTGGCAAAGTAGCTGTGGGCTTCGCAATGTCGCCGTGCCTGATGTGCGGTGGAACAGGGGAATCGAAACATGCTTGAGAACTGGAAGGCCGGGGCACCGCTCCCGCCGAGTGTCGGCCTGATGGCCGATGAGTATCACGACGTGCGCGCGCTGCGCCTTGCCATGGAGAAGGAGGTCGAGGCGGTCAAGGCCCGTGAGACCGAGCTCAAGGAGGCCATGCTGTCCGTCCTGTCGGCATCCGAGGACACCGGCGCCAGCGGCACCCGTTACCGCGCGCAGGTCGTCAAGAAGCGCAAGGCCCAGGTGGCTGATTGGGGCATCCTGACGGCCTGGATCAGGAAGAATGACCGCTTCGACATGCTCCAGAAACGCCTGTCGGACAAGGCCGCTCTGGACTTCGAGGAAGCGGAAGGCCGCGCCGTTCCCGGCGTGGAGATGCTTTACGTCAAAGACCTGTCCATCACCAAGATTTAGGAGGCCGACATGGCAAACGAACTGATCGACTACGAGGCGAAGTGGGGTGCGGCTGCCGAGGCTGCCGTGGCCGAAGAACCGGCGCGTGTGAGCGGCCTGACCGTCTCCACCAAAGGCGGTGTACTGACCGTGGGCGACACGGCAATGCCGGGGAACCAGATGGCGGCACTTGTCATCGACGCGGCCAAGGAGAACCTTTACTTCGCCGAGAAGTGGGTGGAGGGAGTGTCGCAGGCGCCCAAGTGCTATGCTTTCGGACGCGGTAACGAGGAGATGGCACCGCACCCCAGCATGGCCGCCTACCCCGACACCTTCGAGCCGCAGAACGACACCTGCATGGGCTGCCCGATGGGGGAGTTCGGATCCGCCGAGACCGGCAAGGGGCGCGCCTGCAAGCAAACCCGCAAGCTGGTCCTGCTGCCTGCCGGGGTGTTCTCGCCGCGCCCGCGCAGCCGTGACTTCGACCTCGATCTCTTCGTCGAGGAGCAGCACTTTGCCGAGGCCGATCCGGCCTTTCTGCGCCTGCCCGTCACCAGCGTGAACAACTGGATCAACTACGTCAACCAACTGGCCAAGAGCCTGCACCGTCCGCCCTATGGCGTGTTCACGCGGGTCTACGTCGAGCCTCACCCCAAGAACCAGTACGAGGTGAAGTTCGAGTTGATCCAGCCCGCGCCGGATGAACTGTTCGATGTGCTCTCGGCGCGGCATGAGGAGTTCGTCAACATGCCGTTCCAAGGCTATCAGCCGCCGCAGAAGCCCGAGGCTTCGCAGGCTGCGGGCAGGTTCCGCCGTCCGGGGGCATGACGCCATGCCGGATGTCGTGGTCTATGAGATGATCGAGACGGACAGCGGGGAGGAGGTTGAAATGATCGCCGAAGCCTCGCTGGGGGCCGCCCCGGTTATCAATTTGCGAGACCCCGAGTTCGCCGAGCCGGGCGAGGGGGCGCAGGTCCACAAGCTGACGTTTCTGAACGCGGCGGGGGTCGAGGTCATGCTCACCACCGATGAAGTAGCGCGGATCAAGGCATCCGTAGAGGACCGCCTCAATGCGTGACGTGGTGACCATCGACTTCGAGACCTACCCCATCGCGCAGCGGCCCGCGTATCCGCCGCGCCCAGTGGGTGTTGCGGTCAAGCTGCCCGGAGAGGCATCCCGCTACATGGCATGGGGCCATGCGAGCGGAGGCAACACCTGCACCGAGGCCGATGCCGCCGAGGTGCTTCACAAGGTCTGGGACAGCGGCGCACCGCTGCTGTTCCACAACGCCAAGTTCGACCTGGAGGTGGCACAAGTCGCGTTCGGGCTGCCGATTCCGCCATGGCAGCGCATCCACGACACCATGTTCCTCGCGTTCCTCTCCGACCCACACGCCCATAGCCTCGCACTCAAGCCGCTGGCCGAGAAGCTGCTGGGCTGGGCGCCGGAGGAGCGCGACGACGTGGCGGCATGGGTATGGGGCCATCGCGCGGCCCTGACCGCCGAGTATGGTGGCACGGTCACGCGGGCCAAGGCAGGCGCGTGGGTTTGGGCTGTTCCGGGCACGGAGGTCGCGCCGTACGCGGAGGGAGATACGGAGCGCACGTCCGCCTTATTTCAGCATCTTCTGCCCCAGATCGAGCGGGCCGGGATGGCTGAGGCCTATGCCCGCGAGCGCCAGTTGCTTCCGATGCTGCTGGCCAACGAGCAGGAGGGAATGCGCGTCGATCTGGAGCGGCTGGAGGCTGACATCTATACCTACTCCAGCGCCTTCGACGGGGCCGAGGACTGGCTTCGCCGGGAACTGCGCGCCGGGGGGCTGAACTTTGATGCGGATCAGGACGTTGCCTCGGTGCTGGTGGAGCGCGGCATCGTGGCGGAGGGGGACTTTCCCCGCACCGCGCCGACCAAGGCGCACCCTGCTGGACAACTGAGCATGTCCAAAGAAAACTTGAGGCCGGAATCTTTCACAGGGAAGAACGGGGCGCAGATCGCTTCGGTCTTGGGCTACCGCAACCGGCTCGCGACCTGCCTCAAGACATTCATGACCCCGTGGCGCGATCAGGCCAGGATCAACGCCGGGCGCATCACGACCAATTGGAACCAGACACGCGGTGGCGAAGGTGGCACGCGGACGGGCAGGCCGTCCACGAACAACCACAACTTCCTGAACATCAGCAAGTCGTTCGATGGCCGCGACGACGGCTACGTGCATCCCGATTGGCTGCCCCCGCTCCCGCTCTGCCGCACCTACGTTCTGCCCGATGAGGGGCACACCTTCCTGCACCGCGACTTCTCGGGGCAGGAGCTTCGTGTCTTCGCCCATTTCGAGCAGGGCGCGCTGTGGCAAGCCTATCAGGACGACCCCAAGACCGACCCACACGCCTTCATTGGTGCCGAGCTTGCTGCCGTGGCCGGGCGTGACCTCGGGCGCGGCGCTGTCAAGACGCTGAACTTCCAAGGCATCTACGGGGGCGGCATCCCGGCCCTTCAACGCAAGTTGCGTGTTACCCATGCAGAGGCGGCGGAGCTTAAGGCGTTCCACAACCGCGCGCTCCCCGGTCGGCTGATCCTGAACGAGGAAATCACGCGGCTTGTGCGGCGTGGCGAGCCGATCAGGACGTGGGGCGGCAGGCTTTACTATCCTGAACCAAACGGCCCGGATGGCCGAGACAAGATTTACAAGCTGATCAACTATCTCGTCCAAGGGTCAGCGGCTGATCTGACGAAACAGGTCATGATCGACTGGCACAACCATCCTGACCGCTCGGCCCGCTTCATGGTCGCGGTCTATGACGAGATCGACGCGAGCGCGCCGACGCCGGAAGCCGAGGCGCAGATGACGCTGCTTCGTGAGGTGATGGAAGCGCCGCGCTTGTCCGTGCCGATGCTGAGCGATGGGAAGTGGGGGGCATCATGGGGGAGTCTGACAAAGTGCAACTGAGCGCCGCGCACAAGGCCGCGCGACTGCGGCTGCTATGGATCAGGCAGGAGGAAGCCTACGCTGCCGCGCTGGCGAAGCAGGCTGAGAAGGACATGGCGGCATGGACCAGAAAGAACGGAGAGCAGAAGTGGAAGAGGAAATGAAGCAGGACTTCGAGAATGGAACCCTGTCGCGTCTTGCGCCCCCTCCTGCGCCGTGGCTTGGTTGGGTGCTGATTGGTGCCGCGGTCGTGTTCGTCGGACTGGTGGCCGCTGCGATCTACTGGTGGCCGCTGTGAGCGCGATACCGCAAAGCTGGTCCTACAGCCGCTTCGATGCCTGGCGCACCTGCCCGGCCAAGTATCGCTACAAGTTCGTGGACAAGCTGCCCGAGCCGCAGAGCGAAGCAATGGCGCGAGGGTCTCGTATCCATTCCCAGCTTGAGGCTTACTTGGGGGCCAAGGGAGACCTGCCCGCAGAGGTCAAGGGGGCCTATCATGCTGCGGTCTATGCCATGATCCGCGACCACGAGGACAAGGTAATCGAAGACAAGTGGGGCTTCACCTCCGCGTGGGCCAAGACGGGCTGGATGTCAGGTGACGTGTGGCTCAGGTCCATCGTGGACGTGGCGATGCAGCATGACGACGGGTCCATCACGGTCGTGGACCACAAGACCGGGCGGCGCTACGCCAGCAACGATGACCAGATGGAGGTGTTTGCTACGGCGACCCTGAGCCGGTTCCCCGACGCGCCGCGCGTGGAGACGCGACTGATCTATCTGGAGCATGACAAGAGCGAGGAGCTTGCCACGTTTGATCGCGCCGACGCGGACAAGCTGCGGGACAAGTGGACGCGGGCCGTGCAGCCCATGCTGCGCGACCGGGAGTTCCCGGCGAGGCCGAACGACAAATGCCGCTGGTGCGCGTTCTCTCGCGATGCTGGCGGCCCCTGCAAGGTGGCATGACATGAAGCTTGCACCCATCTTCCTTGTCATCGCCCTGCCCGCTTCGGCCACCACGATGCCCATCTACGTCCCCGGAGGCGCGCCTTGTGCTGGTGCCTGCACCTACGAGTGGGCTGCCAGGACAGCCGATGTGCCGGTGGGCGACCCGGCACCCCTCATCATCCCGGCGGGCAGCGTGGTCGAGTGGATGAGCTATGCCAAGGCTGGCCAGCCGCTTTGGGAGACGCGGCCCATGATCCTTGGGACGGATCAGCCCGGCATCGGATACTGGTTCAAGCGCGGGTCGGAGTGGCTGCTGTTCGCGCGTCTTGACGCCTGCCGGAATTGGGCGATCTTCGCGCCGCCCATCGGCCCGGCGACCGCAGCGGCCAAGCCCGCGCCGGTCTACCGTACGGTCATGCCGCGCAGGGATGAGCCGGTATGGCCGATCCTGACACCGCCCGCTATCATCTGCGAGGGGTGCATCCCGCCG
>Ga0078972_1009160_pt1 | contig 19813 bp, 20 predicted proteins | sample YelNatPaOPGAMG01_FD_67568 | JGI IMG/M metagenome (GOLD analysis project Ga0078972, IMG submission 67568) | Hot spring thermophilic microbial communities from Obsidian Pool, Yellowstone National Park, USA - OP-RAMG-01 (SPADES assembly) (version 2) | ecosystem: Environmental > Aquatic > Thermal...
CGTTTGAGTCCAAAACACAAGGGATATATGATTTTTCACAATGAAAATTACTCAGTTGTCATAGAATCACTTGGTGTTTGTAAATACGGAACAATGGTTCCACCTGCACTTTATTATGAAGACATAATCAAAGCAATGGATGTCACAATGGGCTGGAAAATAACAGAGAAAGAACTCAAAAAAATTGGAGAAAGAATTGTCAATATAAACCGACTTTTCAATATTCGTGAAGGGATGTCAAGAAAAGACGATTCACTGCCAGAGCGATTTACAAAAGAACCAGCACCAGTTGGACTGCCAAAAGGTCAGGTCGTCGAACTTGACCAGATGCTTGATGAATACTACAGTTGGCGCGGGTGGGACAAAAAAACAGGCAAACCCAAAAAAGAAAAACTAAAAGAACTGGGATTGATTTAGTTATGAAAATTTTAGAACTTTGTTAATTTTATCAAGCGGCGTATTTTTTAGATGTTTTTTGAGTTTGAGAATAAATTTTCAACCATGAAAAACAAAAATATAAAACAAGATAAGATATTAGAGTTATTTGTAAACAAATTAAGGGAAAGTTTTCCAAAGGCATTAAAAAAAATTATCCTTTTTGGCTTTCACGCACGCGGAGACTTTGTCAAGTATTCTGACTATGACCTACTTGTTATTCTAGATAGAGTGACTCCCAGGGTTAAAAATAGTATCAATGAATTAGAAGGAGAAATGCTTTATAACTATGGTGCTGTATTTTCAGCATTTCCTTTTTCCTTGAGTGATATAGAACGACTAAAATATGAACCCTTTATAATGAATGCTCAAAGAGAAGGAATAAAGTTATGAACAAAAATAATAATCTGAGTCAAAGAATTATTGCGCTGATTAAGAAATCAAAAAGAGCACTCTTAGCAGCACGAGAACACAATGCAAAAGGCGACTATGATTTTGCATCTTCTAAAGCATACTATGCAGTTTTCTATGCAATGGAGTCAATACTCTTGACGAAAAAATTATCTTTTTCAAAACATTCTGGAACAATTTCAGCATTTAATCAACATTTTATAAAAACCGGAATTTTTCCAAAAGATTTCAGTAAGAAAATAGAACGGCTTTCAAACAAAGACAAATTGGAGATTACAGTTCTGAACTAATTATAGAGAAGCAAGAATCAAAAGAAGATATAGATATTGCAAAAGAAATAACGGAAGAAATTGAAAAATATCTGAAAAATCTCGGTATTATTTAATGTAGCAAGGAGATACAAAAATGAAACTCATCGCTGATTTACACATTCATTCAAAGTATTCAAGAGCAACAAGCCAGGATATGGACATCCCTACAATTGCTAAATGGGCAAAATATAAAGGAATAAATCTTTTAGGAACAGGCGACTTTACTCATCAGTTCTGGCTTTCTGAATTGAAAAAATATTTAAAACCAGCAGGTCAGAACTTTTACGAATACAATGGAATAAATTTTTTCTTAACCTGTGAAGTTAGCAATATATATCACAAAAGAGGAAGAACAAGAAAAATTCATAACATAATTATTGCTCCTGACTTTAAGACAGTTGAAAAAATAAATGAAAAACTTTCAAGGTGGGGAAATCTTCTTGCAGATGGAAGACCAATTCTTTCTATTGATTCAGAAGACATGGTTGATTTAATATTAAATATTTCCGAGGACTGTATGATTATTCCCGCACATGCATGGACACCGCATTTTAGTGTTTTTGGTTCAAACTCTGGATTTGATTCTCTTATAGAATGTTTTGGAAAACAAATGGCAAATATTCATTCAATTGAAACAGGTCTTTCTTCTGACCCTGCAATGAACTGGCGACTATCAAAACTTGATTCAATAACTCTTGTTTCAAATTCAGATGCGCATTCTCCAAGAAATCTCGGAAGAGAGGCAAATGTTTTTGAGGTCAAAGATTGCACAGATTTATACAATGAAGTCACACAGATTATAAAAACAAAAGACAAATCAAAATTTTTATACACAATAGAATTTTTCCCTGAAGAAGGAAAATATCATTATGACGGACACAGAAACTGTAATACTTGTCTTCATCCAAGAGAGTCAATTTCAAACAATGATATTTGTCCAAAATGTGGAAGACCAGTAACTGTTGGGGTTCTTCACAGAGTAGAAGCACTTGCGGATAGAGAAGAAAATTATATACCTAAGAATGCAATCCCATATAAATGCGTTATCCCATTAGAAGAAATAATAGCAGAAGCAATTGGCGTTGGAAAGGGCTCTTCTGCTGTTGAAAAAGAGTATCTTGGACTTATTAATAAGTTTGGTTCAGAGTTTGAAATTTTGCTTGAATTAGAAGAAACACAACTTGAAAAAATTTCAAATTGCAGGATTGTAGAAGGAATAATTAAAATGAGAAAAGGCGAAATTGAAATATCTCCCGGCTATGATGGCGAATATGGAAGAATAAGCATAAAATGGTCACAGAAAGTTTTGTCGGAAAGTAGAGAAGAACAATTGAGTTTGTTTTAAAAGAAGGTGAAAAATGAAAACATTAACGGTTGATATTGAAAAATGTTCTGGGTGCAGAATGTGCGAACTTGTCTGTGCTTTCAATAAAGAAAAAAGGATTGTACCTCATTTAGGAAGGGTTAATGTTTTTTTTGATTGGAATAAAGGATTATCTATGCCCGTTGTATGTTATCATTGTATTGATGCTCCCTGTATTAAAGTTTGTCCAACAGGAGCACTATCTCGCAACAAAGAAACAAACGCTGTTGTTGTAAATGAAAAAATATGTATTGGGTGCAGGCAGTGTGTTAATATATGCCCTTATGGCGGGGTAGTTTTCTCTTCTGAAAAAAACAAAATTATAAAATGCGATTTGTGTGATGGCTATCCTGTTTGTGTAAACTTTTGTCCAACAGGTGCAATAAAATTTGAAGAACCAGAAAAATATTCTGTTAAAAAAAGAAGGTCAGTTGCTGATAGATTGCTGCGGGAGGCACAAAAGTGATATTATGCAAAGTGGAGACAGTTACTTTTGATGAAGTTTCCCAGATGGGAGTTGTTTTACTTTCTGAAAAAAATGGAAAGAAAGTTTTGCCGATATGGATTGGAATTTTTGAAGCACAGGCAATACTTTTTCGTCTGCAAAATTCATATTTTCCAAGGCCTTTAACACATGACCTGTTGAAGATTTGTATTGAACATCTCTCTGGCAAAGTTGAATATATTTTCATAAATAAGGTTGAGCAGAACACATATTTTTGTGAAATACATATAAAGCAAAATAATAAAGAAATTGTTATCGATTCCCGACCATCAGATGCTATTGCACTTGCAGTTAGAGTTGATGCTCCAATTTATGTTCATGAAGATGTATTTGAGTCAAATGGGATTGATAAAGAGGAATTCTTAAAAGAGCAGAGAGATAAGTTTTATAAAGCATACCTTGAGACAATGGAAGATGAAGATACTGGAAAAATTAAACATTAAATTGTGAGGTATGAACTTATGAAAAAAATATTAGTTATTGACGAAGAAAAATGTACCGGATGTAGAATGTGTGAGGTAGTGTGTTCCTGGTGGCATGAGCAAGAATTTAATCCTGCTCTTGCAAGGATACAGATTGTCTCTGACAAATCTGAAAGTTTTGATTGGGCTGTTGTTTGCCAGCAGTGTGAAAAAGCGATGTGTCAGGAGACATGTCCTGCAGGAGCAATCTACTTCAATGCTGAATTTAACGCTTATGTGGTTGATGAGAAGAAATGTATTGGTTGTAAAATGTGTATAAGTTCCTGCCCAGTTGGTGCTATGGGTTTTAATCCTGAAAAAGGTGTTTCAATAAAATGCGATTTATGTGAAGGCGACCCGAAGTGTGTTAAATACTGCCCTGCAGGTGCAATTGAATTTATAGAATCAGAAAAGGTTTCATTGAAGAAAAAATATAATGTTCTTCAAAAATTTGTTCAAGAATTAGAAAGTGCTGGAGGTAAATAAATGGTGAATTCATACGCAGGTAAATTCATAAGAATTGATTTGTCAAAAGAAAAAATAGAAGTTGAGCCAATACCTTCTGACTGGAAAGAGAGATTCCTTGGCGGAGTAGGAATTGGTGCAAAAATTTTGTGGGACGAGACAGATGAAAAAACAGCACCACTTTCACCTGAAAATAGGTTAGTATTTTTAACTGGCCCTGTGCAGGGGACTCTTTTTCCTCAATCAGCAAGGTACATTGTTGTTACTCGTTCGCCTTTAACTGGATGGTGGGCACATTCCTCCGCCGGGGGCTTCTTCGGCCCCGAACTGAAATATGCTGGTTATGATTTATTGATTATTCAAGGAAAATCGCAAAGACCTGTTTATATTTACATTGACAATGACTTTATTCAGATAAGGTCTGCAAAGCATCTCTGGGGAAAAACTATTCCAGAAACAAACCAGATCATTGAAAAAGAACTTGGGGATAGCAATGTAAAAATTGCTTCGATTGGACCTGCTGGAGAAAATCTTGTTCGTTATGCCTGTATTATGAGTGATTATTATCGCGCTGTTGGTAGAGCAGGACTTGGCTGTGTTATGGGTTATAAAAACCTAAAGGCAGTTGTTGTAAGAGGCACAAAAGGATTAAGACCTGCCAATCCTGAAAAATTTATGAAACTTTTTGAGGACTGGCATTCAAGATATACTCCAAAAGGCAGATACTGGGAATATGTAGAAAGTATGAGAAAATATGGCACTTTTGCTCTTGTTGATTGGGAAAATGCAATTGGGCGACTTCCTACAAAAAATCACTGGACCGGATATTTTGAAAACGCAGAAGAAACAATAGGGATGGAGCCACATCGCAAAAAACATTACAAAAAACATAAGTCATGTTTCTGCTGTGGAATTCAGTGTAAATATGTCTCTGAAGTTCGTGAGGGAAAATGGCAGGGGACTGTTTCAGAAGGACCAGAATATGAAACAGTTGAGGCATTCACATCAAATTTTCTTTCACATGACACAAATGCACTTGTCCGTGCAAATTATCTTTGCAATATTTATGGTATGGATACAATTACTGCAGGGCATACAATTTCTTTTGCTTATGAGTGCTATGAAAATGGACTTCTTACAAAAAAAGATACTGGAGACAGAGAACTTATCTGGGGCGAAGAAGGTATGGACACAGTTTTAGAACTACTTGAATCAATTGCAAAAACAAAAGATGATTTTTCAAAACTTCTTGCACTTGGAAGTGCTGAAGCAGCAAGAAGAATAGGTGGTTCAGCCTGGAAATATGCAATACATGTGAACAATCTTGAAGCAAGCGGACAGGACCCAAGACCACACAAGTCAATGGGACTTACTTATGCAATAAATGTAAGAGGTGCTGACCATCTAACAAGTATTTCCTGCATTGATGAACTTGGATACAAAGATGAAGCAAAAAGAAGATATAAAAAAATAGCAGATATAATATGTGATCGCTGGGACGAAAGATATAAGGGCTTTCTTATTTCTGAAACAGAGGAATTACATGCTCTCTGTGATTCAGCTCTTTTATGTAAATATGGAACAATGTGGCCACCTATTTATTATTTTGAGGACTACGGAAAAATAATTTCTTGTTTGACGGGAATGGAAAAATATGAAGATCTAAAAGAACTCTCAAAACTTGCAAGAAGGATATGTCATTTAAGAAGAGCATTTAATATTCGACTGGGATGGACAAAAAAGAATGATTCACTTCATCCAAGATTATCAGTTGACCCTATGCCGACAGGTCCAGCAAAAGGACAGACAGTTGACCTTGAAACAATGTTGAAAGAATATTATGAAATTAGAAAATATGACTGGGCTACAGGATTTCCTTCTGAAAAAGAGTTGTTTGAATGTGATTTGAAAGAAGTTGTTCAGGAATTGAAAAAGAAAAACAAAGTTATAAAAAATCCTAAAATTCCGAGGACAGGTAGAAAATGGATCAGGTGGGATGAAAAATGAACCAATTTATTGTTTGGCTTGAGAATATAGAAATCAAATATAATGTCAATCCGTGGATTTTTGCTGGACTTTATTTTGCCGGTGTGCCATTTTTCTATTATTTCATTTATAGAATTTTGATTTGTTTGAAAAAAGGCCAGACACAAAAAATAATTAAATGGGCAATCTTACTTGGTTTTGTTATAGTTCTACCGTTTTCGTATGTTGCTATTTTTGGTAGAAATCTTCCTGTATGGTTTTGGTTTGTTGTTTCAGGTATTGTTCTTCTTTCAATTTTTTCAGTGATAAGAAAAATAAGCACTCCTTCCACTTCCTCCTTTGAAAAAGGGGGATAAGAGGGGGATTTCTCCTCAAAATTAGATGAGGGTCACAAAATGATTGACTTATCTGTCAACCTTGCTGGAATAAAACTAAGAAATCCTGTGATGCCTGCAGCAGGGCCTCCTTCAAGAGATGGTGAAATTTTGCTTGAGGCAGACCGCGGCGGTGCAGGATGCTTAGTTGCAAAGACAGTTTCTGTAAAACCAGCGCCTGTTCCAAGGCCAAATATGACTTCAATTGACCGTGGAATGCTCAAAATACATAGATATTTTTCTATTGGTGAAAAGGTCTATAAAATAGTTTGCTCTGAGATCAGAACAGGTTCTGGAATGGCAAACACTGAACTCTGGACAGAGAAATCACCAGAGGAATGGTTTGAAAAAGAATATAAAATAGCCAGAAAATCAAAACTTCCACTTATATGTTCTGTTGGATATACTCCTGAAGATATGAAAATCTTAATACCAAAAATTGTAGAATCAGCAAATCCTGACGGAATAGAATTTTCAACTCATTACATTAAACCCGGGCTTATCGCAGAAATTGTTAAAACAATAAAAAAATTTTTCAAAGGTCCTGTTTTTGCAAAACTTTCACCTCATGCACCTGAGACATTGATTTCTCAGGCAAAAGAAGCAGAGCAGTCAGGAGCAGATGGAATAGTTGCAATAAATTCTTTAGGGCCTACACTTCACTTTGATATTGATACTTGCAGTCCTTATCTTGGAAGTCAATATGGATTTGGATGGATTTCAGGTCCACCAATTAAACCACTTGCAGTCAGATGTGTTTTTGACATTGCAAGAAATGTTAAAATTCCTGTAATTGGGGTTGGAGGAATTTCTTCTGGAAGAGACGCGATTGAACATATTATGGCAGGAGCAACTGCTGTTCAGGTCTGCACTGCTGCAATTTATGAAGGGCCGAAGGTCTATGGTAGAATAGTTAAAGAAATGACAGAGTGGATGGAAGAGCATGGCTATAAGAAGTTGAGTCAGATAAGAGGGCTTTATATCAAAAAAATTGGCAAGAGAGGACAGAAAGTTAGAATAAAAGGTGGACATTCTAAGATTGATGAAAAAATTTGTAAGGGCTGTCATATATGTGAGAGTTCCTGTGTATATAAAGCAATTTCTTTTAAGTGGATAGATTCAGTCCATGAAGTTGCTTTTGTTGATGAGAAAAAATGCATGGCCTGTGGATTGTGTGTAAGTGTCTGTCCTGTAAAAGCACCAAAAATTGAGTGGTAAAATTTCTACCGCACTTTAGTGCAGGGTTTAATGATCTTTACTCTATTTTATTAAAGTCATTGTAGCGGCGGAATTACTATTCCGCTTTTCTCTTAGTTATACAATATAGCTAAAAATTATATCACAATGATTTAGTGGTTGTGTCAAAAAAACCTAAAATGTAGATGCAGAGCGTTAGCTCTGCTAAAAGATACTTTAGTATTGATTTAATCTAAAAAATCTCGCCAAAAAAAAGGGGGTATAAAGTGAACCGGCCAAGATTACACATCTCAACAAAGAAAAAAAACTATATTGGCAAAGTAAATCCACTTCAAATGGCAAGAGAACAACTTGAAATTGCAGCAAAAATGTTAAAACTTGACCCAAATATTCATGAGAAACTTAAATATCCAAAAAGAATTTTGCAAGTTTCTGTTCCAATAAAAACTGACGACGGAAAAATAAGGGTCTTTCAGGGTTATAGAGTTCAACACAACCTTGATAGAGGGCCTGGAAAAGGTGGAATAAGATATCATCCTGATGTAGATCTGGATGAAGTTATTGCACTTGCAATGTGGATGACATGGAAATGTGCTGTTGTAAATATTCCTTTTGGTGGAGCAAAAGGAGGAGTTGTCTGTAACCCAGATGAACTTTCTGAAACAGAACTTGAACACATCACAAGGAGATACATTTCTGAAATTGGAATAATTATAGGACCTGAAAAGGATATTCCAGCCCCTGACATAAACACAAATCCGAGAGTAATGGCATGGGTTATGGATACTTTCAGTATGAATGTTGGGTATTCAGTTCCTGGTATAGTCACTGGAAAACCACTGACGCTTGGCGGGTCTCGCGGCAGGGTTGAAGCGACTGGCCGCGGGGTCGTCTACTGCACAGAATGTGCTTCAAATTTTTTTGGTATAGACCTGCCAAAAGCAGAAATTGCAATTCAGGGTTTTGGGAATGTCGGCTCAAATGCAGCAAAAATTTTTTATAAAATGGGTTGCAAAATAGTTGCTGTCTCTGATGTCAAAGGTGGAACTTACAATCCCGACGGACTTGATATTGATGCTCTTCTAAAACATTCACAAAAAACTGGCTCTGTAATAAATTTCAAAGGTGGGAAAAATATCACTAACAAAGAACTCTTAGAATTGAAATGCGATATTTTAATACCAGCAGCACTTGAAGGTCAAATAACAAAAGAAAATGCTGATAGGATTAAAGCAAAGTTTATTGTTGAAGGTGCAAATGGTCCAACAACTCCTGAGGCAGATAGAATTCTGAACAAAAAAGGAATAAAAATAATTCCAGATATTCTTGCAAATGCAGGTGGTGTAACAGTTAGTTATTTTGAATGGGTTCAAAGTTTGCAGGCATATTTCTGGCAAGAAGCGGATATAAATAACAAACTTAAACAGGTTCTTGTAAATGCTTTTAATGAGACGGTTGATGTTATGAAAAAATATAAAGTTGATATGAGAACAGCAGCACTAATGCTTGCAGTGGAAAGAGTAGCAGAAGCGGCCCGACTGAGAGGTCTTTATCCATGAGCATCTTCCCCCTTTTCTAAAGGGGGACCGAGGGGGATTTTAGGGGTTTCAGGGGACGAAGTCCCCTGACTGATCAAATAAAAAAATACAAAACAAAAAAATGACCACAAAACCCAAAAAACTCTTAATAGAAAATGGAACTGTTATAACACTCGGTGAAAAAAATCAGGTTATCCAGAATTGTTCAGTCCTCATTGAAGAAAATCTCATAAAAGATTTTGGCCCTTCACATAAATTCCAGAAAATCCAGGTAGACAAAAAAATTGACGCAAAAAACAAAATTGTGATGCCAGGTTTTATATGTGGTCATCACCATTTTTACTCTACATTTGCTCGGGGAATTTCTGTGCCCGGCAAACCAGCAAAAAATTTCGTTGAAATTCTTGAAAAACTCTGGTGGCGTCTGGATAATGTCCTTGATTTAGAAGATATATACTTCAGTGCTATTGTAGCAATGATTGAATGTATCAAAAATGGGACTACAACGGTTATTGACCACCATGAAAGTCAGTGTTCTCAAGAAGGTTCTCTTGACCAGATAGAGAAAGCATCAAAACAAATAGGACTTCGCACATCTTTATGTCTTGGAGTTTCAGATAGATATGCTCGCGGGAAAGAAGGACTTGAAGAAACAGAAGGATTTCTAAAAAAAGTTCAGGCAGAATCTGGTTCTAAAAATACGCCAGTTGTTTTGGGAATGGTTGGACTTCATGCATCTTTTACCGTAAGTGACAAAACACTTAAAGAAGCGGGTGATATTTCAAAAAAATACAATACCGGTATTCATATTCACTGTGCAGAAGACATCGTTGACCAAAACGACTCGCTCAAAAAATACAATGTGAGAGTTGTTGAAAGATTGAAAAAATTTGATGTTTTAGGACCAAAAACAATCCTGGTTCACTGTGTTCATATTGATGAAAAAGAAATGAATTTAATAAGTGAATCGCAGACAAATGTAGTTCACAATCCTGAATCAAATATGAATAATGCTGTTGGCTGTGCAGATGTTCTTAAAATGCTTAAAAAAGGAATAAATGTTGGGCTTGGAACTGATGGAATGTCAAGCAATATGATTTCTCAAGCGAGAGTCGCGTATTTATTACAAAGGCATTTTAATCGTGACCCAAGAGTTGGTTTTGTAGAATCAGTAAGAATGTTGTTAGAAAATAATTCTATAATTGTAGATAGAATTTCAGATGGAAAATGGAAGGTGGGGGAAATAAAATCCGGTTTTCTTGCTGATGTAATTGTTGTTGATTACAATCCGCCCACGCCGATAAATGAAGAAAACTTTTCAAGCCATCTTATTTTTGGAATTGTCAATTCACCAGTTGATACAGTAATTGTAAACGGCAAAATCGTTATGCAGAATAAAAAATTTATAACAGTTAATGAAGAAGAAATTTTACAAATCAGTAGAGAGATATCCAGAAAACTCTGGGATAAATTTTTGAATGAATGATATGCGTATAGTTTTTTTTGGCTCAAAAGAATGTTCTGTTGAATTTCTAAAAGCCCTTATTGAAAAAGAAGAAGTTGCAGGAGTTGTCACTCATCCGGATAGACCTTCAGGTAGAGGGCTTAAGATAAGGCAGTCCATTGTTAAAGAATTTTCATTAAAAAAAGGGCTGTCTGTTTTTACTCCAGAGAAAATTAGAGATAAAAATTTTATATCTGAGATTGAGTCACTGAAGCCAGAACTTGGGGTTGTTGTTGCTTATGGTAAAATTTTACCTAAAGAAGTATTCCTTATTCCAAAATACAAAACAATAAATGTTCATTTTTCGCTTTTGCCGAAATATAGAGGTGCTGCTCCAATCAACTGGGCTATTATAAAAGGGGAAAAAATTACCGGTGTTACTATATTTTTCATAGATGAAGGGCTTGATACAGGAGACATAATTGTTCAAAAAGAATTAGAGATTGCCCCGGAAGATGATTCTATAACTTTAGAAAAGAAACTTATTGAGACAGGAATATCTTTGTTGTTTGAAGCAATTAAAAAAATAGAAAAATCAGGCAATGATATTTGTGTAGTTAAACAAAAAGGAGAACCAAGTTATGCTCCTTTAATTAAAAAATCAGATGGAAGAATTGACTGGAATAGTTCATCAGATGAAATCCTGAATATTATTCGTGGAACAAAACCCTGGCCTTCCGCCTATATAGAAATTAAAAATGAAAAATTAAAAATTAAAAATTTAAAGATTTTGAAAGCAAACGGCCTAAATTTTAGTCAATCAGAAATTGAAAAATGTTCGCCAGGCACAATAGTTGAATTAAAAAAAGATACTGGATTTATTGTAAAATGTGGCAGGGGTTTTTTGCTTGTTGAAGAAGTTCAGCCCGAGGGCAAAAAGCCAATGTCAGCATGGGCATGGTTACAGGGTTCAAGATTAAACATAGGGGAGAAATTATGAAACGCTGGCTACTGACATATCTGGGCTATCCTCTTTTAGTTTTTTTTGGAAAAATATTTCCATCAAAAAAAGAAAAACTGGAGTCAAAATATATTGAGTTGAATAATAAATTTGTAAAATCAAGTAATAATTTTAAGAGACATCCTCCTGAGAAAGTTTTCCTTTTGTTACCACACTGTATCCAGTTTGATGATTGTGACCATCGCATTACAAAGACAATCTTTAATTGTGAAGAATGTGGCAGATGTAAAATTTCAGATGTTGTGAAATTTGGCAAAAAATTTGGTATAATAATAAAGGTAGCAACAGGTGGACGGCTTGCTCGCAGGTTAGTAAGTGAGATTAAACCTGATTTTATTATTGCGGTTGCCTGTGAAAGGGAACTAACAGAAGGGATTTCAGCAGTTTATCCAATGCCTGTAATTGGAATACCGAATTTAAGACCAAATGGTCCTTGCAGAAATACAACATTTGATTTAGAAATACTCAAAAAAGAATTGGAGGTGTTGTTACAATGAATTCCTTTAAGACATTTGTTTTAATGTTAGCACTTATTTTAGTTTTTATGTGGGTAGGTCAGGCAATAGGTGGCAAAGAAGGCATGATAACAGCATTTGTTTTTGCATGTGTAATGAATTTTTTCACCTATTGGTTTAGTGACAAAATTGTTCTTGCTATTTACAGAGCAAGGCCTGTAACAGAAAAAGAAGCACCAAATCTTTATTCAATTGTTGCAAATGTTAGTCAGCAGGCAAACCTTCCGATGCCAAAAGTTTATGTTATAGATAATCCTGCGCCAAATGCTTTTGCAACAGGTAGAAACCCGCAACATTCAGCAGTTGCTGTTACATCAGGAATATTGGTACTATTAAATGACCGTGAACTTGCAGGAGTAATAGGCCATGAGTTATCACATATAAAAAACCGAGATACTCTTATTCAGGTTATGGCTGCAACAGTAGCAGGAGCAATTTATATGCTTGCAAGAATGGCACAGTATGCTCTTATGTTTGGTGGATTAGGTGGTCGCGACAGAAATCGTTCCAGTGGCTTAAATGGTATAGTAATGCTAATTATTGTATTGATTGCTCCTATTGCTGCAACAATAATTCAACTTGCTATCTCAAGAACAAGAGAATATTTGGCAGATGAATCATCAGCAAGAATTACAAATGACCCGCTTTCACTTGCTAGTGCCTTAAGAAAACTTTCTGAATATTCAAAAAGAATCCCGATGCAGGTAAGTCCTACGACTGCACATATTTTTATTGTCAATCCATTAAAAGCAGAAAACATAATGGCTCTTTTTTCAACTCATCCCCCGATTTCTGAAAGAATAAGAAGATTAGAAAATCTTGCAGGTTTTAATGTAGGAACAATTTAATGATGTGTTCTGTCTTCTTAAAGATGGCATTGTTGACGAAGGCAAAAATGTCACTCTGAACGAGAGTGAAGGGTCTAAAGAGATCAGATTTTTAGCGCGCAGTGCTGTTGCACATCATTATAAAAAACAAGGGGGAAAATATGCCCAAAAAAATCCTCATAGCAGAAGACCAATGGGAACTCAGGAATCTTTTGAAACTTTTTCTTGAAGATTATGACCTTGAATTTGTAGAATCAGAAGATGGTATTCAGACAATTGAATTTGCTAAAACACATAGACCTGACTTGATATTTCTTGACAACAATCTTCCTGGTTTTCCTGGATATGAAATTATACAAAGAATGAAATTAATTCCTGAAATAGCAAATATACCTGTTGTTTTGTTTGTGAGTAAAAAAATTGAAGATGAGATGCAGGCAATAAACCAACTTGGAGTAATTGATATTTTACAAAAGCCATATGAAGAAGATAAACTGATTTCTGCTTTGAGAAAGGTCTTTGGAATAGTTCCTAAAAAGAGCGTTGCCCCTGCTGAGACGAAATTTTCAGATATAGAAAAAACAGTTGTTTTATCTCCTGAAGAACTCCCATTTGAAAAGCCACATGCCCCAGAAGAACCACCTGAACCACCTTCAATTGAGCCAAGATTTACTATTTCTAAATTTGGGGAAACTGCTTCAGATATAGAAAAAACAGTTGTATTGCCACCAGAGGAGTTACCTACTATTGAACCCTCTCCATCTATTTCATCTGTAAAACCACAAGAAGAAACTGAAAAAACAGTTGTCCTGCCGCCTGAAGAATTACCACTTACTGAAATTTCAAAATCAGTGCAAGAATCTGTTGAGCCAGTTTCCAAACAACCGGAAGAGAAAATTCAGGCACAGATTCCAGAATCCTTTAAACCCAGTGTATCTGAAATTCCTGTTAAACCACATCCGCAGCCAACAAAATACTATACAGTATCAGGAATATCAATAAAAGAATTTCTGGGATGTGTTTTTAATATTCCTGTCAGTGAAAAAATTCAAAAAGACACAAGAGCATTTCTTGTTGTTGCTTATGGTTCCGAAATTGTTCCAGAAGACCTTTTTAATATCTTAGATGTTTTTGTTGGTTCTGTTGTGACAATTGACTATGAGATTTTTTTCGAAAGAATAAAAGACCTTATTTCACTTGGAGCAAATTTATTTGAAATTGAACCATCCGCACTTAAAAAGTTATGAAAAAAAAGAAAATAGAAGAAAAGAAATCTGACCAGGACCAGAGTATTTCAAGTAAGGGGAAAAAAGTAATTTTGATTGGTATCATTATTTTAATTTTAGGTTTTTTTATTTTGACTAAGACAGACCCCGAGGGACAAAACTGGGCAAGTATTTTGTCTCCTTTTCTTATAGTAGGGGGCTACATTACTATTGCTATTGGAATAATTTTACCTGATAAACAAAAATGAACTCACTTCTTGTAGCATTTATCGGTGTAATTTTCTTTATTGTAGCATACAGATTTTACGGCAAGTTTCTTGAGAAACTTTTTGGCGTTGACCCATCAATAAAGACACCTGCAGTAAGAATTAACGATGGGGTTGATTACATACCCGCAAAACACTGGACAGTTTTATTTGGCCACCATTTTTCTTCAATAGCAGGTGCTGGACCAATTTTAGGTCCTGTACTTGCAGCAGCTTCCTGGGGCTGGCTTCCTGCATTTCTGTGGATAGTTCTTGGTTCAATTTTTGTAGGCGCTATTCATGATTTTTCTTCTCTTGTGGTATCACTCAGACACAATGGCACATCAATTGCAGATATTGCTGAAAGCACAATTAGTATTCGTGCGAAAATGTTGTTTTCAGGGTTTGTCTGGCTTGCTCTTATCTTGGTTGTTGCTGTTTTTGCATCTACAACAGCAACTACCCTTGTAAATGAACCAAGAATAGTTATCCCAACATTTGGATTGATCTTTGTAGCAATTCTCGTCGGAAAACTGATGTATGGTGGGGGGAAAACAGGAAAAACTCTGAGTTTACCCATTTTAACATTATTGGGAATTTTACTGCTTGTAATTCTTTTGATTATTGGGTATTATGTTCCTTTTGACTTGAAAATATTACTTCAAAAAAATTTTGGCTTGGACGAAAAATTGTCCTCTAATCTGGCATTAAATATATGGATAATAGTCCTATTGATATATTCTTACACAGCATCTATACTTCCTGTAAACATTATACTTCAACCAAGGGACTATCTTTCCACATTTATCCTATTTTTCGGACTGATTTGCGGATATCTTGGACTTATATTAACCAGACCAGAAATAAATACACCAGCATTCTTAGGATGGACAGCAAAACAGGGGCCACTTTTTCCAATGTTATTTGTTTTTATTGCCTGTGGTGCTGTCTCAGGATTTCATTCATTAATTTCTTCAGGGACGACAGTAAAGCAATTAGACAATGAAAAAAACGCATTAAAAATTGGCTATGGTGCAATGCTTCTTGAAGGCGCACTTGCTGTCCTTGCACTTTTATCAGTCACAGCAGGATTGTCCTGGATAAACAAAGAGGGGACAGGTTGTCCAGTTTATCCTGAATTATTGAAGACAGGTGACTGGATAGGAACATTTTCAGCAGGCTACGGACGAGTTGTATCAAAAATTCTTGGAATAACATTTGGATGTTTGGTTGCGACAATAACATTAAATTCATTTGTTATGACAACATTAGACACAGCGACAAGAATCACAAGATATATAACAGAAGAATTTTTTGGAAAAGGTCTTAAAATAAAGATATTTAACAATAGATTTTTTTCAACCTCAATAGTAATTTTTTTTGCAGGATATCTCGCCTTTGGCAACTGGAAAGCAATCTGGCCTGTATTCGGTGCTTCCAATCAACTTATTGCTGCGATAGCATTAATTGTCGTGAGTTTATGGTTGATAGGTCAGAAAAAAAGTGCTTTTTTTTCGGGTTTACCAGGTATCTTTGTGTTTTTAGTCACAGTTTCTGCTCTTCTTTATCAATCTTTTGTCTTTCTTAATCAAAAAAATAACCTCCTTTTCGTCATTTCAATTATTTTGGTGTTTCTTTCCTTTTTTATTCTGTTTGAAGTTTATTCATTTCTTAAGAACCGTCCAAAGTAAATTCCTTTGATTGTTTTTTGTGGTATAAGTGCTTGCTGAAAATTTAGTTTCAGGCTAATTTTGTATTGGAGATGGATGCTTTCTTGGTCTTTTATGGCTTTGTCAGGATATCAGCCCCTGATCATTTTCTTACTCCTGTGCTTACTTCTGACCTTTTATGGTTTTTTTGTTTTTGTTGAAATTTTGATGTATTGTTGGATTACTTGGGGAATCCGGTCGCTCAGGTTCTTACGGGCTTTTAATGGTTTTTTTGTTGTGCTTGAATTTTTGTGAAGTTTCATTGGGTTTGCAGTTTTATATGCTGTGATTGTCTTTGATATTTCAGGAAATTGGAGGCATCTAACCTTGCTATGCTTTTGTGGTCTTTTTAATAATGTATCCTTAGTTAAGTAATTTTCTGCAAGTTTCAAAAAATTTTCTGAAAAATTTTGATTAGGCCATTCTAACAAAAATCTTGGAACCCGGACTTCGCTTTTTTACGAATTTTCTTTTTCAAAATTAGATTGCTCATTTAGAAAAATTAAAGTAATTTATAAATTTCGTATCCAAAATATACAAATTATCGTCTATTTTAGAACACAAATTCAAGTGATTTATACACGGCTACACCGCGTCGCTCAAAGCGTCTTAAATTAACATAATATATCTTATCAGAACCAACTCTGACGGGTTTTTCCTGCACAATATGTCGATTTTCAGGCAAATTATATACGAATAATGCTGGCATATTGAACAACTTCTTGTTTGATTTTTTGAATCTGTTTGGACTGTTTTTCCCGGAATTATTGGCTTGCGAAGTGGTTTTTAGAGGATTTTTTGAATCTTTTTAGGGTCTATTTTTCTTAGATTTATGAGTGAGTTTATGTTTGTTTGACCAGGGGCGACTTCTTTTGATGCATATCCATAAGCAAGTTTTGACCCAAAAAAAGGGAAGAAGATTCTTCCAGGAATTCCTTTTTGACCCATAGGTAATATGCCAAGAGGATATATTTTGGTGTACTTTTTGCAAAAATCAAATAATCTCCAGAAGTCCCTGTCTTTTTTTATTAGTGTTGCGATTTTTATTATCCATGGGCTAAATTTTGAGCCGTTTTTGAGTATTTTTTTTAACTCATTGTTACTCGGAGTAAAATCAAAATTGTGGTAAGATATTATAAACTTTTTTTTATTTTTTTTGGAAATCCGAATAACTTCTTTAAGAATTTTTGATGAGAGTTCAATGTCAACGATATCACATAATGGAATAAGTTTTTCAAAAAGTCTCAATCGTGAATTTTCTGAAAAAGAATACCCCCCACCCTCATATTTTGGTCTGATTGTGCAGATGATTTTAGTTTTTTTTAGAAGTTTTCTTATTTTCTTTAGTGTTGAAAAGGGCGAATTTGAAAGGTCAGCACGAAATTCAACTAAATCGGGATGGAGATTTTTTTTAAACAATAATTTAGCATCTGAAAGATTAGTTATGACACCGACGATGTTATATTTCATGTCCAGGATTTTGCAGAGAATTCTTCAGTGGGTCTTACGAGTTTTATACTGTCCTGATATGGCCATCTTTCAATTTCATAACTTACAGAAGTTTCTTTGTTTTGGATAATTTTTTCTACAGTGATCACAAATTCAATAGGATCATTTATTTTTATTTCAAGTAAATCGAATGGAACTGAAAACTCAAGTATTTTCTTAAATGCAACTTGACAGCCAAAAGCACCTGTCTTGAGGTCTTTTTCACCTTTTTCATCTTTTAGAAAGAATTCTATATTTTGGCCCAATCTGATTGATATTTTTTTGTTGTCAGGTTGAAGAAATAAAACATTGAATAGAAAATCTTCAATTGCAAAATCGTTTTCATGTATGTCAATTCTAAAATAAAGGTTATTCATGTCAAAACCATAGTAGAATTCTTTTATCATTTTTTCTGTTCTATGAAGAGCACTTCCACTGATTTCTGCGCTGTATGAGCCGCTTGAAAGCCATTCAAAATAGTTGGTAACTTTACCGTCTATTACTGGCTGAATAAAATCTTTTGGCTCGTAGAATGTAACTTTTTTCTTGAATTTTCCTTTTATCGCTAAATATAACTCATCGGGAATTTTTTCTCCAAGAATCGTGTAGACATTCATTAAGTGTTTTCTGAATAGATAGTCAAATACATCATCTTGACCTGATGTGTGGTCTTCTCCATACCACCAGCACCAGTCAGAACCTTCTGCAATTAGCATTTCTTCAAAAGCATTTTTGTATTCCTGGGATTCCTTTTTTTCAGGATGCTTTTCTATGTAGTTTTCAAGAAATTCTCTTGTCTGATTGAGATATTCCCAGGCGAGATTGTCTTCAGGATGGCCTATCCATATTCCGAAATTTGAGTTAATCCATGAGCCAGGGAATAAATGTCTTAAAGTGATTTCAGGTGGAAATTTTTTTAAGTATTCTGAAATTGTCACTGTTTCAATATTTGGATTGTTTGAGATTTCTGTGTAAAGTTTTCTCAAGAAGTCCCAGCCATCGTTGGGATAGTATTCCCAGCAATTTTCACCGTCGAGGATTACAGGAACAAAACAGTGTGGTTTTTCTGGTTGAAAATAAGAACAGATTTGTTTAAGTTTTGACATAAAGTCGTTAACAGCATCATCAGGATTCCACCTAGCATACATAAAACCGATTGAATCAGAAAGGGCTCTGTCTCTGAATATGATGTTTAAACTTCTGGTGGTTCCATCTTGGGTGGTCTTTTCAATCTTATATGGCTGATAAAGTATTTGTCTAGGTGTTTTAATTGTCATACTTTGTTGCATTCTTATTGTGTTAAATAAAATGTCTTCATCAGTTGCAATCCAGTTTATTCCTGCTTCCGATATTAGAATTGCTATATCTTCACTCACAGAGCCTTCAGAAGGCCACATTCCTTGTGGTTTTCTACCAAAAATTTTTTCGTAATATTCAATTGCCTTTTGAATCTGGAGTTTTGCATCTTCTGGTTTAGAAAATTTTCTTGGTAGATGAACATCGGGCATTGAAATTTTTGCTATCTCTGTGTTATAAATGAGTGGAAGTATAGGATGATAGAATGGTGTTACTGAAACCTCAATTTGTCCTTTTTCTTGCGCTTCTTTATATTTTGAAACAACTTTTCCACAGATTTCTCTCTGTTTTTCTATTAGTTTTATTTTTTCTTCCTCTGTAAAGTTTTTCCCTTTTTTGAAAAGATCAGCAATGAAATTGTCATGCCAGCGCCAGTATGGGTCAATCCAGGCAAGGTTGAACCATACCTGAAGGTCTCTTAGTTCTTGTTCTCTGAAATAATTTTGGATTCTATTGAGTTCATTAAAGGATATGTATTTTCCTCTTTTGTTTAAAAGTTCTCTATATCTTGGATATGGCTCAACCATTGTTCCCCAGTTTGCCATAAAGAAATTGTAAAGGATATAGACCTTATCTTCTGGGGTGAGTTCAGAGGCAGGTTTTAATGTCATCTTTAGGACTTTGTCAGTAGCGGTGCCATTTGCATATTCTTCAAGTTGAACAAGAAGTGATGGAACAAGATTGAAATTGCCTTTTATTTTTGGAAATTCATCTAAAATTGCAACCATATCGTAATAGTCCTTTGTTGCATGAAGTCGAACCCAGGGCATAGTGTATTCTGAAGGAGTTTGTCCGACGGGAGTTTCCCTGTAAACTGGTTGATGCTGATGCCATAGAAATGCTAAATAAATTTTTCTGGACATAGTTATTTGCTATAAAATCTTACTTGGTGAGGGACAAAATTATGAATAAACCCGTCCCTATTTGGTGAAAAAT
>Ga0078972_1009161_pt1 | contig 19813 bp, 26 predicted proteins | sample YelNatPaOPGAMG01_FD_67568 | JGI IMG/M metagenome (GOLD analysis project Ga0078972, IMG submission 67568) | Hot spring thermophilic microbial communities from Obsidian Pool, Yellowstone National Park, USA - OP-RAMG-01 (SPADES assembly) (version 2) | ecosystem: Environmental > Aquatic > Thermal...
GTACCCTTATGACCCCCGATGGTCGAAAAAAGACTTACTATTACAATCCCTTTGAGAGAGATTTTCAGGATCTCATCATAAAGAACCTGCAAAGGAAGGTACGCACATGGTTGGGGGTTGAGGTAAATGGCGGTTCGATTAAGCCTTACAGAGTGAGCGCAAAGAATGACAGGATAGTCATATACAAGGACACGGTCATCAAAGGATGGGATGGTCTCTATGAGCTGTGCCTACCACCAGAGCTATTCCAAATGGCCTTTGAGGCTGGCCTCGGCGCAAAAAATTCACAAGGGTTCGGGTGTGTGGAGGTGTGGAGGGAGCATGGGAGAAGTGTGGCTCGACAAAGAAAAAGTCAAAGCCTGGCTTGATGGTCAAAGAGAAGCAGAAAGGATTATAAAGATGGAGAGAGTGAATTTCCTCCTTTCGCTCGCTCCTGAGAAATCTCTTGAAATCTACCTTTCTTTTAGCAGCCTTGCTTACAAAATCCGCCGCGAACCATCCTTTGTCCTGCTGAAAATGCGCCAATGCTTAGAAAAGATGAAAGAAAAGAGGGGCAACGTCAGTGGAAGTTCTTAAGGCAGCAATCCATGTTGCCAAGTGGTTAGAGGAGCAGAGTATCCGCCATTTCTTCATTGGCGGGATTGCCCTTCAGTATTGGGGTGAGCCAAGGTTGACAAGAGACGTAGAGGTGACCGTTTTGGTAGCACCAGAGGACTTTGAGGGATTTTTGGATAAGGCGATTAAAGCCTTTAGGCCACGCATCCCTAATGCCATAGAATTTGGCCGCAAACACCGAGTGTTACTTCTTGAGACCGAAAGCGGCATTCCCATTGACATCTCACTTGGCATCCCCGGCTACGAAGAAGAAGCATGGGCTCACAGCAAGGAGGTGGAATTCCAACCTTTTGGAAAGTTGCGGCTGATTTCCGCAGAAGACCTAATCATCCACAAGTGTATTGCGGGCAGACCAAGAGATGTGGAAGATGTAGAGAGAGTTCTCGTGAAACAGAGGCTTCACGTTGATGTGGGACGGATAAGGTCATTGCTGCGATTTTTCCGCGAAATCGTTGAAGAGCATGACCCTTTGGAACTCTTTGAAAGCACTTTGGAACAGGCTCAAAACTTGCTGAAGGAAGGTGAAGGACAATGAAGCAAATCACTTGGACAGGTCACCCTTTCGTTGATGCAGGTCTTTCAGCCATTGCTGCAGTAGTTGCAGACTTGACGGCTGAAGTTTGGAATACTACAGTGGCAACTGCAACAGTGGGGTGATTCGAAATGATTTGGCGGATGCGCAACGATCCCTGGATAGACAACGGCTTAGAAGTATTGGGGCGCCTCGTGGAGGAGATTCAGGAGCAGCATCCACAAATTGCGCAGGTTCACTGGGAACCTGAGGCTTTGAAGATTACCGTTAACGATGAGAAGCGGTTCATAGAATTACTGGATGATGCTTTGCGACAGAAAATTGAAAATACAGTTTTCTACACGACGGAAAAGAAAGGCACAAAGCGCCCTGTTATGAAGCCTTTTGTAGGGTTTAACCGACAACCTGCAACCCAGCATCCTCCTACTTTTCAAAAATTGCTGCGACGGCAATTTTTGCACAATGTTTTCAGTGCTCCTCAATCACAAGGGCGAGGTGAGCCAAAAGGTTGTGTCCTATGCAATGAACCAATTGGTGGTGATAGTAAAAACTTGACGCTTTCCGTTTACCCCTTTGTCACTAAAATCCGATCCCTGTCAGGCATCCGGACTCAATGGAGCGGTGAAGGGTTAAGGGGTTTTGTAGAATACCTGTCCATCTGTCCCCGTTGCTATTTTCTTGGTTCGCTCGTTTGGGCGGACGATAAACTGCTCTATCTTTGCGACATTGGTGGAACAGATGGCATTGCAGTGATTTTGCATCCCGCCCCAATAGCAGGCAGTTTGATGCGTTTGCGAGAAGTGAAAGGCTCTTACCGCCCTATGCACGGAGGTCGACGCACCAATGTCCGCTTTAAACGCAAACCGCGAGGGGAAGGGCAACCAGAAGAGGAGCGAGAGGTTCAAGACGGACCTTACTCGCTGTTGCTGGCATTTCTGGAGCGAGTAATGGATGAAATCGCGGAGAAAGGTGAAATTACTGATCTGTTCACCGAGGTTCAGCGTAGGGTTTCCGAGGGTTGGCTGATTCTTTCAATCCCACAGGGGCGACTGAAGAATATAACCGCTCACAACCTGATTTTGGATGAACCCACTCTGTGGTTACTGGCAAAGTTAGTGGAACAACACAACTTGCCATACGCACACTGCATCAGCGAGATTCGGTTGATAGACGAAAAGGGAAAGCCCCTCCAAGACCTCATTCCCGATCTTCACGAGCAAATGGCAAAAGCCATATTGACGGATGACTTTAATCTCTTCGCAAAAACCTTTATCCCCAAGCCACGCCGTCAGTTGCGCTTTCCTTTTGTTATTGAGGACATAGTTGCAACTATCATAATTTTATGGAGGTGGTCAAACATGGACGCTCAAATGCTGGAAGTCGTCAAGAAGGCTGGACGAGCGCTGGCGCGTATCGCTGCCAGCCGTAAGCAACCTGTGTTGCTCTACGCTTTAGAGCGCGTGCGTTCCGCTTCAGATTTGTTGGAAGTCCTAAAAGAAGGCGTCCATCGGCTCATCGGCTTGGAAGCGGAGGAGATGCGTTACCTCTCGCTCGATGCTTTAGAGCAGCTAACAGAATTGCTGCATCAAATTGATGCCCGCCAATTTGCCGACCTCAAAAACACGCTTATTATCTTTGCGGGCATCAACTATGCCAAAGATACGATGGCGGAAAGCCGTCGAGCCTCAACAGGAGGTGAAGCATGATGAGGCAGGATGTGAGAGCCATTCAATTAGTCTGGCTGAGCAAGACAGGTTTAACCAACCTCAACAGTGGCGAAGGTGGCAGCAACCTTGTGGACATCAAAAAGTTCCGCTACGCTGGGCAAGAGTTTCCCTATGTTAGTGGACAAGCGATGCGATTTTACCTGAAGGAAGCCATTCGCCGACGCTTGCCCCCAGAGAAGGCTTGTGTTCCCGACGAACAGGGCGAAACCTGCGGGCGTATCGCCGAGTGTGTGCTGTGTGACCTGTTTGGATTTATGTGGACGGAACGAGCAGAGAGGCGAGGCGAAGGGCGAAGTCATGTCAGGACATCACCTGTCAAGGTTTCCCCCGCCATAGGACTTCAGCCGCTGGATGCAACAATGACGATGGATTTTCTGACCAGGCGTCCGCGAGGAACCATTATTGAAGCGGGACAGGAAGAAGAAGCCCGCAGCATTGTGAATGTGGAACTTGCCGTCAACATCTACAAGGCGGGCATCTGCGTGGATGTAATGCGGGTCGGACGGGAGGAAGAGTTGATTGACTTGGTAGGAGCCGAAGAAGCCCGACGGCGATTTCCCATCCGAAGTGTCCAGTTGCGGGATTATGTGGATGAGTCTGAACGGGCTCGCCGCATTGCTCTCCTATTGGACGCTATCAAAGACTTCAGCGACTACTCAAAGCAAGCCCGCTTGCTGACTGACTTTACTCCCGATTTTCTGCTGATTGCCTTGCAACAGAACTATTCTCACCGTCTGCAAAAAGCGATAGAACTACAAGGCGATGGAACGGCAAGGTTAGATATGGAGCGGCTCAAGCAAACCCTCGCCGAAGTTCGTGAAGACCTGCTAACGGTTAATAGCAAGCCTACCCTTTGGGCTGGGATGGTAGAGGGAATCGTAGAGAACACAGAAGAAGTGAAGCAAGTTCTGGAGGAATTTGGAGCGCCCATTTTGACTCCGCGAGAGGCGATTAACGCTGTTAAGCAAGCCCTTGAAACTGCCTGAGAGACCCTTGAGGTGACAGGGATGGTGAATACTCTTTACGGCTTCATCGCGGATGCTGAAATGCCATACTTTGCATGCTTCCGAAAGCCAACCAGCACCAGTTTGATGCTTACCTACCCTGTCCCACCTTTCACAACTGTTGTTGGCATGATCGCCAATGCTTGGGGTGTTCCTCGTCCTACTTACTTTGAGGGCATTGCCAAGTTGCAAGAACTCCTTTGGCTTAACCTGCGTCCCCTCTTACCTTTAAGTCGCCCGTCTCGAGAGATGGCAAAAATCTTGAAATTAGTTGGAGAGGTGCGAGAACAAAGGCAGCCAACTTCCTTTCCCTCATCGCCCATGCACAAATACTTCCTTGTCCGTCCCGCTTTTCGTTTCTTTGTCGCCAGCGAAGATAGGGAGGCTATCGGCGAAGTGACTGATGTCCTTTGTCGCCCGAAACGACCGCTTTATCTCGGGCAATCGGACGACATGGTGGTCGTGAAAGTCGTCTGGCAGGGAGAGCTTTTCCCAACGGAAAGCGATCTGGCATGGGCGATTTTGGTGGGGACAAGGATTGGTGATAGACAGCCTGTAGAACTTCTTCGCTTGCCTCTGGCTTTTGCCAGTGAACAGCAGGTGCTCTATTCGCCTTTGCTTTCCCTGCCAGCCCAATTTCCTTTTCACTTGGCAAACCCTGAAGCTATGTGGCGCTTCGGTGAAGAAACAGTTCCGCTAATCTGCATCCGTAAGGCGATGCAAAATGCGGTTGTTGGGGAAGCGGGAGGAAATTAACGGCATTGTCCGTTTCCAAACGCTGGCAGGGCATACTAAAGATGTGCTTTGGGTTCTCAAAGCGATAATGGAACAGCCGAGTTTTTCGCTCTTTTGTCGCCGATGGGGATTGAAAGAAGGAGACACAAAAGAGGCCTTGTCTGCAGTCGTTGCTTTGCATGACATTGGTAAAGCCACAAAAACTTTCCAACAAGCAATCAAAGAGGGACGACACTTGCCTGATTTTCCCCACGCCCTTATCGCCTTGCCCGTGGCTAATGAAGTGTGGCGATGTCTATCGCTCCCCCGCCTTCTTTCTGAGTATCCGCTACCCTTCGCGGAACTTTTAGCCATCGTTAGTCATCATGCTTTGCTCTATGAAGACCTCTATCAAGTCGCCATCCGTCCTTTGGAACGGCTGAACTTTCTGCCCGAAGCACATCAAATTTTGGCGGACATCTTTGCGTGGGCAAATCAACAGGTCTTGCTGCGAACCCCTTTACTGCCAGATTTGCCCATTTCCAAGTGGTCAGGTTGGGAGTTGAGGAATTGCGCTCAAGCATTAAACAATTTGCGGGAGTTAAACCACCAGCTAAAGACGAAGGGCTTTGTAGCGGAGCGCCTAAAAGCCATTTACACGTTTGCCTTAGCCTGCTTGAAATTCGCTGACCAATGGGCGAGCCGAAAATTTTCGGAACAAGCGAGTCAATTGACGGAAGAAATTGTGGATGAACTTCTGCCTGACCTGCCTGATTGGCAATTGCCCGACGATGCGGAACAAAGGGTCTGGAGCAAACTAACAGAAAATGGTAATCAACCTTATCATTTTCAAGAGCTACTTGCGGAAACCGATGCTGAACGAGTGGTCGTGTTGGCACCGTGCGGACGGGGTAAAACGGAAGGGGCTTTGCTTTGGTTTTTGCGTCAGCGAACTTTGGGCAACTGTGACCGCCTTATTCTTGCCATGCCTACGCAAGTCACTTCCAACGCCATGCGTGAACGGTTGGCGAAGTTGTTTGGTGACCAGTGTGTTGGTTTGTATCATGGACGGAGTTCTTTAGAGCATCGGGAACTGGTGAGACTGCAACTGGCAAAAGGGGACGAAAGCGATGAACTTGATCCCAAATTAGAGCGAGAGTTAGCACGCAGCGAGAATTTTTGGAGTGAAGTTTTCGCTAAGCCTATCACGGTAACCACAGCCGATCATTTGCTCTTCACATTTGTGCACGGCTTCCGCCAAGCCGATTTCGCCTTAGGTTGCCTTCAAACGGCAGCAATCGTCTTTGATGAAGTGCATTGCTATGACCGAAAAATGCTTGCGGAATTACGAGAACTCTTCAAACTCCTGCGCAAGATGAGAATCCCGCATTTGGTTATGAGCGGCACTTTGCCTGAATTCGTTATCCGTGAAGGTGGCTTGATGGACTACAAACAAATCACTGATGAAGACGGTTTGAAGCTATGTCCCTTCATCTTGCGGAAACGGGAACAACCGCTGTTCATGAAAACAGGCGACGAATCAGTTGGAGGTAAATGGCAGCCTGAAGAAAGCGTCGTGGAAGAGGTGTTGGAAGGATTTCGACAGGGCTTAAGGCAATTCGTCATCGTTAATACTGTTCGGAAAGCGCAAGCATTTTATCGGGTACTACGGGAACGCATAGAAAAATCCGAACGCCTTTGGTGTTTGCATTCTCGCTTTTGCTATGCTCATCGTCGTGAGAAAGAACAACGATTGATGGAATTGTTGCGCTCGGGTTTTCGCCCGCTCATCTTAGTGGCAACACAAGTGATTGAGGTTAGTCTTGACATTTCCTGCGACCGCATGTTCACAGAGTTAGCACCAATGGATGCATTGGGGCAGCGAGCAGGACGATTGCACCGAGGCGCAGCAGAACCTGATGGGCACGGGTTGCTCGTCTTTCCTGCCGAAGATCCACAACCTTATCTCATTCGTCACACAAAACAGTCTCTTCCCGAATTGGAGCGAACTTGGGACGCTATTGTAGACGGTTTGGCTGTTTCTTACGGCTGGTTGCGAGACCGTTGCAATGAAGTCTACGCCGATGCCCAATTAGGGATGGCGCAGTTGCCTGACATTTTTGAGGCATGCACCTTGTTCGGCTTAAATTACGATGAGATTCGGTTCAGCGAGGAGGAAGGCAAGGCTTATCGTCCCCGTGACATCGTGATACCGACGGTGGATGTCATCCCCCAATGTGTCCTTTATGAACTTGGCGATGACGGTTGCCATCCCCTTTACCTTGCGCCTGTGCCTATTTGGTGGATCGGCAAGTCTAACCTCGAGAACTTGGGCTTGTTCTTTATGCATAGGGTCGGAAAACGCGAATGGCTTATCTGTTGTATCACATACGACCAAGACTTTGGTTTTGACGAAGAAAAAGTTGGTATGCCTACGCAGGGGGTGATCGAGGATTGATGCACTCCGAGGCGGGATTCGAAGCTTTGCACACAAAAGGAGGTAAATGTAATGAAGACGCTACAAATTGAATTGCCACTGGAGATCTCAGAAGATGAGGTGCGGCTTTTGCTGGCTATCAAACTTTATGAGCTGGGACGCTTGAGCCTTGGACAAGCAGCAAAGTTAGCAGGCTACTCTAAGCGAACCTTTATAGAGTTGCTGGGCAAGCATAGTGTCCCTGTGGTCTCATATCTGCCTGAAGAGTTACAGGAGGAGGTTGAAGGCGGAAACCATTAGGTAATGCTCCTTACGACTGCGAGCTCGGGCTGTTGACAAAGGAGGTAAATATCGATGCCGTCATCATTTGAAACATTCACGGTTGGCGAATTCGACGCCTTGCGCACAAATGGGATTAAGGTCAACTACTGGGTCGTTTGCCAGAGAAAGGCCTGGCTTTACGCCAAAGGGCTGAGGATGGAGCTGCTCTCCGACCGGGTGGCGCCGGGAAGAATCTTGCACAAACGGGATTATCCTAATTTCCCACTCCCATGAGCGAGTCCCATATGACAAATGTGATTGGCCTGCTACCCCCTTGTGTAACGAACGTTAGAACGTGGAACGTTCAACGTGGGTAACGCAGTCATGAAGGTTAGGGTTTCAAGCCGTGTCAAATCAAGTGATAATGTTACTGAGCAACGGTGGAATAAGAGATCTTTAGGCACTGAAAGGTCTGGAACACGTCCTCCGTAACTAAAAGAACCGAATTGGGCAAGGAGAATAGCTCTTTCAATGACCGGTAAACCTCTTCCCGAAGCTGAAATGGGTTGATATTCTCACTAAGCGCTAATAGTTCCTGCTTTTTCTTTTCAGAAAGTACCCCTGTCTCCCAAACCCGATCAGTGGAGGGCGAGAAAGGTCAAACCCCCTTTTGTCCGAGCTTTTTACCCATCCTTGGCCGGAATCGTCTTTTTGACCACCAACTTCCTCAGAGGTTGGAGGAAGTTGAAGTAAATCCAGACCTTCTGACAGATCGTGTTCAGAAGAGACGTTTGAGCCGCAGTGTCGAGCCGTTCATATCCAAGCAAGCCTCCGGCGTGGATCTCGGTTCTCAGGAGGCGGATTGAGCTCTTTCTATGCAGGTTGGCGTAAGCTTCCATCTCATCAAGGAGGTGGCTCCGCTCCTTTCTGTTAGCCTTAATGTATATCTTCTTCACATGATAGATCACGCAAGCTTGACAAAGTGGCCGAGGGTGAGTATAAGATTAGGCAGCGGAGGCGGAAGTTTAGACACGAGGGCGATAGACTGTTAGATGGACAGATTCGACGTTCTTTTCCAGCGTGTACAAGCTCTTACCCGGTTGTTGAGCAAGTCGGTGGGAAGAAGCTTTTCGCAAAGCTCGAGCTGAATTTGAGCAGTTTAAATTACACTACCTCATTGTCAGCGGGTAAGCTTGTAAGACTGAGGTTATATTTCCCGAAGAGGAAAGCCTCTCTGCCTCAGAAATCGCTGTTTCCATGTGAGGGGTAAGGAATGCAATGTCAAAATGTCTACAAACAGTGCAGGATAATCACACCAGCCTTGCATCAGGAAGAAACGTGGGATACGTTGGCCCAGCGTAAGCCGGTTGTTCTTCGTGCTCCTACAGGCTCGGGCAAGACGGAGGCTGTCGTTCTGCCTTTCTTAGATTTTGGAGGACAAATGATCCCTGGTCGCCTTCTGTATGCCCTCCCTCTCCGTTCGTTAGCTAACCAAGTAGCGGATCGGGTAAAGGGATATGCAAAGGCATTAAATAAGCCTTCAAGCTTTCAGGTACGCTTGCAACATGGAGGGAAACCCGAGTCAGTGCTTTTTGCAGCTGACGCTATCGTGGCGACAATTGACCAAGTGATCACCTCCTATGCGTGTACGCCTCTGACGCTCCCGTTACGGCATGGCAATATTCCCGCTGGAGCAGTAATGAGCTCATTTGTGGTCTTTGACGAGATGCATCTCTTTGATCCAGAACTGGGGCTTCAGGCGGCACGGCTGATTTGTGAGCGCCTTAGTCGCCTTGGTATCCCTTACGCAGTGCTTTCGGCTACCTTGCCAGATTCCGTCGTGGAGTTCTGGCGAGAGCATCTGGGTGCCGAAATCGTTGAGGCATCCAGTGAGTTTGTTCAGAGACAGGCAACCGTCGAATGGAAAGGGGCTTATCTAAGCCCTGAGGAGGTAAAGCAAACCTTAGGGCAGTTCAATCGTATCATCGTGGTTTGCAATACCGTGGACCGCGCTGTTGAGCTTTACCGACAAGTCTTAACAGAAGCTCAGGCTCAAGGCTATAAGTGTAACCTATTGCACTCCCGGTTTTTGCCGGATGACCGCAAGCAGAAAGAAAACCGGGTCATCCAGCACCTCGGAAAGGACGCTCAGTCGGACACAAAAGCTCTGCTTATCGCTACGCAGGTTGTGGAAGTGGGATTGGATATCTCAGTAGACCTGCTTCTAACAGAGGTAGCACCAGTAGACGCGCTGATTCAGCGGGCAGGGCGCATCGCCCGCTGGGGCGGTAATGGCGCTGTGTGGGTTTACAGAGTGGAAAATGCTACTCCTTATAATAAGGCGCTTGTGGACAAGACCCAAGAACTACTCCAGAAAAGTTCAGGAGCTGCTTTGGATTGGCCTACTGCTAAGTGCTGGGTCAATCAAGTTCTCAATGAGCCATATCGCCAGATTCTACACGAAAGCAATGCCTATGAGCAGGTAGTGGCCCAACTTAGTCGAGCCGCCTTTGAAGGAAGCCGCCCTCGAGCAGAGGCAGCCGTACGGGATATCAACACCGTCGAAGTGACCCTTCACGACAACCCGCAAACGCTGGGGAAGGACGTCCTCCGCTTGCCTACTATCAGTGTCCACATCGGGATTGCTAAGAAGTGGGCAAGGGAAGCTACACAAGCAAGGGCTCAAGCGTGGCTGATAGAAGTAGATCGAAGCCCATCAGATGCTCAAGTAGCGGTGAGCCTGGGGCTTGTTACTGATGAGGTCATCTCCATCGGCGATCGGCTGGTTTTCCCGACTTCTGTGCTGAGCTATTCGGTCGACTTTGGCTTGCAGAGAGCCGCGGGCGGTTCTAATTTCCAGCCACAAGCCGGGCAGTCACACCCACCCCTACCTTCAGCTCTCCAGGAGGAAAGTTGGATTGACCACAGCATACGTGTCGCGCAAGAGATAGATGCAGTGCTCCGGCAAGAAAGCCATGCGGTTTCAGCACTATCTTCCATACTTAGCATTTCTGTGACCGAGATTGAAAAGGCGGCAAAACTCGCGGCTGTACTGCATGACCTGGGCAAACTGAACAAGGAATGGCAGGAGAGGGCTGGGATTTCCAATTCAGCGGGCCCAGCGGATCTATTGGCGCATACAGATGGGCGGGACTACGTCGCTTTTCCGCCGCATGCCACCGTCAGCGCGTATGCTCTCTGGCCGGCTTTAGTGGATGGTGGTGCGCTCCCGCGAATCCTCGCAAAAGCTGTTTGCTTTGCCATTGCCCATCACCATTCCGTCAGGGCGAAGGAGGTACCGGAATATCAACTTCATCCACAATGGCAACGAGCCGTAGACCAGGCACTGCAACAATTCGGGTTGAGTAATTCCCTGAACCTGAACCTTGTAACACTTACACAGCGTAGTTCGACAAACCTTCGCGAACAGTTCCCGCCCATGGAGTACGAGAAGCTATACACGGCCTATGTTTTGCTTTCGCGCTGGCTTCGGCTGGCAGACCGAATCACAACAGGAGGGCCCGATGCCGTACTACATTACGAAGACTGGTTTGGACGCCTTTGATGCCGCCCGCGCATGGGGCTTGGCAGTAGTGTTGAACGTGTTCACGGAGGATGAAGTTACAATCTGTGATGATGAATGGGCTTTTGTCGTTGAGCCAGTTGCTTCATCTCCAAGCACTCCTGTTATAAAGAACGATCTTGCGTGGCGAACCCTGAGGTTTGCACAAGGCTGGCAGCGTGTTTTCATAACACAAAGAGGTGGTTGGGTTAGTAAAAGAGACGGCGCAAAGAGTGTTATTGAAAATCAACTGACTACTTTGCTTAACAACCTCCAGGATCCTGCGAATAGGGTTGTATTCAGAAGGGGAGAAAGCCTTCCTGGCGGGTTAGATCCAACAGGCTTTAAGGGACTACGCCACACCACTCGTGCTCAGTATCGGGAGGAGCAACTGAATGTGCGTGAAGATCATTGGGCGCTTGCCTGTTTGGGAATGGCAACCTGTGGAACCTACCGATATGCCAAGGAAGTGGGACAATCCAACTGGCTGGTGCTACTCCCTATCCCACAAGAGACTCATTTTAGTTACTTTCGCGATGTGCAGACCCTTTTCCGCTTACCTGGACTTATGTATCACGGCGTCCAGAATGCAGCTGCACACTACGCCGTTCAACTTGGGGAACGCTTGCGCCGTCGAGCCGCTGCCCAGGGAAGCTTGCAAGACCGCTATTCAGCAATTCTTTATTTCAAACTTTTCGGTGCAGGACAACAGATGAAGCCTGCCCAAGGGAATCAGCTTCGCCTGGAGCCGCTGATGGACGCGATTGCTCGAGATCCTCATGGGACGCAAAGCATGCTGGAGTGGCTGGACTACTGCTTCCGCCTGGGCGCCACGAAAGGAGCTGAGGACCTCGCGTTGGCAGCCACTGAACTCGTCATGCGATGGGACCCGGAGGCATACGACCTATTGGTCCGGGTCGCGGTGCGTATCTTGGGACGGGAGCAGGTCCGGAGGAAGAACCCAAGAGATTTCGACTCGTTTTTGAGGAGAACCCGAACTGAAGCTATTCAACAAGCAATGGAGGTGATGAGCCATGCAGTTGGCTGAGATTTATCAAAATCAGTCTGTTAAGGAATTTGGGGAGGCCTTAGGAAAGGCTATCGGAAAAGAGCAGGATTACGCATCTCTCACGGATTTGGAATTCGCCCAGACGAAGACGGATTTCGCGGATGCGCTTCATCGCTTCCTAAGGCGATTTCATACCATGGCGTCCAAGAAAGAAAATCTGTGGTATTGCCCATCGGATTCCAGAGTTGAGGAGCTAATGCAGCTTGTGGATAGGGTCGCAGAAACGGTTCCGGGTGATGACAATGTGCGCTATCGTGAGGCAACCCGGCTTGTGCGTGCTGCCCTAATAAGCCGAGCCCTTGCCCAAGCAACATATCTCAGGGTTCAGGAGGCAAGGCAACGGCAAGCCCCTGTTACACAACAAAGTCAATCATAAAAAAAGGAGGTAAGCCATGACAAACGAGCAGGAACTGCAAGATGCTGTACGGGAGTCCCAGTCGCAGGGCACATCACAATCTCCTCAGGGTGTCTTTGAAATCGCCATTCTGGCGCGAGTGAAGTGGAATCTTCATTCCCTCAACAACGAAGGCACCATTGGGAATGTAACTGAGCCCCGCACCATTGTGCTCTGGGATGGCACCAAGACCGACGGCGTCAGCGGAGAGATGATCAAGCACATCCATGCTTCTTGGACGTGGTTGCAAGCAAAGACTGGGAATCTTTCCCTTTGTCCCGCTTGCCAATCTTTCCAGCCTCAACGCGCTGATGCTGCTCCTCAGGGACTGAATCGAAACGACAACGCCCAGGCAATGAGCACTGCTATTACGCGCTGCATCTTGTGTGATCTGCATGGCTTTTTGGTCCAACGTCCCACGATTCATCGTCAGTCTGTAGTAGAGTTCGGATGGATTGTGGGCGTACCCGGGAAATTCAATCGCGACATCCATGTTCATGCGCGACATGCGGCAGCAGAACGCGGGATTTCAGCAGAGGCAGAAGTTGAAGAAGAGGGAGTATCTGAGGAACAAACGCAGGAGCAAACTGCAGAGGGGGCAGGGCGGACAGAAGTGGCAGCTCAAATGCTTTACCACCGTCCCACACGCTCAGGCGTTTATGCACTGGTGACGCTCTTCCAGCCTTGGCGTATTGGCCTAAACGAAGTGAACTATACCTATGCCTTGGACGCTAATGAGCAAGCTCGTCGCTATCAGCTGGCTCTTACCGCTTATGAATGGACCCTCAAGCGACCGGATGGCGCCATGACCACTACACGCTTTCCGCACATCGAGGGGATAGAGGGCATTGTGCTCATCTCTCGTCAAGCCGTGCCTGTGCCCATGCTCAGCCCGTTGCGGGAAGATTACCGAGAAAAGTTGAAGACGCTGGCTGAAAAACAGGATATCGAATTCAAAGAGTTTAACGACCTTGACGAACTGGTGAACATCCTTTCTGAGCTTCAGGAGAGCGTCCCATTTCAAATGCCCTTCTCGGGTACTTCTTCTGGTGGTGGGTCAGCCTCTGCAGAAGGGTCCTCTGGACGACGGCGTGGTCGGAGACGTCGCGCATCGACCGAGATCCCAGAAGGGTCTGAGGAAAGTGTGGAGTCTGAAGAGGCATCTTCTGATTTGCCTATAGACACGGAGTGAGGAACGATGCCGCGGCGCACACGCAGCCAATCTCAACCAATGGCTCAACCACCAGCCGGGCCGACAACCTGGCTTCGGGCAGATTATGAATTTCCAAGCACTTTCTCCTATCGGATGCCGGACGTTTCTGCTCAGTTCGCCGTAGGTTCGCCTATTCCTTCACCGGCAGCGGTCAAGCTCGCTTTGGTAGATACAGCGATCCGATGGAGCGGGGATGTCAACGAAGGTCGCAGGATCTTCGATATCATCAAAACCGCAAGCATCTGTGTTGTTCCCCCGCCTCGAATAGCTCGATTTCGTGCATTCATAAAACGACTGAAACCGGATGAAGTGGTTGCCTGTGCCAATCATCCCTCTTATCGAGTGTCCGCAAAGTTGAGACGTAATAGAAGGCCTGCATGCCCCTTCTGTGGAACCATTCCAGATGTGAATTTGCCTATTCTCGAAGAGTCTACGGGCGTTCGTGATTACTTCTTACTGGATGGCCCACTATCGGTATTCATCGAAGTCCCGCAATCTGACGCCGCTTATATTGCCCGGCTACTTCAACGGATTCGCCGCTTCGGGACGTCGGATTCCATTTGTTGGTGTGTAGCAGTGTGTTTTGAATCTCCCGACCAGGCCCTCTGCCCACAGCGGTTCGGGGACCGATCCCATGCTCAAGGAAGGTTAGTGGTTCGCCTGTCGGATTTGACCCAGCAGTCTCAGTTTAACGGGTTTGATCCATTCAGGGGCAATGTTCAGGAGGCAAGGTTGGGGAAGGGTGTGTACGTCCTTCCTCTCCGTGTCCGGCGTAGCGGAGAAACCTGGGCAATTCTGGAAAGGATTCGAACCAATACAGGAGGGCTGACATGAGCAAAGCTATTACCATCCGATGTCTGGTCAAGGTCTCAGCGGCCAACGTGAACGCCTCCCACACCGAAGGCAATGTGGTTGTGGCAAAAAAGTCACCTTGCCCGATGGGAGTGCGATCCCTTACATCTCTGGGTAGCTAATCGGGAGAATGTTGCGCGACCGATTGGAAGAGTTGGGTTATCCGCTTTCCGAACCTTTAGCAACTGTGAGTGGGTAAGAAGTCACACCTCCCGTGCGACCGTGGGACTTTATAGATGAAGACTTATTCGGCTATTTGGACCCGTCAGGCGGAAGGCGTCGGACGTCGCCCGTGCGCGTATCGGCAGCGGTCGGGCTTTTTCCCTTCCAAGGTGACCGCGATTTGGGCACCCGTTCCTTTGAGCGCTTCGGTCAAGCCATCGCTGCCGGTGGCAAAATGTTTGAGACCGAACTTTACGGCGACCTCTTCAAGGGCATTTTGCCTGTGGAATTGGACCGCGTGGGTGTCTTCAAGCCTCTTGAGATGGGCGAAAAAAACGAACGCACCCTTCCTGCCGATGAGCGAACGAAGCGCCTGCAAACCCTCTTTGAAGCCCTTAACATCCTTTGGGGCGGTGGACGAAGAGCGCGGATGCTGACAGATCTTTCGCCGAAGTTCCTCACTCACGCCCGGCTCAAGGTCAAGCGTCCTTTCTTTTTTGGAGCCCTTGCCACGCATTATGAGGACGGCAAGTATGCCTTAGAGTTAGCGCCTTTAGTGAATGCCTGAAAAAGTTCGCTGACTATCGCGAACAAACCCTCTTCGGCATAGAACCCGGCATCTTCGGCAACGAGGAAGAAATCCATGCTGCACTTAAAGAGTATGGCGAGGCGCTGACTGTCCATTAAGCATTGGCGAAGGCGAAGGAGGATGTGAGCAAACTATGGAGTACATCTTATCCGTTCAAGTGCGAGCGAGGGTTGATTCCTTTCGTCGCCCGTTAGACCATAACTACCAACGCACCTTTCCCATGCCCCCACCGACGACGCTAATCGGAATCGCTGCTGCAGCGTTAGAACTCTCAAATCGGCAATCGCGGGCATCCGAAAGGTATTCGCGACGTCTTAAAGTGTCTGTCTTGACGGATAACGAGGCAAGATCCGCTCGTCAGATGTGGACAGTGCTCAAAATCAAGGGCAAAAACATCGCCGAGGTTTTCATTACTTTCGGGCGTTATTTTCCTACCCCCCTTAGACCCTGCTTTACGGCGGCGATGAAGACCTCCTCTATCGTATGGAGCAAGCCTTCCGTGATCCTGCTTATCCATTGTCTTTGGGGCGAGAGGACGAACTGACGCTGGTGGATGAGATTGCGATGGCGGAAGCGCAGGACGCTGACCCGCGCTTTGAAGGTACGGTGCTACCAGGCGATATTCGCCAGATAAAAGGCGTCCAAGTTGTCATGAAGCCCGCTGTCTGTCTCAAGCCTATCCGTGCAGAGACACTCCCATTGCGGTTCAAGGTGGATAATAGGGACATCCGCAATCCAGAGGCAATCAAACCTTTGAGTTTGTTGCCATTTGGCACAGAAATGAAGGTGCCAACAGTTAAAGCATTACAATAGCAAGGGAGGAATTTTGCGTGGCTGAACTCTTGGCCAAACCAGAGACCCTTCTCATTGGCCCTCTGGCAGGAGTCACTCGCATGGGCAACGAAATCGCTCAACGGTTGGGTCTTTCGGAACGCCTGCGAGTAAAAGTGCTCTTGGCATGTGCCTTGCGCGACATCGTGAAAGCGACGAATGATTTTCAGGAGCACATCCAAGACAAGTGCAACATTGCCTACCCCCATGCCTTAGCCTCTTTCCCTTTCGCGTTCGTAACGGAAAGTCGCTTGGCTTCTTCTTATGGCAGGGCACCAAAAACTTAGGAGCAACTGCCTCTGTTCTTACTCACCATTCACCATTGGGACCGAGGCTGTATGGAGGCTACGAAGAGCCCCCTGACTTTTTACCCTGACTTCCGCAAGTATTGCAAGAAGTTTGGGGGTTGCTGTCATCCTGTCAATTGCGAGGGCTTCTGCCTTTTGATGAGCTCTGGGAAAACGTTCAGCCTTCTTTGCAAGGGTCGCCCACTGTGCTATTGGACATTGCTTTGCCTTTTAACGGAGAACATCGGTCACTGCGGGGCATCCTTCAACGCTCGCCCACGAGAGAATTTGCTCAAGTCAAGGCTGTGCTTCACTTAGCGGATTGGTTTGCCTCAGCAAAACAATCCCAAACTCCCGCTCTCTTTTTGAGCGGAGGCACGAAGACCGTAGAGAAGCACCTTCAAAAACTCCCGATGCCTCTTCGGGAATTTCAGCGCAAGGCGCGTGATGTTTCTTCAAAAACCGACATTCTCTGGTTGCGAGCTCCGACAGGGACCGGAAATACTGAAACATTGCTGAGTTGAGCAGGTGATGCCGAGCCAATCCTTTACTTGCTGCCGACGCAGGCAACTTCCGATGTCACGTGGCGACAATTGCAAGCCATTTACGGCAAGAAGACGGTAGGGCTAACACACAGGCCCGCCAGTTATATGCCACGCCGGGAATCTGAAGAAAACCGACTGGATATACGACTTCTCGGCTCCGTCTTCTGCTAAACCCATCACGGTGGCGACACCGGATCAGTATCTTCTAGCTCACTTACACGGGCCACACTGGGAAAAGCGACGCGCCCTTGCCAAACGGGCCACTGTCGCCATGGATGAAGTCCATGCCCCCGAACCTTACACCTTAGGGCGGTTGCAGGAAGCGCGGCGACGGGAATGCCCTGCTCGAATGGCGATGGCAAGTGCGACACTTCCCAACGGGCTTTTAAGCCTTTTCCCTGTCGGTGAACTTATAGAAGCCGAGGAAAGTCTCTGGCGGCGCCAACGCTATCGATTGGAACTCTGCGAAGGAATGCTTCTGGATAGTGGAATAGGAGTAACGCCTTAATCTGCTAGACAGGGGAAAACGGTGGTGATAGTGTCGAATGCGGTACGCCATGCCCAGTCTTTCTGCCGACAACTGCGAGAAGAGTTTTGCCGGACAAATAGCAACCTCCCTCACGCACGGTTCACCCTTCGTGACCGTCTCTCTAAGGCAAGCTTGGTCGGAAGGCTCACGACGTATTTACCGGAGAGAGACGCTGGACTGGAGTGTTGAGATCTTGAGCTACTTACCAGCTGTTCCAACAGATGGTGACCTCGTCCAAGGCGTCCAATCCCTTTATGAAAGGGTGGTGGAAGCCGAAGAGTGGCAAAAGGAAATGCAGGAAGGGCAAAAAACCCTTGATTACCTTCAAAGGACTTTGGGTTGCTACACCATTGACCTCGCCGATGAGGAGATGCGTGTCCTTTTCACTGCACGACGCGGGACGCTCTCAGTAGAAGTGTTGCCTGCCCAATTTGTGGAAGAAGCCTACGACTTGAAGGAAAAGGGCGAAGGATGGAGACTGCCTGAACTGTTAGTGCCTGTGCCCATCTATTGGCTGAGGCAAAGCGAATTTTTCTCCTACGCCTCGGACTTGGGATGCATCCAAACCTTGTTGCCTTACGATGCCGACTACGGACTTCAAGCCCCTACCGACCAGTCCCAAGTACCCGGCGGAGTTTTCTTAGATTGAGTCGGAAGGCTGTTGCCTAAAGAGGTGGACATTGATGCTAACATCATTTGAGGTGCTTACTGACGAGGAATTTGAAGCTTTAAGAACAAACGCCATCAAAGTCAACTACTGGGTTGTTTGCCACCCCAAGGTTTGGCTCTACGCTAAGGGGTTGAGGATGGAGCCGCTTTCTGACCGAGTGGCTCTGGAAGGCTTTTGCATGAGCGGGCTTATCCCGATTTGCCAAGAAGGGAACTGCTCATTGATGACCTAATCAAGGTTGATTTGCTTGAGCACGAAGGCAAGGTCCTTGAGGTCAAGCACTCACGAAAACTGATTGATGCTGCCCGAGTGCAAGTGGCTTACTACCTCTTTTACCTTCGCTGGCTTGGGGCAGGTGACTTGGTTGGCGAGTTGAGGTTTCCGAAAGAGCGGCGAAAAGAGGAAGTAAGGCTCACACCAGAACTTGAAGCTCAAGTGGTTGAGGCGCTTCGCGATATTCAGCGCATTGAGCAATTGCCATCACCGCCACAAGTTGAATTCATTCCACTTTGCCGCGTTTGCGCCTACTGCGAACTCTGTTGGGGGTGACAATGGCAATTTTTAAGGACGAGGTGAGTAAAGATGGCTGAATTAAAATTGGATTTGCCACCAGACTTGTTGAAGGTGCTGGAAAGTTTGGGCGACCCACAGCAAACGATCAAAGAATGCGTCGTGCTGGAACTCTACCGAAGGGGTGAGATTTCTTCGGGCAAAGCCGCCAAACTTCTGGGTATGAGCCGGCTTGAGTTCATCCATTACTCAGGTCGCTTGGGCATACCTTTCTTCCGCTACTCGCCCGAAGAATTGGAGGCTGAAGTGCGGGATTTGGAAGGGTTGGGTGAAAAATGAAAGTGGTCAGCAACTCCACACCACTGATTTCGTTTCGTCAGTTAGGGATGCTGGACCTGCTCAGGCAATTGTTTGGGCAAATCATCATCCCACCTGCTGTCCAGTTTGAGACCTTTGTGCATCGCCCGATGCCTGAATAGGTTGTGGTGCGTGCCCTTTCTCAGCCCACTCCCGAACCGCTTCAAAAACCGAACTCACGTGACGGAGAAAAGGAAGCGATAACTTTGGCGCTTGAAATCAATGCTGACCTACTGTTGGTAGACGAGTGGGCAGGACGAAAGGTAGCGGCATGACTCGGTCTCAAAATCACAGGCACTTTGGGACCTCTTTTGGTATCAAAACAGCGCGGGCTTATCTCGGAAGTGAAACCACTCGTTGAGCAACTTTTGCAACTTGGATTTTACGCCGATGAGGACTTGGTTCGTTTGGTGTTACGCAAGGCGGGCGAAATTTTCTGAGTTGTTTTTGCGAGGTGATTTGCCGGATGGCGCAAACTTATTACATCTTCCGCAGCGGAAGGTTGAAGCGGGGACAAAACACCCTTTACCTTGAGCAGGAAAACGACGACGGGCAAGTGCAGCGCCAGCCCATCCCAGTTGAAAATGTCCGCGACCTTTGCCTGTTCGGCGAAATTGACCTGAACACGAAGTTGCTTTCGTTCCTCGCCCAAAGCGAAATCGTCTTCCATTGCTTCAACTACTACGGCTTTCATGTCGGTAGTTTCTACCCGCGAGAAAGCAATGTCAGTGGTCACTTGCTGGTAAGGCAGGTTGAGCATTATATACTGAGACCCTTGGGAAGTGGACACACTGAAAGTGTAGAGTTAAAATCCTTATTTGGGGAGAAAACTTTATTACTGGAGGTGTAAGAGATGAAACCAAGGAGATGGACAGTTGAGGAAAAGTTAGAGATTGTTGTTGAGGGGCTCAAGGAGAAGAAACCGATAGCTGAGATTTGTCGGGAGCATAAGA
>Ga0078972_1009162_pt1 | contig 19807 bp, 12 predicted proteins | sample YelNatPaOPGAMG01_FD_67568 | JGI IMG/M metagenome (GOLD analysis project Ga0078972, IMG submission 67568) | Hot spring thermophilic microbial communities from Obsidian Pool, Yellowstone National Park, USA - OP-RAMG-01 (SPADES assembly) (version 2) | ecosystem: Environmental > Aquatic > Thermal...
ATGTCACAAACAATACCGTGCTCGTGTTCAACCGCGCAGATGACATTACCGTGAGTAACCTGATCAGCGGCAGTGGTAACTTGGTGCACGTGGGCGATGGTGTCCTAACACTCACCGCCAACAACAATTACGGCGGGGTAACCGCAATCACAAACGGCACGCTGCAGATTGGCAACGGCAGTCTCACAGGTGCAATTGGCACAAACGATGTTTACAACTACGGCGCCCTCATCTTCAACCGCAGCAACAACGTGTTCGTAGCAAATACAATCAGCGGGTTGGGCAGTGTGCGGCATGCTGGTGTCGGCGAACTGACCTTGGCGGGGACAAACACGTTCACCGGCGGATTCAGGGTTGACGGCGGCGGCGTTGTAATAGCCATGAACAGTTCGTCACTTGGCAATGGCGATTTCGAGCTTTTGAACGGTACACTCGAAGCCGCCCACACACTTACCAACGGCTTAACGATCAACATCGGGCGCAACTACACCCAGGGCACCGACGGCACCGTCGTGTTCAGGATTGCGGCAAACACAAACTACGATCAATTGAATGTTGCAGGTGATGTCAGCCTCAACGGCACAGGACGAGTTGTGTCGCTTGGCGACTATGTGCCGCAGCCGAATGATTCGATGCAACTTATAGTTGCCGGGGGCACCGTTACAGGCCAGTTCGCGCTGTTCACAAACGAAGTTACCCTCAGCCCGTTGCTAAGCGCGCAACTGCTTTACAACACGAACAATGTAACGTTGAAATGGGCACAGCAGTCATTCTTGAACTACCTTACAAACGCAGGTGTAAAACTCACACCGAACCAGTTTGCTGTTGCGCGTAGCCTGGACTCGATAGCTAGCTCGACCGATTCAAACGACGTCAAGCTCCTGGCGCGGCTGGACTACGTGCCGAACCTGACGAACAACCTGCCATTGGGTTTAGACATGATTGCACCCGATGAACTGACTGCGCTGTTCAGCATCGCTTTTGCACAGATGGACGCATACGGCTACAGGTTCCTACAGCGTGTCAGTGAACTACGTGTTGATTACAACCGGCTCTACGCTGATGTGTTGAACACGTATTACCCGAGCGGTCAAAGTGCTGGTCAGGGCGGGTCCGACCAGCAAACACAGGTCTTCAACACGCCCGAAGACAAGCTATGGAATTTGTACGGCGATCTTGTTGGTGGCACTGGTGATGTTGGTGAAGGCGCCGGCTCGGGCGGTTACGACCTTGATAATGGGAGTGTGTTGATCGGGGTCGAACGCCGGCTCGGTCGGCAATTTGTGGTTGGCCTGGCTGCTGGTTATGGCAAGGCCAAAGCCGACCTGGCGTATGGCGGCGAGATCGAGTCGGACAGTTTTGCAGGTCAGCTCTATGGCGTGTGGTTGAACTGGCCGTGGCACGTGGGTGCGATGGTGGGTGGCAGTTACAATTCGTACGATACAAGTCGCGAAACCATTGACGGTATGGCAAAAGGCAGTGTTGACGGATATTCATGGACTGCAATGCTAAGCAGCGGTTACGACCTGCGTTACGGCAACTTGACAATCGGCCCGGAGGCTTCTGTGCAATACATGTCGGCCAGAATAGATAGCTTTACCGAGACTGGGGGACTTGCGCCGCTGCAGATTGAATCCCAAACCGCAGACGCGTTGCACACGCAACTCGGTATGCGCGTGCGTTATACGCACAATTTCGAGCATACAGTGACGCTCCTTATGCCGGAGGTTTACCTGGGCTGGCGGCACGATTTCCTTAATCAAGAGATTGAAATCGAGTCGCGGTTCCCCAGCGGCGCCGGCGAGCCGTTCACAGTCACCGGACCGAGACAGGGACGCGACAGTATTGTAGCCGGCGTAGGCATAAGCATGCAGTGGAATCCGAGCATCAACACGTACGTCAACTTTGTGACTCAGTTGGGGCGCGACGGTTACAGCATGAGCACAGTGAATCTGGGGGTGTGCGTCAGTTTCTAGTGCGCTTTTAGTGTACCGGAACTGTAAAGGACAGCGTGTAGCGGTTTGAGTCGCAGACGCCGGCGTGTCGGTTGGTTGGATAAGCCGGGGCATGGTCTGCGTCGGGTCCGGGTGTGTTTGGCCCGGGAAACGGCAAGGCGCGCCGAGCGCGTCACCAATCTCGACAACGTTTATGGCAAAGATCAAACGCGCATTGTTATCCGTGTGGGACAAGACCGGTCTGGTCGAGTTCGCGCAAGTGCTTGCGGCAGCCGGTGTCGAGCTGATCTCAACCGGTGGCACAGCCAAGGTTCTGCGCGACGCCGGGTTAACCGTGACAGAGCTGAGTGCATACACCGGTTTTCCCGAAATGCTCGATGGCCGGCTAAAGACACTGCACCCGAAGGTACATGGTGGTCTGCTTTATATTCGCGGCAATCCTGAGCATGAAGCCGCCGTTCAGCAACACGGCATAGCACCAATTGATCTTGTTGTAGTGAACCTGTATCCGTTCGAGCAGACGGTTGCGCGACCAGATGCAACCTTGGCTGATGCAATCGAGAACATTGACATTGGTGGGCCGACCCTGCTCCGTGCAGCGGCGAAAAATCATCAGGCTGTCACGGTAATAGTTGATCCGGGGGATTACAAAGCGGTTGCCGACCAAATACGCGCCACAGGCGAAACAACGCTCGAGCTGCGTCAACGTTTGGCCGCAAAAGTCTTTGGTCGAACCGCCGCATACGACTCCGCCATTGCATTGTATCTGGCCCGCAAGTTCGCTCCCGAGCACGCCGATGCGCTGCCGGACAAGCTGCTGATCTACGCGCCGCGTGTGCAGCAGTTGCGATATGGAGAAAATCCGCACCAATCGGCTGCGTTATATGGTAGGTTCAACGAATTCTTCACGCAACTGCATGGCAAGGAGCTCTCGTACAACAACATTCTAGACCTGACATCGGCGGCACGGTTGATTGCCGAGTTCGCAGGTGACCCGCCCACAGTTGCCATTCTCAAGCATACTAACCCGTGTGGGGTTGGCCAGGGCACAACATTGCGCGAGGCGTGGGACAAGGCATATGCCACAGATACACAAGCCCCGTTCGGCGGTGTGATAGCCGTGAACCATGAGCTTGATCAGGCATGCGCAGCCGCAATAGCCGAAATCTTCAGCGAGATAATTGTGGCGCCTTCGTTCAGTGCAGAGGCACTTGCTATTTTGCAGAAAAAGAAAAATCTACGCCTTGTTAAAATGCTTTCACCTACAACGCCTCCGTCATCGTTGGAAGCACGCGGTGTTGGTTACGATTCGTTTCTCGTGCAGGAACAGGATTTGAGACGTGTTGGGTCGGCAGACATCAAAGTTGTCACGAAACGGCATCCAACCGACACCGAGTTAAAGGCAATGCTCTTCGGTTGGCGCATCGTCAAACACGTCAAGTCCAATGCGGTGATTTTCGTTGCGCCGGACCGAACGCTCGGGATAGGCGCCGGTCAGATGAGCCGGGTTGATGCGGCAAAAATTGCGGTTTGGAAAGCCGCCCAAGCCGGTTTGTCCCTCAAAGGCAGCGCGGTTTGCAGCGATGCGTTTTTCCCGTTTCCAGACGGCTTGGTTGCCGCTGCCGAGGCAGGCGCAACTGCGGCCATTCAACCCGGCGGCTCGGTGCGCGACGCGGAGGTAATCGCTGCCGCAGACGCGCATGACATGGCGATGGTTTTTACCGGCGTGCGTCACTTCCGACATTGAACCAGGGCCTGCGACTCGGTGGAAACCAGTTTCGGACAAAGCTGCTGCTTATCTGGCCAGCAGGTTTATCAACAACACCTGCACCGCAAACGTCAGCAATAGCAATCCCCAAACCGTTACTTCAGTTGCGCGGTATCGGGCTTGACGGGGTGGGCTGAGCCAGAGCCGAAATTTGATTGTGCCGCATTGGACCGTGTCACCGGGTCGAAGCCGCGTGTGTGTTATTGTTTGATCATTTACGGTTGCCGTAGCGCCGGGGCACACTGTCAAAACAAATCCTTCGCCGGGCACAAACTCAATTTCAGCATGCTGGTCCCACAGACCTTGGTCGTCTGAGGAGAGGTCCGCCGTTTGACTCCGGCCAATCACAAACGGAAACTGGCGGGCAAAGTAAACCTTGCCCGCCAGTTTCCCTGAAAGCACCTCAAGCTCGATCATTACCAGAATCTGCGCGGCACGATGATCCTGTCGCCAGGATAAATGGGCACGTCAAACCGTGAGTCGCGCTGAGCGCGTTTGCAGTCAACCACCTCAACCTTGCCGTCTGCACGCAAAATTCGGACCTTTTTCGGCTGTGCAAAATCGGTAAAGCCACCCGCAGCCGCAATTGCACCAAGCAACGTGATCTCGCCGAGGTATTGCTGCCGACTGGGCAATCTGACCTGACCGTCCACGTAAAAGAACCGTTCGGGCGCACGCACCGTAACTGTCAGGTTCTGGAAATACTTCGGCACATAGCGATCACGGATCTCCTTCTCCAGCTCGGCTACAGTTCGGCCCGCTGCAACAAACTCCTGGTTCATTGTGAGCGTGATCTTGCCGTCCTCGCGAATCCGGCCTTCGTATTGCGGAATTGGAGTTGGCACATCCGCAAAAGTTATCACGAGCAGTTCGCCCACGCGCAATCTGCTGGGCGAAAGCAGGTTTGTTCCTGCGGGCGCAACTGTGGGTGTGTATCCGGACAATGGAGGCGGCTGTGGAACCTGGCATCCGGTAAACAAAAGTACCCCGCCCACAAACAACACAAACCCAACCATTGCCCGCAACAGCAAAACGGTTCGTTTCATCTCTGAGTCCTTTTTGACGCGCTTGAAAGGTTAATACTTCGGTTTGATTTTGAGCTTGTCTTCTGGAGCCTTTTCCTCTTCCGGCTTTGCTTCCGGACTCCTCGTGTAATAGTAATCGTGGTAGTACCCGCTGTAGTAATAGTAGTAGCTCTCTTCCTGGGCAACATTGATGTTGTTAAGCACAATGCCAACCAGGTTGCCACCGACTTTTTCAATCATTTGTTTGGCGCGAATGTACATCGGCTGCGGATACCGCCGGTATTGAATCACTTGCAACGTCATGTCCAGCAGGCTAGCCAAAATTGCAGCGTCACTCACACCCATGATTGGCGGCGAATCGAAGAACACAAAATCGTAACGCTGTTTCAGCTCTGCGATAAGGTCCTTCATCTGGCTCGAACTCAACAGCCCCATTGAACTGCTCGGCAACTTACCGCTGGGCAGGAAATCCAGCGTCGGCAGACTCGTTGTTTGGATCACCTCCTCCAACGAATGTTGCTTGAGCAAATAGCTTGTCAGGCCAATGCTGTTGCTGACCTTGAACAACTTGTGCAGCGCTGGCCTGCGTAGGTCTGAATCGCACAACAGAACGCGTTGGCCTGCCTGCGCAAACACAACAGCCAGATTGAAAATGGTTGTTGTTTTGCCTTCACCACCGCCTGCACTGACAACGCACAACGTGTTGAGCCGTTCGTCCTTGCGCGAGAACAACAGGTTCGTCCGCAACACCCGATACGCCTCTGCATGCGGGCTTTCGGCGCCTTCTTCGAGCAGGTTACCCACGTTTTGCGGGATCACGCCCAACACAGGCGCCTGCAACGCCCGCTCGACGTCGTCAATCGTCTTTACACTGGTGTCGAGGTACTCAATGAAAAAGGCCAAGCCCACCCCGACAATCAGGCCAATTACTGCCCCGAGCAAAATGTTAAGTGTCTTGTTCGGTCGAACGGCAACATAATTCGGCACTGCCCTTTCGACTATTTCAACCACACTGCTTCGCGGTATTTTGACATCGGTTTGATCCGCTGCAATCCGCATGGCCAAAATGTTCCTGAACTGGATCAGCTCGGATAGCTCTTGTTTCTTCATGTAGTACGGCCGACTCGCATCGGCTTTTTCCAGGTCGTTCTTGCGCGCTTTTTCTACCTCGGCACGCAAACTATCCACTTCTGCCTTGGCCGATTCGACGGTCTTTCTCAGTCCTTCCAGTATCCCATCAATCCGATCATTTACCTTCTTGTTCAGGTCTTCGACCTGCGCGGCAACACGCACAGTTTCGGGGTTCTGGTCACCGTAATCTTTCCTTAGCGCAATGAGCCTCTGTTCCGCCAGCGCAAGCTGCTCGAGCAAACTTGTAAGTAGTTGATCCGGTACGGCAGTCGGCAACACCTTCTTGAGTTCCTCTCTGGTCAAGGGCGTAAGCGAGTTCAAAAGTTTTTCGCGGGCGGTGTAGCGCGCTTCGGCTTCAATCCGGAGCGTTTCGAGCCGGCGCATTGTTTCAGGCTCAAGCTGCGGACTTGGCGACATGCTGGCTGGATCGTAATCGCTAATGCCCAATTCCTTTCGAATTCGGAAAAGTTCTTCTTGCGCTTTACGTACCTTTTCCTCGTGCTCTTGGAACTGTTCTTTTAGGATTTCAAGGCCACCCAAGGTCAGCTTTTTGCGTTCTTCGAGCCTGTAATCGCGATACTTTTCTGCGATTGCATTTGCCAGTCTGGCTGCTTCATCCGCATCGTCACTGAAAACACGAATTTCGATCAGGCTTGTATTTCTGACTGGGCGAAGGTCAATCATCCGCTTTAGCAACGCAACCGATTCTTCGGTCTTTAGCTTTTCCGGTAGCCCAAACTTCTTTTGCCACGCCTCATTCAGATTCAGGCTCTCAACTACCCTGTTCAGCACCAATGATGACTGTATCACCTCGAATTCGGTCTGAATAAAATACGGGTCATAGCCCTGCTGGTACGGCCGGCCTGTGATCGGCTCGATGTCATAGCCTTCGCGCTCGACCCTGATCCGCGCCGTGCTTGCGAATGACTCGGGCAAGATGAACGTGACGACCGTAGCGGTGATCAGCACCAACAAAAAAACGGCTAAAATAACGGTCTTGCGAATCCGTATGATCCGCCAGTAATCAAGGAAGTGCAGCCTGGTTTCAGGTTGTGTAACGATCTTCTGTGGCTCCATATGTCAAAAAAATCGGGGCCAGATCGGTTCCGGTCCAGCCCCGTTTCGCATTTTCTTTGTCTCAATACTTCGCTGTTACGCCGAAGTACACCCGGTTACGCGTAAAGTCCCACCTGTCCAGGGACAATTCTTCGTCGGCTTCCAACTTGTCGAAGTTGTAACCTATTTCAGCCGACAGATGTCGGTTGAACGTGTACGCAAGGTTCAACCCAACTGCATAATGGAACTGTCCAAGGTCTTCGAAATCATACGGTGGGACAACTCCTTTGAATGATGTGTATTGAATCCGGCCCGTTACACTGCCCTCGAGTTTCGGAGTGAAAGCGTGTCGAACGGACGCGTACCCGATTGACGACGACGCATTCATCGCGCGCACATCTGTGCGGGTGTACTGTTGAATGAAGCCGACATCAACATAGCTGCCGAGCCCGTACCGGTACCGCAGATTTAGGTTGGCGTATGGTGCCCACTGATCGAACCCATTCGGATCGTTGTAAAAGTCGGCATACTCGACACCCGCCCGCGCAGAAGCTGTCAGGTCCGGATTAAACGTGTGATCGGCCCCGACGTACACGTAGTGGTTGTAGCTGTTCCGAATATCGCTCTTGTAGCCCGGTACAATCTGGTCGTCTGATGTAAAATCTATCAGGCCAAACTGGTACCCCACAACGCCGACTGTCTGAGGCAACAATTGCCATTGCAGATTTGCCGAGATCAGATGCTCGACCCTGTCCAACCGCGCCGAGTAACTGCCCAAACCATCCTGCTCGTAATCGTAGTATGAATTCGAGTACCCGAGCACGAGCGTGAGCAACTGGGTAATCTGCGCGTTGAGCGTTACTGTGCCGATATTGCGGATGTTGTCCATCTGGCTCCTGTAGAAAACGTCGTACCCAAGAAGCTCCGGCTCGCGCGCGTAAACGAACGAGTCGGTGATGAATAGGTTGTACCTGTGACTGAACGTATGGCTCAGGTAACCGTCGAATTGATGTGTGTAATCCCAATTATCGTCCGGCCGGTCTTCGAAATAGTAGGCCGTAAAACTGTATCGCGCGCCGACATCCGTCAGGTCCGACGACAGCGCAACCGTCCCGGACGGCCTGATTGCAAACCCCCAACTGTCCAGCTCGTTATTCGGCCGCGTCAGGTAGTTGTCATCGTAAAAGCCGCGCAATGTTAATGCCACACTCCACGGCTGTGACATGTCTGTTGAACCGAATCCCGGGGCATAATCAATACCTTGTACACCGGCAGCCCCAAGCGCTACCACTCCGGCTGAAGCAATTATTCTTCTCATGATCGCGTTTCCGTTTTTTGGTTTGTTGATTCGCCTACGCCTTACTTGCTGCTTTTTTTACGCCTTCAACGGCACCCTGTCAACCAAAACTTTAATTTTTTTTTCGTTTCCCTAAAACCGGCACCATTAAACCCGTCCACTCGTGACTTTGCAACATAAAAAGTTGTTTTTTATGCAAATTTACGCGGACGCATCTCGGAATGAATTCATATCGTCTCAGTACCGATAATCCGCAACCCCGCTACAAGGCCGGGGTTTGGCCGCCTCGTCAAAAGCCGTTACACAACCGGCTCATGCCAACCGCCACGTTGTACTCTGCACAAAAGCCAAAATCAAGTACTCTTGTGTAAACGCAGTCGGGGCAGAGCTTTTCATTCTGCCCGTTTGCCTAATTAATAAGGCAGCAACAAATAAAACCGTTCAGGTTCAGCCGGGTCAACCGATGTTGTCACACTATAATTGCCTTCCGAGTCGAACATGTTGGTTTCAAGCACCGACCACTCTGTCAGCGGCAATGCAACATTTGTCGAAGTCAGAAGTGTCAATGGCCCAAACGGGATGCCGTTTGTGGCGCTCAATGTGAGCGTCGAGCCGTCTCGGCTGACCCGCAACGGCGGCAAGAGCGATTTAACAACTCTGATTGTGCCGTCAATTGCAAGCCTGCTAGTGTCCCACTCGTAATAGTTGGGCAGAACAATCGTCTCAAATGCGCCCGACAGTGCACCGTCAAACAAATCGAATGTGTCGCCCGGATACAACAATGTGCCGATGTTGGTCACAACCAATGTGCCGCCAAACGTGATTGACTTGGCCACAAGCTTGTCGCTCTTTTGCGGAGTGGCACGATTGATCTCCATCCAGGCCGTCCCGCCTGACGCGAATGTCGCATCTTCGGTAACGGTCAGTGTACCAATCGTAAGCCCGGGCGACAGCGTCCCGGCCCAGCTAACATCCAGTTTGCCGCGTACGGTGCCGTCGCCTGTCAAGGTTTGGTATGTTGCTGTGCCCACAAACAACGTGCCGTCGTACCGACCAGTCACACACAAGATACCCGGTGCAACAATCCGAATCGCTCTGCTTAAATCAATGCTGCCAGAGTCGGCCAATGCCAACACACCGTTGCTGACCGTAGTGGTTCCCGTGTACGCATTGGCGCCCTTCAATGTCAATGTGCCTGTGCCAGCTTTTACAACTGATACCACTGCACCGCCACCACCCGTGCCGTTCTCAATAACACCCTCAAATGTCGTATCGAGATTTTTCTCGCCGATTACATACGTGTTCGGCGTACCTGTACTGGCTGCGCCGCGAACACGTGTATCCGGACCACCAGCCAGGGCGCCCAAATAGTAGTTTGTCGTCCCGTAAGTGCTCCCGTTTCGATTCACAAGAATTGCCGTGCCCGTGCCCAAGTCGAACAACGCTGTGGGACTGCCAATGCACGGGTCGCTGCCACCGCTGTTAAACCGCAAGGTACCAGTGCTGCTGCCCATCCTGAAGGCGCCGCTGTAATTGAGTAGTGAGCCGTTGAACGTGAAAACGGTCGGGCTGTTCACCTCAATGTTGATCGGTGCCGTGCCTGACACCTCACCGGCAATCCGGTTATTCGCCGAACCCATTGAGATTGTGCTTTCTGAAAGCGCAAGAATGTTGTTATTGAGATCGCCGTTGGTGGGGAGCGCCAGGTGCAACCTGCCACCATCAAGCACGATTGTATTGGTTCCGGCTGCACCAGCCGTGTCAACTTGGAGCGTACCCGCCCTGATGGTGGTCCCACCACTGTACGGATTGGCAATGGGCAGTCGCAATGTGCCTGCACCGCTCTTGATGAGGCCTCCGGCCCCGACGATTTGACCATCGAGCCTTAGTGTGGTGTCACTCTCACTAATTGTCAGTTCGCCTGCTGTCCCGGCAACCGTAAGCCCACGATCCGTGCTTGTGCTCGGCCCTGAATACCGGAGCACCGCATTGCTGATCACAAGGTTTGCCGGGTCAACACCGGCTGCACCAAGACCACTCGCCGCACCAGCAGGTGCCAAATAATTAACGTCCGCCACCCCACCCATAATCAGCGTCGGCCCGGTGTAAAGGTTCGTCGTGCGGATTGTGAGTGTGCCAATGTTGAGCTTGGTTAGGCCGCCAAAACCGCTTATCGTGCCCTCGCCGACGAAGGTATAATCGGCAGTCGAATCAACTGTGGTCCAAGACGGCGCCACGCTCCCAACAACGTTTACCGTCGGATTCGCTGCGCCGATATCATCGAACCGGACGTTATCGCCCGGTACAAACACATCACGCACGCCTACGTTCAGCCAGTTCGACGAGACCAATGTGTCCCAATTGTTTGCTACCATGCTGCCAATCCAGGTCACATTTGTCGGGCTGCGGATTGCCTTTCCGATCACAAGGTAAATCTCCTTTAACACCGGGTTGTTGCTCAATGTCCCCTCAACACCAACAACCTTGAAGTTGTCAAGTGTGCCGTTGAAACTGCCACCGTACCTGAACAGCTTGTGGACACTGCCGCCTGTTCCGCCGCCGATTACCTCGATAATGTTGGTGTCGCTGAGGTTCAGGTCGGCGCTAACCACAATCAAATCGTTGGCTGCACCAAATGGGTCTGTCGAAAGATCAAAGTGATTGATTGCACCGCCGGTTTCGGTAAGCGATCCTGCGATGGTAAGCGTACCGGCTACAACATTGCTCCCGGGGTTGATGATCGCGCCTGAAGCCAGAGCCACATTACCTACAACCGTGCCGAACCCACCCAATGTACGACCTGCGCTGTGCACAAATCCGCCACTCACAGCCGATACATCCAAAGTTGCACCGGACCCGATAATGATCTGCGGGCTGGCTGCAATCGAGGCGCTCGGCCCCAAAGCCAGTGTGCCTTCGTAAATGATCGTGTCGCCGGTGTAGGTGTTTTGTGCTTCAAGTGTCAGTTTGCCGGCACCGCTCTTTCGCAATGCTCCTGAGCCGCTCAATACGCCTGACAATGTAATGTCATGCGATGTGCCATCCAGGTTCGCACAATCAAATGCCCCACCAGCAAGAATCATCGGAACCGTGCCGGTCCAATCTGCCTGCGCACCAAATACACCGCCGCTGTTTAAGGCAATGGTAATTGCCGTCAATGTGGCATTGGGGTTTTGCGTAAACCCGGCGTTACCGACGTAAATCTTGGCTGCATTGGTCAATCGCGCTGTGCCCGCCGTGTCACCGTCATAGCCGAAAACGAATCCTTCAACGACGTTTGTGCCGCCTGTAACCGAGTAAATCACGATTGAGTTATTGGCGGAATGGCCCCTGAGATTCACACCGCTTGTGTCTGTGCCAACAAATAAACCACCGGTTTGAATGAAACGCGAGGCGCGTCCGGCAGTTATCTGGCGGATAACGAACTGGCCTGAGTTTGTCACTGTGCCATTGACAAGGTACATCGTAAGCCACGAGTTGCCGTTTGGTCCGCCTACATCCAAGTTGGTCATGAGCACTACTCCGCCGTAAATGTTCAGGCCTTCAGTCCCAAGAGCGGGAGCGCTACTGCCGGCCGAGCTGCGACCGATCTCGGTTGCACCCAGATCGTTTAGCCCACCATTGATCACCAAAAGGCCGTTGCCTGTGCCACTGCTATTATTCACGTAAGTGCGGCTGGCTCTAAGGACGCCGCCATTGTTGGTTGCGTATGTCGTGCCGGTATATTTCGAGGACGGATTTGCCGATACTATGAACGAACCTCCAACATTCAGTGTGCCACCCGGTTGCAATGTCATCATTGCGTTGGTGACCATCCTAAAATCGCCACTGACAGTGACTGTGCCGCCGGGATTGATGAACAGTTTCTCACCGCCACTACCGGTAAGAGTCATGGCGATCATCGTGCAATTGAACCCACCAGTGTTGATGTTCAACGTGCCGTAATTGGTCAATGCACCGAAGCTGCTCGCCAACATCGGCAAGTCATAATTCACATTCGTGCCCTGACCGATGAACGCATTGGTAGTTGTATCAAGCGGCGGTGCGCCGGTGTCCCAGTACGCTGGTGTATTCCATTCACCGCCGCTGGCCGGGCCGATCCAAGTTGCGGTAATCGGTTCCTGTCCGCCGGCGCAAAAAGCGCACAGTAAAACTACATAGAAGGGTACTTTTGAGAACTGAGCAAGTCTGGCTTCCATAGGCTGCCTCGTTAAACGTTTGTCACTTCAGCTAATAATTCACTTTCGCCCAGGCCAATTCCAAGCGAACGACTTGGCGGTGCGGTCAGGCGAAAAAACTCGGCCCTATTAAAACAGCCGAACGGTTAATTGTCAACTATATTCGCAGAAGCAAATTTGCTTCATTTACCAGCCTAAACCGCCTACGGTCTGTAAAGTTCTCAACTGAATTTCCCGTACCGCGACCGGAGCAAATTATCGGAAGCTCCATTAGATTTGGTTGCTGGAAAGCGATTTTAGGCGTTTCTTTCCAAGCGGTTTACGCACCTGACCGATTTTCTTGCGCGTCACAACAGTGGCCCTGATCACACCTCCAAAAGCGCGATACCAAAACGTGGCACGCCCAAGCCCAAAACCATCAGTAGTCGCTTCCGGTAGCCATTGTCCCGCATAGGCGCAATGCAGCGTTATCACTTGCTCAACATGAGTGTCGTTTTGTAGGGGCGCGCTGCGAGTGTAACGTTACCACGTGATCGGTTATATTCGGGGTGCGACACCGTCGCGCTGATCAAAGCGCGGACACGTCCGCGCGCTCCAAAAACCTCCCGTCCAATTCTTCACCGCAGAAACGCCAAGGCGCAGAGTCAAGGTAGGGCACGCGCCCCTCCGGGGCGCAGTTCCACATGTGCCAGATGCTGTATGAATTGAAAGCTCCTAGCCACGCTTGCGCTGTAACGAAAGGGGTGTTGGCGCACCGCGCTTAAAAGCTTGATCCCAGGGTGGTGTTCCTGGCCGCAAAAACCGGCTACATTCGGCATTTGGTGTTGTGCGCCGTACGGCGTTTTTGCTTGGGCACACCGCGCGATAAACGCAGGTTCTTTTCGATCAGTTTGCACCGTTGTTCGACGCACCGCCACCATTGTTGCCCGTCCGGGGGTGTATTGAGCACGTAATCGAGCAACCGATCAATTGTGCTTGTTGCAACGTGCGTGCGTGTGTCCGATGAACCGTAGTAGATGAACACATCACCGTTTGCCCGTGCAACCCAGCCGTTGCTGAAAAGCACGTTGGACACGTCACCAATCCGTTCTTCGCCTTCGGGTGCCATGAAATAACCGCCCGGTGCAGCAATCACCTTGGTCGGGTCGCGCAGGTCGCACAAGAACATGTACAATACATAGCGCATGCCGGCTGCAGTGTTGCGCACGCCGTGTGCGAGGTGCAACCAGCCTTTTGAGGTTTTGATCGGGGCAGGTCCGAGGCCGTTTTTGGCTTCTTTGATTGTGTGGTACACGCACGGGTCTATGATTTTTTCATCTTCAATCACCGGGTTTTCGATGTTGTCGCACAGGCCGAACCCGATCCCCGGGCTGATGCCTGCTGCTGCAAACCCTGTCATTGGCCGTGTGTAAAAGGCGTATTTGCCGTTGACAAACTCGGGGTGTAAAACGCAGTTGCGCTGTTGCGGCGCATTGGTTTTCAAGTCCGGCAACCGTTCCCAGGTCAGCAGGTCTTTTGTGCGTGCAATACCGCATCTGGCAACTGCAGCAGTTGGGTCACTCGGGTTTGACTCATCGTGTCGTTCTGCGCAAAACACACCGTAAATCCAGCCGTCCTGATGCCGCACAAGGCGCATATCGTAAACGTTTGTTTCAGCCGGATCAGCCGGCGGTATTCGCACCGGGTAATCCCAGAACCTGAACCGGTCAATCCCAGTTGCACTTTCTGCCACAGCAAAAAAAGATTTACGATCCCACCCTTCGACCCTGACCATCAGAATAATTTTTCCGTTGAACTCGATTGCACCGACATTGAACACGCTGTTCACACCGAGTCGTGTCATCAGAAACGGGTTTGTCTTTGGGTCAAGGTCGTACCGCCAAAACAACGGTGTATGTTCAGCCGTCAGGACCGGGAACTGATATCGCTGAAATATGCCGTTATTGTCCTTAAGCGGTCTGTTCCGGCGTAACAGAAGTTTTTCGTGCTGTTTTTGCAGCTCGCCCAAGCGTTTCTTGAATTCTGTTGCTGTCATGCGCGATAAGCTTTTGGGTTGCAAGTCTGATTTCAACTCAAAATCACGGTTCAACAGGTTCAAGGCGCCAGGCTGGTATAGGCCGTTCCTCGCGTCCATCAGGCAATCGCCACCGCACCGACAGATGCGCCGAGCCGGTGGACTGTTTTTGTAGGACCTGGATGTAGTACCTCGTGCCGGCTTGGAGCGTCACAGGCTCAGACTGCGCTTCATTAGTGTGTGGCCATTTTGCGTAAGGTGTGTTTGCCGTTACGCGGGCGATTGTCTGCTTAGACTCGGGCGCGGCGTTTGTGCCCAACTGCAACTCTGCGCTATTGAGGCTCGCAAGCCAGAACACGTACTGGCCTGTCAGTGGTGGTATGATGTAACCGCGCAGGCGCGCTGCGTAATTCGTAACAGGCACAAATGGTACCTCGAATGCCTTGCCAAGGATTTCGCGTCCGGACGGCGGTACACTCAGCGTGTCGAGGTCTGCCGCGTTCAAGCTCGGTAATCCCAACCACCACTCGCGCAGCAGGCCCCTGCCAGGTCCGACACTGAAATGCGCGCTCCTGGCCGGGCGCACCCCGCGCGCAGTGGCAACAAGCACGTAATCATTGCCAGGCTCGGCGATTTTCATGTCCGAAAACTCAGCCACCCCGTTTACGACCCGTGCAGTGTATCTGCCGGCGGGCCGGCCGCGGTTTGGCTTGTTTGCCAATGCAATCGTTACATTAAATTTGCCGGTGCGCACCGTTCGACCATTTGCGTCCTGCACAGCCACAATCACAGGCGTTCGACCCGGGCCATCGAGCGGCATCTGCTCGATATGAACTGGAAAACCGAGCCGGACAGGCTTGCCCGCTCGTGGGTACGGAAACCGCTTGAGGTCGGGCAACTGCTCGAGCGTCAGCACATGCGGATGATTGTAAGCTGCACGCAATTGGTCTTTCGAGTTATGTCGGGTGAGGACGCGCCCGGCCCACGTAACAAAGCAGAACCAATTCGCCTTCTGCTCGACAAGCTTGTCCAGGTCGGGTATCGGCCCGTTTTCAGACAGACCCACTAGCTTTGTTCCCCCGCGCAGTGCAGCCAGTTCGTCGTAGATGTCTTTGGCTGGTTCGTGATTGCCGTCCAGCGGGTAATGGTCTTGGCCAATGATGTCAACGTAAGCATCGCCCGGGTACCAGTCCGCAAGGTCAACTGCTGCACCTGGTGAATAGACCCACAGCAGATTGTTCAGCTTATGCCGGTTGACGAATCGGTTGAACATCAATCGCCACAGTTTTTTGAATGTATCTGGGCCTTTTGCACCCCACCAGAACCACCTGCCATTCGCCTCGTGCAACGGCCGCCACAAGACAGGCACACCGGCATCACGCAACACCTTGAGCATGGTAGCGATCTTGTCCATGTCATTTATCACCGCGGCATATTCAGGTGTGCCTTCGGTTACGGCGCGTGCTGGATCGAACCGGGTTTGCCTTGTATAAAAAGCACGGTTACTGATCGGTGCCGGCCAGTGCCAGCATAACATGACGATTCCGTTGCTATGCAAATACCAGTTGATAGCGTGCTGCAAGAATTGTTCAGGTGTTTCTTCCGGCGTGATTGAATCTGCACCTGTGCACTCGACAAAATCCATGCTGCGGATTGCCGGTAATTTACCCGTTGCATCAAGAATGTAGCGTAGCTCGAACCCGAGCTGGTTTGTACCGCGCCGGCTTTCGTGTTGACCGGCCAGAATTTTTTGGCCGTGCACACTCCACAAAAACGCAAGTAACGATTGTGCTTGCCGGGACGCACCGGGCGTGACAGGTGTGTCGTACGCAGATGCAACACCGACAAGAACTAAAATCAAACTTGGCAAAAGGCGCTCAAGTATTCTGCGCCGGACGTGTAATATGCCTCGTGCACTGAGTCGGGGTGTGACCTGCTCATGCGCTAGTTCGGATTTTGTAGCTGTACAAAATTTCATCAGTGCCGGCGCGCACAGTTTTAACTTTGTTGTGCTGTGCGCAAGTCATAAAACCGCTCGTGCATTACGCAATCTGCGCACCGGACTGCTGCAGCTTGCTTGACGGTGTCAATTTCCCGACTAATGCAGCGTGGCGCGGGGTAACTCTGCAGACCACGGCAAGCTTTAGCCCGCATATTTAACATGTTTCTGTGACGCAGACTTACAAATCTGCCATGTCGCATACCGCCGGTGCAGGACAAATCCGCGAGGCGTTTGTCAACGCGCCGTGCTATGAAGATTCCGAAGCCACGCCGATTTTGAAATCGATGATACAGCAGGTTTGGCCCCGAAGAGACCAACCCCAAAAGCCTAAGCCCGTCTTGGGGAGGGAAAATAGCCCACCGTGCCAACGTCGTATTCCTACACTCATCTTGTGTGGCTATGAACCAGCAAATAGCCTGATCAAGCAGGTTCGACGAGTGCTTGCCGCAGGGGCGCAATTGTCAGTCACGCTTTCGGGATGTCGTCAAGCTATCGGTCAAACCAGAAGCCAGTTTCCCAGACCTATCGCCGATGATCAAAACTTTTCCGTTTTTGAGACCAATTGTCACCGTTTTTAACCGACGGTCATCAGACCAATATTCCATTTCATTTACACTAAAGACGACCCGACTATCACCGGTTGACAATACCTGAACTACTTTGCCTTCTGATAACCGATATTCATTCGGACTTACTCTGCCGAGCCAATAGCCGATCGGTTTACTGCGCAGTACCCTTATGAACCTGAGAATTGATTTGATCATGTAATTGTCACAATTCTACAGGGCTTATTCATAAACCTTCGTTTCACCGCCTTCCACACAATACTGAATTGTGGTGCCACCAGCTGACCTAGACCGCATGATTCCCTTGCAGTTGTTGCGAGGGTTTCTGAATCCTTCGATTTCTAATGTGTAGCCCCCTTTCAGAAACACTCGGGCAAATGCTTTGGCTTCTGTGTGGGAAGATAAGGCCCACTTTGGCCACCCCAAAGCAAGCTGCTCAGCAGTTTGCTCGCCGCTTACCGCGGCACACTCTGCCAGCACTGTACCACCAGTGTCCAAGTACCGAACTCTTGCAGTAAGCTTGGCTGGCGGCGTAGATCCAAACTGGATATGCCGGGCCAACGAAAAACATTCTATGGCCCACCATTGACTTGAGCGGTAAGTGTTACAGCTTTTCCAGTAAAACTTCGGTTAAGTCTAAGCCAGCCTGTGCTGGCTCTAAACGAACGTGCTGCTCTGAATGCGACAGAAACATACTCTTCAGCAACAGCAGCCAAACCTCCGGGGAAGGACGCCGCAGTTGCTGTAAATTCTTCCGGATCATCTATGAAGGCAATCACACCTAGTGCCATGACACCGTAAACAACAGCCCGTGAAAATGCCGGAGCCAATTGTAAGGCTACCCCTGTCAGAGAAGGCGCGATTCTTGAAACAAGATAGATTGTCCAAATCTGAACGCTTTCAGCTTTTTCGAAGACTGGCCAGTGGCCGGTTGAATCGTAAGCATTAACGGGGTTGTTTGCACAGTACAGATATTTGTGCAGGCTGGAAGGGTCTAAGCCAAAACCTTGGTATGCATCCATTGTCCAGAACCGCCCGGTGTCGGGGTTCAGGTACCGCGCACGCTGGAAGTATAGGCTTAAGTCCGCGTCGCATTACTCACTACAGTAGAGGTAGGCGTTTGTCGTGTGTGTGCTGCTTCTGTTGGAATTGGAAAAAGAGGCGATTTGAGTTACATAGTCGGGACCCAAGGAAAGGACCCGAAGTATGGAAAAGCCGAGACGAAAGTTCTCCAGTGAGGAGAAAGTTCAAATCCTCCGGGAGCATCTCATAGACAAAGTGCCCATCTTGCAGTTGTGCGAGAAGCATCAGATTCATCTCACGCTCTTGTACGCCTGGCAGAAAAGCTTTTTCGAGAAACGGAACAGCCGCCTTTGAACGGCAGTGGTCCCGCTCCCGAGTTTCTGTCGAGCAAAAGAAGCTTGAACAACTGGAGGCAAAACTCCAGCGCAAAGATGAAGTGCTGGCGGAGCTTATGACCGAGCACATCATGCTAAAGAAAGTCTTGGGGAGACCTGAAACGCAAATGGGTCGAGCACGATGTGCGCGATGAGATCGTGGAGTTCATGAAACGCTGGGCCAAGAGAACCGAGCTGCCGATCCGGCGGTTGGTCCGGACCGCTGGCCTGGGTCTTTCCAAGTTCTACAATTGGAAGGATCGCTACGGCCTGGCTAACGAGCACAATGCGCCGGTGCCGCGCGATCCCGCAGTTGCGGGACTGCAGGATTGGGAAAAACTCGCCATCACCGACTTCGCCAAAAAGTATCCGCTGGAAGGCTACCGGCGGCTCTGTTTCATGATGCTGGAGCGCGATATCGTGGCGTGCAGTCCAACCAGTCCTGCAACTGCGGCACAGGGTGTTGCGCAAGGCCGGGCTGTTGCAGCGGCCCTTCAAGCCCTCCCGCAAGGGCACCGGCTTTGTGCAACCGCTCCAACCTCACGAGCACTGGCACATTGATATCAGCCACCTGAACATCTGCGGCAGGTTCTACTACCTGTGCAGCATCATCGGCGGCGCCAGCCGTTACATCGTGCACTGGGACATCCGCGAATCGTTGACCGAGGCCGAAGTGGAAATCATCCTCCAGGCGGCGCTGGAAAAGTTCCCGCAGGCGCGGCCGCGGATCATCTCCGACAACGGCCCGCAGTTCCTAGCCAAAGACTTCAAGCAATTCATCCGCCTGGCGCAATTGACACACGTGCGGACCTCGCCGCACTACCCGCAAAGCAACGGCAAGATCCAACGATGGCACGGCACGTTCAACCGTGACTGTCTTCGACCCAAAACTCCCTTCGACATCAATCAGGCTAAGACCACGACCGCCCAGTTTATCGAATACTACAACACGGTCCGGCTGCACAGCGCCATCGGCTACGTGACGCCCAAGGACCGCTTGGAAAACCAGCACGAAGAGATCTTCAAAATCCGCGATCAAAAGCTTGAAGCAGCACCAGAAAAACGCAAAATGAAACCACAACAACAAATGGTCCTGAGTAGTTAACTCTTAAATGCCATTTTTCCAATTCACGCTGAACCAAGACATACTAATGTTTCGCTCTAAAGCAAGCTCATATCTAACAACTGCCATATTGTGCCAAATTGATTTCACTCCACGTGAAATATTTGGCGTTTGAGATTAACCAGAGCACTTGAATAACTACAGGGCACGCATATAGCACCGGATACCCCTCTATGACGGGTGTGGCCGACGCTAGCTCAGAAACCTTTGGAATAAAACCACACAGAAGTGATAAAGACAATACGGGCACAACTAGAACCCTTATTAAGCACTTTCCAGGTATGCGATCCTGACC
>Ga0078972_1009163_pt1 | contig 19806 bp, 20 predicted proteins | sample YelNatPaOPGAMG01_FD_67568 | JGI IMG/M metagenome (GOLD analysis project Ga0078972, IMG submission 67568) | Hot spring thermophilic microbial communities from Obsidian Pool, Yellowstone National Park, USA - OP-RAMG-01 (SPADES assembly) (version 2) | ecosystem: Environmental > Aquatic > Thermal...
CAAAGCCTGGTATTGGCAGCAAATTTACTATGCCCACAAGCAGGTTTAGCAGAAACGAGAGCGCAACAACTGTAAAAATAAAGTATATGAATGAGCCAAACAATGTTGTTGGTGCATAATTCTCTTGCACATAAACACCTATCTTGCCTGTCTGGTTTGTCTTGAATACATATATGCCTTTGTTTGTCTCAACGCTTATCGTTGAGAAAGGCTTATCGTTTGCTGCAGCTACCTTGAAGCTTGAAAGGTTCTCTATTGGATAGTCGTTCCACTTTAATATTATTGAGCCAGGTGCTATTACATTGTTTGCTGGATAGCCTGGTATTGTTGCTACAACACTAACATAAGTATGCATTACATTGCTTAGCTCCGGAAGCAAAGCTATCATTATTATGAAGAAGATTATGCTCGCGAGCATATTTGATGCTATTCCTGCAATGAACATCCTTTCTTGCTTCTCTTTGCTTAGCTTCTTTAGCTTTTTTTCATCTGGTTCAACATATGCACCCAATGGTATAATGCCAAATAAAAGAACTCCAACAGACTTTAGCCTTACTTTTGCTATTCTTGCCAGAACACCGTGTGAAAATTCATGTATAATTAAAAGTATAACAAGAGCTACTATGCCTGCTGCTAAAGGCATTGTTATGCCAGGTATTATAGGTGCTACACCTGCTACCTGGTTGTTTAGAATATTATAGTTTGGCCTGCCGCTTGCAAGAGTCGGCATAAATGTAAGTGTTGCAACAAGTATTGACACACCATTATATATTATTGAGCCGGCAGCAAGCGTTGCAAAACCCCCGGCTATGCTTATTGCATCAAGTAAATAGCCGTAATAATTCGGCGTAGGGGCAATTGTGCTGTTTGCCATAGCTTCGTTCATCTTGCCTGTTATCTGTGGAATATTAAGAAAGCTCATTGAAATATAGGTATATGGCAATACAAGATAAAGCAAGAGCACAAGGCTTATAATGCCAAGCGCAAAGACCTTCTTGTTAATATACTTGAATATAAACAATGCAGCTATGCCAAGGCTAATTGTTAGGCCCCATTCAGCAAGGTAGAGCCATGCTTTTTTATGCTTTTTTGAAAGCCATTCTATAAAGCCCAGGCCGTGCTTGCCGCCTAGCATATAAGCTCCATAAGCACCTTTAAATTTGTTTAGAAGCATTATAAGCTCGCCACTTATGCCTAAGGTTATTATTGCATAGAGCCATCTCAGCAAGATATTTCCATTTGAAAGGTAAAGATAAGCTAATGCAGCGATTGTAAATGCAACTATTATAATGTTTAGAGCATTTCTTCCAAGCCTGCCTATTCTAAGCTTATTTTTCATAGCCATAAACAGCACTCTAATTCTTCAACTTTTATATATTTATATTTATTTTGTTTTATTAGTCTTAGCGAAGCCAGTGGTTCTTATGGAATGCGAGATTTGTGGAAAGGAAACAAATATAATCTATGTTGTCGAGGTGGAAGGAGCTGTAATGAATGTATGCGCAGAGTGTTCGAAAGGAAAGAAAGTAATAGATAAGATAGATCTAAGCAGGCAGGAGAAGAAGGTTGCAAAGGCTGTGAAAGAAAATGAAAAAGAGAGCGAGATTATAGAACATTATGGCGAAGCGATAAGGAAGGCTAGGGAAAAGCTCGGCCTGCCATTGAATGTGCTTGCTGAGAGAATAAATGAAAAGGCAAGCACCCTTCTTAGGATAGAAGAAGAAAAAACACTTCCAACAGACAAGGTGATAAAGAAGCTTGAAAAGGAGCTTGGCATTAAGCTTTTACAGCAGAAGGAAGCTGAGCCAACTGTGCATTTAAAGCCTGATGAGCCTATAACGCTTTGGGATGCAGCTGAGAAGAAAGAGGCTAAGAAGTGATCTCTTGGCTGTTGATATAAGCAAGCTTGTTGGCGAAGTAAAGGAAACGATAGATTTGAAGGAGCTTAATGGAAAAAAGCTTGCTATAGATGCATACAATACAATATACCAATTTCTCTCAATAATAAGGCAGCCAGATGGAACGCCGCTTGTTGATTCAAAGAACAGGATAACAAGCCATCTCTCTGGTCTTTTTTACAGAACAATAAACATATTAGAGAACAATATAATGCCTATCTTTGTATTCGATGGTATACCTCCTGTGCTTAAGCAGAGGACAATAGAAGCTAGGGCTAGCAGAAGGGAGGAAGCATATGAAGAGTGGCAAGAGGCAAAGAAAAAGGGCTTGCTAGAAGAGGCAAGGCTGCATGCGATGGCTAGTGCAAAGATAAGCAAAGAGATTGTAGATAGCTCAAAAGAGCTCCTTAATGCAATGGGTATTCCATATATACAAGCACCAAGCGAGGGCGAGGCACAGGCAGCTAAGCTTGTCAAAGAGCATATAGCTTATGCTGCGGCAAGCCAAGATTATGACCTTTTCCTTTTTGGTGCCAATATAGTAATAAGAAATCTTACAATCACAGGAAGGAGAAAGCTTCCAAGAAAGAATGTATACATAAACATTGAGACAGAGCGTATCTTCTTAGAAGAACTCCTTAAGAAGTTTGAGATAAGCCAAAACGATTTGATATGGGTGGGCATACTTATTGGCACTGACTTTAATGAAGGCATAGAAGGCATAGGCCCAGTTACAGCACTTAAGCTTGTCAAATCTTACAAGAATAGGGAAGAGCTGGTAAAGTATGTAGAAAGCAAGTATAGCGCTTTTGATGTGGATCCATTCGAAGTAGAGAAGATCTTTGTTAACCCAGAAGTAAGAGAGCTTAGCAGCGAAGAAGTGGCAAGTTTAGACAAGATAAAGCCGAACAAGGAAAAAATAATAAAGATAATGTGCGATGAGTATGAGTTTTCAAGAGAGCGCGTTGAGAAGTTTGCAGACAAGCTTCTCGAGCTCAGCGGAAAGAAAGGCCAGCGAGGCTTATTCTAAAAGCTAAGGAGTGCTTAATCCACCGAAGCTTACGCTTGGCATAACTCCGTTGGGTGGATAGGCAGCATGATAATAATTTACAGTAGCATTTGTCCAAAATGCGGTGTATGCAGCCCCACCATTTTCATAATAATCCTGCTCAACTCTATAAGTTCCAGGAGATAAGGTACCTGAATAAGTAGTATATCCCTGATCATGCCAGCCATTATATATATTATTCGGATTCGAGGTCCCGCCTAGCCAATAAGCACCGCTAGAGCCCCCACTAGTGCTATATCCTGCTGCAATTCCATCATCAGCCATACCATAGAAGATGACTTTTTGATTAGGTAGATCTGCCCAACCGATGGTTTTAATAATCCAAGAATAACCAGTATTTGAAACAGGCGGATTTGGATATGGAGCACCACCACTAAGTCCACTTTGATAGTTTATAATTACATTGCCCTGATTAGCACCATTAACATTTTGTGTATTTCCTATTTGATTTGTTGTAAATGGATTGGTTGATGAAACAAAACTCGCACAAGAAGAAATAGTTACACCGTTTCCTAATGTAGCTGCATAAACATTATTCTGGTAGCCATAACTACTACAAGTCCCACTACCATAATAGTAAATTTGGTAGATAAGTCCTGGCAGCATTAAACTACTAATATCATCATACTGTGCATATGTAGAGCTTAGCTGAGAAGCTTCACCTATGCCGCTTGTTCCGCTTGAGCTTAGAAGATTTGTAGTTTTGCTTGCAAAGCCAAGGTAGATTGTTAAAGAAGATGAAGCAGGAATGCCGTTTGGCAAGTTTACCCAAACCGTTAATGTGCCGCTGTTGTTGCTTTCTATCCACGCAGGTAATATTTGGCCGCTTTGTGTGAAGAACTCAAAGTTCGCAATGTTGCCATTATAGGTAATGTAGTTTGCGTAATTGCCTTCGTTTATTTGTATCATCTGCTGGAATGGGCTTGGCGTGGCTGAGCTTTGCGAATTAGAGAGTGTTATCGGAACATATGCAACTATGCCTGAAGGTATAGTTGGTTTTGAAAATGTTGCACCACCGGAGCTCGCTGCTGTAACCTTTGTCAGCACAGTTGCAATCTTATTCACTTCGGTTATGCCATAAATATCAGTAAATTGCAAATAGAGGTAGCCAGAGATTGGTGTGCCTACTGTATATGTTGTAGGATATGGTGAGCCAATACCTAGAGGAATGTTTACTGTTACTTGTTGGCCCGAATTAAATGTTCCTATGCTTGTGCTTGGATCTGAAGTTGTGAAGTTTGTCCCTTTTGGGACAAAGTAAAGATATGTATTTTTGAAAATTGTACCGGTTGCTTGGCCAATTGTTACTGTAAGAACACCACCTGTTGATAAAGTTGGATTAGTGCAATAGAATCCACTTGCAGAAATGCAAGATGTTCCAAGAAAAGCAGCACCATTGAATACTCCCAGGCTATACAAGGCACCTAGCACCACTGCAACAATAAGTATAGCCCAACCATAAGTCATTAAGTATTCCATCGCGCTTTGCGCTTTCGATGAAGCCTTTCTTAAAGGCTCCTTCCTAAAAGTTTTCATACCCTCACATTATATACTATCAAAAAATATTAAAAAAAGTATTGTGCTCATTGCTCTGTTGATAAAATAATATTTCAGATTTATAAAACGAGAGCTTGCAAACTGAATCGATCTTGGATAAAACAATTATATACTCCAGAACCAGAGCACTACATTTAGAATGAGTGCAACTAAAACTATTGCTGCCAATGCATTCACTACTTTTTTGCTTGCCTCTAGCCTGTATATCTGCCAGCCGTCAAAGCCTGGTATTGGCAATAGGTTTACTATGCCCACAAGCAGGTTTAGTAGAAACGTAAGAAGCAAGTAGTGGCCGGAAAAGCATACTTGACTGGCCTGGCTCTAAGCAATAAACATGAACCTAGCTTAAAAAATAGTGACGCTTTGCAGCTATTTCAGTTCCGCATATATCTTTGCATTTATTCTTTTATCATAATGCTCGAGATAGCTTTTGAGCTTCTTTCTGTCAAGGGCTTTCAAAATGATTGGCTTTAGCTCATTCCTTATGCCTATTTTGAAATATATCATATCTATAAGCGTTTTTTCTAGATCAGATACAGGCACCCAAAAGCCATTATATTGCATAAGCTTATATCCAAAGAAATACTCCCTTTTTATTCTCATTAATTTATAGTTTCTGCCTTCAAAAACTCTAATCCCTGGCCTAACGTTTCTTGTTGTTATTACTATATTATTAGCGCCCTGGATTGAAAATCCTAATATATTTAGTGCACTTTCCAATCCATAATAAAATGGCCTAAAGGCAAAACCCACAACTATTGCATCATCGTGAAACGTGTATATGCCACGGCTGATCCTTTTTATCTTGCCAGATTTTAAATATTTATGGAGCATAAGGCGAAGGTAATTGTAGCTAATGCCCTTGCTTTTGAATGCAAGCATAACATCTTCTAATGTAAATACAGGAAAACTGTTGTTATTAAACAAACTTTCAAATTCTTTTGTATATTTCATATCTTATGCCCATTGCGCTTTTTGTGCGACCCGCTTATACCCAACTTTCGCTTTATCCCATCTACCAGGTTATTATAGTTTGGTACAGCGCCCTCATAAACAATGCTACTTAGTGAATCTTTATCGATAGGTGGTTGCATTTTATTTATAAATGATATAAGCGCGTTTCTTGTTTTCTTACTTATCTCTTGTGTAGATACAAGATGATATATGTCATACAAATCCCGTTCGTATCTTCTGCTCTCATATGCTTTAATTTTCTCATTTATGAAAGCATCAGCAGTTAATGTGTTAACAAACATAAATGAGCCATCTGCTCTCTCATATTCTTTTGTAATGCTCTTTATTCCGGCTTTTATCATCATTTCTAGTTTGACTTTTGCTTCGTTGTTGAATACACTTATAACATTCTCAGTCATTGCATTATAGTTCATAGAGAGGTTGCGTTTTGATAGTTCCAAGGTAAGTTCCTTATATATCTTTTCTCTTTGAGATTTTGATACGTATATGTCAATATCGTAAGAAAACCTCTTGCCTTTGTAGCATCTCCATATTGCAGTACCACCATGTAAAATTATCTTACTATCTAAGGCCAAAAGTGATTCTAATGCAAGATCCTGAACTCTTGCTATTGCTACTTGTGCATGTGATTTTAGCTTTATCTCTATGGGTTCCATTTTTCCACTATTTTCTCATGTATAATCAATAAACGAAAGTTATATAATTATATAACATTGGTGTTTTTTCGATTCGGGGCTTCGCCGCTAAGTCAGCTGGGAATATTATAAATTTTCAACACCTAAATCACATTAATAATATTAAACAAGCAAAAACGCGCAAAAAGTATTAAAATTTTAAGGTAAAAGATAAAAGCTTGTGGAGAGCGACAAAGAGCTTGAAGAAAAAATAAAAGAAAAGATAAGAAGCATACCGGATTATCCTAAGAAAGGTGTTCTCTTTAGAGATATAACGCCACTTCTTCGCGATGGACCTCTTTTTAGAGCATGCATAGATGCTATAGCCGAGCACTTCAAAAGCCGTGTTGATGCTGTTGCTGGAGTTGAGGCTCGAGGTTTTATAATAGGAAGTGCAGTTGCATATAAACTTGGAAAAGGCTTTATACCAATAAGAAAAGAAGGTAAGCTTCCGTATGATAAGGTAAAGAAAACTTATAGTTTAGAGTATGGCGAAGAAACAATAGAAATCCATAAAGACGCATTAGCCAAAGGCGAGCGCATTCTTCTTGTTGACGACCTTTTGGCAACTGGCGGTACTGCAAAAGCTTCATGCGAATTGATAGAAAGCCTTGGCGGGAAGATTGCTGGTATTGCTTTTATAATAGAGCTTACCGATCTGCATGGCAGGGACAAGCTTAGTGGCAAAGAAGTATTTACTCTTGTTAAATACTAATCTTCTAAACCTCTAAAAAATTTTTAAATTTTAAAATGTAATTAAATAGAGCTTCTTTGGTGGTCCTATGGCTAAGAGAAAGATAGGAAAAGCTTATAGGAAGGTAGCGCTTGTAAAGGAGAAGAGGATCGCTAGGGAGAAGTTCAAAAAGATGAAGAGAAGATACTATGCCAGATTCGAATCTTGAAAAGCCAGTTGCATACCTATGCAGCTCTAGCTTTAGCAAGGATCACTTGCTTGGATGTGCAGAAAAAGTAAAGGAGCATGAGCATGAAGAAGAGTTTGTTCAATTGTTCAGAAATAAAAAAGGTATAGCAGAGAGGCTTCTTCCAGCATATTTCAATGCATTAATAAGGCAAAAAGATTCTTCAATGCGCTCAAGCTCTATAGCGATTGAAACTCTTCTCTTTGTAAGCGGTAGCATGAACATTGCCAAGGCAATAAGAGAGTTTGGAATAAATAATGCTAGTGAGTTTGTATTATTTGCAACAAGCAAAAAGGTTGCTGATTCTTTTATTAAATGCTCTAAATGTAAGATCATTAAGGAGCTTAGGCTTAGCCTTGCAAATGAGCAAAGCCCTCGCATTGCTGTTTCTGAGCTTCTCTCAGGCTAGTAGCATTGCAAACAAATAAGCTAATGCAAAGCTTGCAAGTGCTCCGCCTATCCATGTTATCGCTATGCTCTTTATTGGGCTCCTTAACAGTATTCTATTTTTATAGCTCAAGCCGCTACCATAGATGCTAGCTATAAATGTCTGGCTGTTTGAGAGCGGTATGCTTAGCAATACAGCTAGCTCAACAAGCAGGACAGATATTATCTGCGAGTTTAATGCATTTATATATCTAAGAGAGATTATCTCATTGCCTATGCGCCTTAGCTCTCCACCGCTTAGAAGCAAGCTGCCAAAAATTATCCCAAGAAGTGCCGCAAGAAGCGAATAAAGGCCTTTTGGCATAGTTGCATAGAGAAGGCCCAATGTATTAGCACCAAGCGTAAAGGCTGCAAAGAATGAAAATAGTATAAGCAGAAGCCTTATCAAATTGATAGTCGGCCATATCTTCTTTTTCTTTACAAGCGAATAGGTTTTGTGCATAAGCGGCCTCATAGCAACTATTGATATTATAGGTGCTATTATCCAGAAAAGAATGATAAAGGAAAGAAAGAGCCAGTTTATAGGAAGGTGCATTGCCATACTTATGCCTAAGAGTATGCTTGTAAAGTTTACAGATAATGATTGTGGCACACGCATCTTATGAGCTATTAGGAAAACAAAGATCGCAACAGTGAAGGCAATTATTATTGACTGCTCGCTCTTAAAAGGCAATACTGCATGCACTCCATTTCTTAGCATGCCGCCTTCTAGTACTAAGCCAAGCATATAACCTATTATAGCTATTAATACGCCGTTGCGCCTGCTAACTATTCTGCTTCCGATTATAGAACCAGAACATACAGGCAGGTTATTTCCTGAAACAAGTGCTATCAGAATAAAAGAAAGTATAAGTATAAAGATTTCACCAAACAAGAAATCACGTCACTATCGAGCTCATAATTGTGAAGAAAATATCAGAAGAGTCTTCGCAGTTGTCAAGAACATCGTCAGCTTGATGTGCAAGCTCTATTATGTGATAGAAGCTCTTAAAATCTAAGCTCTCGCTATATGCAAGGTCAAAAAGACCATCTTTTATATCATCACCCTTCTCTTCCAGGCTCTCTATCGCCTTTCTATAATTCCTTATCTCATCAAGCTTTTCGCTTTTTTGCATCTTTTTCATTATTTTTAGAGCTGCGCTTGCAAGCTCGTTCATTTCAATTAGCTTGCCTCTAATGTATTTGTCGAGTCTTTTGTTCTTTATTTTATACCTATGGAGCTCCCTTGCCAGGTTGTACATTGAATCAATTATGTTGTCTTCTTTTTCTACAAGCTCCAAAAGCGTGTCTATAAGGTTTGGTGCTATACCTCCGCTTGTTATCTCGTTTGTTATCTCAAAGGCTACATTGTCTGAATCCTTTTCTAGGCTTCTTATCTTATCTATCTTATCTGATTTTTCTATAACCTTCTCTAGCGCCTTGCTTGCATCAAGACCAATATCCACTATCTTGTTGAACTTAAGTATGACCCTTTCTTCGCTTCCCTCAAGAATTCTTTCTAGTATGCCCATGCACCTACCCTTTATATTCAAAATTTAATATTTCATGTATCCTGCTTGCCTTCTTTTTGCCTATCTTGTCTACTTTCATAAGTTCGTCAATGCTTGCATCTACCACATTTTTTATGCTCTTGAACTCTTTTAAAAGCTCATAGGCAAGCTTTGGCCCAACGCCTGGAATAGAAGATAGTATTAGCCTTTGCCACTCCTCATTTGTGAATGCACGCTTTGTTCCTATAAGCCTTGGCTCCCTCTCCTTTTTCTCCTGCTCCCTCTTTGCAATAGTATACAATATCTCTGCTGTTTCCTCTTCATTTGCAGATAATATTACCTGCGCATCATAATCTGTATACAAGCTTATAATAGTGCCGGTTATAACATTGCTTCCAAGTCTGTACTCGCTGCCATCACCCTCTAAAATCACTATCGGCTTTGGGAAACTTGTGTGGAGCCTTTCAATCTGGTCAAATAGCCTGCCATTCATTATTGAATTTTCGAAGTCATTGATCCTCTTTCTTTCAATGCATACTCTATCTGAAAGTATATAATCACCAACAGGCAGGTTATGAAATTCTAGCTCGGCGCCAAGCTCGTTTAGCTTTTCTATGAGCATAAAATTTCTTTCCCTGTTGTCAACGAGAATCTTTACCATATTTATAGATTGCTAACTTATAATTAAATAGGTTTTTATGTCAAGGCGGGTAAGCAAGAGGAAAAGGCCAAATAGGGAAGAGCTTGTTCTTAAGGAGCAGCTTAAGATAGAGGAAGGTGTTTTCGACACTAGAACAATGCTAAATCTCGGTAAACTTTTTACGCATAATATAATAGAGAGGATGCATTTTATAATAGCTAGGGGCAAGGAATCGGATATATACCTTGCAGATCCTGGTAGTGCTGTTAAGGATGAGCTTGTTGTGGTAAAGATATTTAGGATAGAAACCTCTAGCTTCGAGAAAAGGCTTGATTATATTGTTGGAGATCCGAGATTTGAGAGGGTGAAGCACAACATGTATCATATTGTAAATACATGGTGCAAAAAGGAGTTTGGAAATCTAAAGCTTGCCGAGATTGCAAAGGTTAATGCGCCAAAGCCTTATGCTTCATATGGTAATGTGCTTGCAATGCAGTTCATAGGCGAAAATGGCATACCTGCAAAGAATTTAAAGGAAACAGAGCTTGAAAATCCAGAAAAGGTGTTCAATGAAATAATAACAAATGTAAAAAAACTTTACAAAATAGACCTGGTGCATAGTGATTTAAGTGAATATAACATACTAATGAAGGGCGATGTGCCTTATCTTATAGACTTTGGGCAGGCTGTTGTCACAGCACATCCAAAAGCGCTTGAATTTCTAAGGCGTGATATAGAAAATATCTCTTCATACTTCTCCAAAAAATATAACATAAGCGCAGATCCAGAAAAGATATTTGCCGATATAACAGGCAAGAGCTAAAGTAGCAAAAATTTCTGCTTAAAGCTTATAGCTTATATATCTTTTGTGCAAAATTATAATTGGCGCTTGTGATGGAGGTTGGGGGTTTAGAAAAGGTAAAAGAAGACCAAAACTTAATGAAGTCTCATTTTGAAAAATTTGTAAGAGATGCACTTGCAAGTGAAGGAATACCAGCAACATATGGAATACCATTTCCTGTATATATGAATGGAGAAGAAAAGCCGAGAGTTTACCTCACAGATTTCGTAACAGGCATATTTGTAAACGGTAAACCGGTTGTTTTAGAGGTGCACTCATTCGTTGAAATAGTGGTTGCAGAGAAAGAAAAAAATGAGCATAAAAAGAAGTCAAAGTTGGAGAAAGCGGTATATTATATAGAGAAGATAGATAAATTCAGAGAGAGCTACAGCACCTATGTGATAATTATATCAAGCATGCCAGAAAGGGCTGTAGACAAAATGCTTGGCTTAAATATACATGACTATGTTGATGAGTATTGGTTTCTCAAATACCATAAAAATCCTGATGAGGAGGGTAATCATTATAAAGCAAAAAAGCTGTTAAACCATTTGGAAGAGCTCAAAGAAAAAGGTGAAGTTAAGAATAAGGATGACCTGCTAAATACTCTTTTGGTAAAGCTCAAAGAAAAAGAGGAAGTTAAAAATGAGAAAGAACTGCTGAATATTTTTAACTCTAAGCTTATCGAAAATGTAAACGAAGTAGAGGAGAAAGAAAAGAAATCAGTATTAAAAGAGGTACATAGAGATTCAGAAAAAGAATCTGCCTTTAAAGAGGCAAATAGAAAAAGTGTGTAAAACATTTTAACAGATTATGGTACATTATAGCCTCTTTTTTTGAGTTCGTCTCTGTCCATAATACTATAGCGCCAGATTATATCACCGCGCTCATTGGTTTGAACAATCCAGGGCTTTACAAGAACTATATCGCCTTCCTTAACCCAGAAAAGCCTCTTAAGCCTGCCTGGTATTGTGCAGAGCCTTTCGTAATTATCTGAGCAGAGAACCATAAAATTAGCTGCGCCTGCCGCCTTTGTTACCCTGCCTATAACTTCATTGCCTTTTGGTAGCACGATCTTATGCTCTGCAGGTTCTTCATCTTTCATAGAACCACTAGTAATATTTTACCGTATACCTAGCACCACATGCTTCACAAACAATGGTAACAAAGCCCCTTTCTATTACTTCAAACCTCGTATCTGGCTTGTGGCATTCCTTACATATAACATAGGTGTTGAAGTATTTTTTAATCTTATCATTTAGCTCTTCATTGCTTACCCTTTTGCTTATTATAAGCCTGTTCTCTTCAACACTTGCTGGCGCTGCAAACTCCTTGCTTATATATCTTGCAAGCTCCTTTATGTCACGCCTAGCTACATCTGCAATCTGTGCAAAGTTTCTAACTATAGTCTTGCTTCCCTGTACTATAGAATCAACTGTTGGTATCTTAAAGTCTACTGTTTCTTCGCTAAGATTAGGCAATTGTGAGAAAGCCCTTTCTAAGAGTGAGTCATAATCATAATCCAAAGGATCACCTTTTATTATATACAATCGAAGCATTTTATACCTTTCCTTCTATAATAAATCATGCTTGAGATAAAGATAGGGCACAGGGGAGCAGGTGGAGAGGCTCCTGAAAATACATTAAAAAGCTTTGATGAAGCGATAAAGAGCAATGTGATAAATGCAATAGAGCTTGATGTAAGAAGAACAAAGGATAAGAAGCTTATAGTAATGCATGATGAAAAGCTAAAGAGGCTAGCTGGCATAGACAAGTATGTTGGCGAGCTCACGCTAAAGGAAATAAAGGAGATAAGAATAGATGGCGAGCAGATACCAACCCTTAAAGAAGCCCTTGATTTTATAGACCACAAGGTAAAGCATATACTGATTGAGATAAAAGAGCCGGGCTATGAGGAAGAGGTGTTAAAGGAGGCAAAGCCTGTAAAAGATATAGCAATAATCGTTTCATTCCATGAAGATGCACTAAGAAGGGTAAGGGAGCTTGATGATAAAATACAAACAGGCTTCATTTATGTAAATGAGCGCAAGCCGATAGAAAAAGCACTAGAGCTTAAGGCGCAGTATCTCTTGCCGTTATACAGGTTCACACACACAGAGAATGTTGAAAAAGCGCATGAAAACGGATTAAAAGTAATTGTCTGGACAATAAACACAAGGGAAGAAGCAATAGAGTATGCAAAGAAGGGCGTTGATGGCATAGCAACAGACTATCCTGAAATATTAAAAGGGTTATAGTAATTTGTTTTGCTCTTTAAAATAGCAAATCATAGCTCATGGTGGCGTATAACCATTATACCAATTGCTTACAAAGTTTACATTATATATTTGACCATTGTTGCCATTGCCACTATAGTCGTTTGCATCACCGTTTAATGGCCACCATGCAACAAGGTTCTGCAATCTTATAGGCGCACCACCTATGCCTTCTAGGTAAAGTGCTTGAATTTCGTTTGCTGAAAGAGAAGTGTTGTAGATTTGGATGTTCGCTAAATTTCCTGATATTGGGTTACAACCAGCACCACTAGTTACAGGATTTGTGCCACTAATTTTTGCCCCATTAAAAGTTATAATTCCATTTGCCGTAACAGGAGACCCTATCTGCTTACCATTTAAGTAAACTAAAAGATTACTCCCATTATACACACCAACAAGTTGCTGCCATGTATTTGGTGCTAGAGCAACTCCTGGAAAGTCCCTAAATTCTGTTCCTGCAGAATTTTTTATACTCCACGATTCACCAGGAGGATTGGCCCCCGATTCTATATAGAAATAATAATTATTCCAGCAACCGCCTGCACCAGATATTGCGTTTTCCCAATAATTGCCTGAGATGCCCCAATATCCATTATTTACTGGATTAATCCAAAACGCAACGGTAATCTGAGATATCGCTACAGAAGGGGCTCCTGCCTGTATATAACCTGCAGGCGACTGTGAAAAACTCGCTACATACTGCGGCAGCTCACCGCTGCAAACGCCTCCAAGGTTTATGAAAGAGGTTGTGTAAGGTCCATTTGGCCTAAATACCTGGCATGAGCCAGGTGGTGCTTTGGGAGCAAATGTCATAGGATTAAAAACACCAAGCTGATATAGCGCTGCAAGTACGACACTTATAATAAGTATGGCCCAGCCATAAGTCATTAAATACTCCATCGCGCTTTGCGCTTTCGATGAAGCCTTTCTTAAAGGCTTTTTTGCTGAAGCTTTTCCTAAAAGCTTCTTTTTGAAAATTTCTTTTTTGGAAACTCTCATTTAATCGTTTATATATCAACAAAAAAAGTAATAAAAGCTTTTCAGAGAGTGATGATTAATTTTATTTAATAAGGATAAAAATTAGCAAAAAGAAAAGAAAAAAATTAGAGAAGGGCGTAAGCTACAAAGAGCGGTGCTAGCAAGATAGAAATTGTACTTACAACCTTTATCATTGAGTTGAGTGCCGGGCCAGCTGTATCCTTTAGCGGATCACCTACTGTATCACCAATTACCGCTGCCTTGTGTGCATCGCTTCCCTTACCGCCAAAGTGGCCCTCTTCTATATACTTCTTTGCATTGTCCATTGTAGCTCCACTGTTAGCCATGAAGAGAGCTAGCATAAAGCTAGATGGTATCATGCCAACAAGCAAGCCACCAAGCGCTTCCTTGCCTAGTATCAAGCCAATCGCTATTGGTGTTAATATTGCTATAAGCTCTGGTATTACCAATGACTTCAACGCATTTACCGTAGCTATATCTACTGCTCTTGCATAGTCTGGCTTTGCCTTTCCCTGGAGCAAGCCTTTTATTGTCTTTACCTGCCTTCTTACTTCTTCTACCATAAGGTTAGCCGCCTTGCCAACTGCTTCCATAAGGAATGATGAGAATACAAAAGGCATCATTGCTCCTATGAAAATGCCTATTGTTACTATTGAATTTAATGCATCTATGCTTGAAAGACCAACAGCTTCAGCAAACGCTACAAACAATGCTGTTGCTGATAGTGCTGCACCGCCAATAGCAAAGCCTTTTGTTGTAGCTTTTGTTGTATTGCCTATTGCATCAAGCTTGTCGGTAACCTTTCTTACATTCTCTTGCAATCCAGCCATCTCTGCAATGCCTCCAGCGTTATCTGTTATTGGTCCAAATGAGTCTATGGTGAGTATTGTTGCTGTCAACGAGAGCATGCCTGCAGCTGCTATTCCTATGCCATACAAGCCCGCAGAGACATAGCTAACAAGGATTGCTATTGCTATTACCACTGCAGGGAACCATGTTGTCCTAAGGCCTACAGCAAGGCCCATGATAACATCTGTTCCGCCACCGCCTTTCGCTGCATCTGCAACCTTAACAACAGCCTTCTTTCCACTGCCTGTATAATAATCTGTTATCCAAAATAGCAGTATTGCTAGTACAAGCCCTGAAAGCACAGAATAGAAGTAAGCGAGTGGTAATGAAAGGTACCATGTTAATACAAAGTCAAGAATTGCTGCTATTATTACAGCAGAACCTATTCCTTTGTAGAGTGCAAGTGTTGCATTCTCACTTTTTACATCTATGAAGAGCAAAGCTAGCAAGCTGCTAATAACACCGATAGAAGCTACATAGAGCGGGTATGCAAAGTTTATCACGCTAGCGTGTGATATGCCGTATGCTATAAGTAGTGCTGCAACAAGCGTTACAGCATAACTTTCAAATACGTCGGCGCTCATTCCAGCGCAGTCGCCAACATTGTCGCCAACATTGTCTGCTATTACAGCAGGGTTTCTTGGGTCGTCTTCTGGCAGGTTTAATTCTGTCTTTCCAACAAGGTCTGCCCCAACATCAGCAGCCTTTGTATAAATGCCACCGCCGACCCTTGCGAATAGCGATACCAGAGAAGCACCAAAGCCAAACCCAATAAGAATCTCTACTTTTGAGATTGTGAGATACATTATAAGAAGGCTAAGTCCAATAAGGCCAAAGCCAACAGCTGCAAAACCTGTTACAGATCCACCAATTACTGCTGTTTTGAATGCAGCATTTGTACCCTTCTCTGCAATCTTTGCTGTTCTTACATTTGCCCTTACCGCTACGTTCATGCCTAGATAAGCTGTAAGGTAAGATGCAATAGCACCAGTTAAGAATGCTATCGTTATTTCGTAGCCGCTTGGCAAGAAGAGGAAAAGTATTGCAAGTATTACTGCAAAAATTGCAATTGTCTTGAGCTGCCTGTTAAGATATGCTGCAGACCCAGACTTTATTGCGCTTGCAATTTCCTGCATCTTTTTGTTGCCTTCATCTTTCTTTAATGTTATGTATGCCGCAAAGAGTGCGTATATAATTGCTATAATGCCTGCAAACAAAGTATAGTAATAAAACTCCATGCTACCCCCTAAGCTTATACTTTATTTTATTAAAGTTTTTTAAACATTTCTTTTTGCTTTAAATTGCATGTTCTTTTGGTTATCATTTGATAACTAATGATACATATCTTAATTTAACCTATTGCCAAAAAAAGCAAAAATGGGGAAGGAGCTGAGAGCAGCATGGTGGGGAAGATTATAAACATGCAGGCCCTCGAAATAATATATAATCTAACAGGTATTTAAATGGTTCTAAAATGTCGCATTTATTTGAAAAACTTTGTCATTTTGTCTCTACCTCATTCCAGTGGTACCTTCTGTACTCTGCATTTATATCAAGGTTCCTGAATGGGTAGCTTCCTTTCAGAACGCTTATAATCCTGGCCTTCCTTATGCTTGCATTCTCCTTCTCAAAAATTTGTTGGTGAGCCTTTATTGCATGCTTCATCGCATCCTTCTCATCCTCAAATAAGCCAACAGCAAAGAATCGGTAGCTGCCACTCAGTGGTACAAGGAGCTGGAATGTATTGAGCAGCGGCAACTGCTCGTCGTAGGATTTGTAATAATTCATCATCCTTATAGATCTCATAGGCGTGTCTTTTGTAAAGGTATAATTTGCCAAGAAAACAAGGATATAAGGCTTATGCGGCTTGCCTACAGAGATGGTAAACCTCTTAATTATACCACGCTTCTTCAGCATATATATTCTATAAGCCAATGTTGTCCTTCCTATGTTTAGCTTTTTTGCCATGCTGGTTATGCTCTGCCTGCTATTCCTTAGCAGCTCAGCAAGTATGAGCTTGTCTTTCTCATTAAGCTTGGCCATGCTTATCTGCTCCGGATTCAATGGAAAATAGCCAAAGTGGGTAAGCATAACCTCGCTTGGATATACCTTTGCCTCAAATTCGGCAAGCCTAGCTGGAAGCCTGCTCTCCCACACTATATAGTGCATAGGCTCGTTTGATGTTGCATATATGATAAGGTCAAAGTCGCCCTCGCACAGATAGGCATCGCTTATGTAATTATCGCTTGCAAAAAGGCCGCGCAAAAATTCTTCACTTGGCTTTTCCTTAAACTTTACAATTAGCAAATGCTTTTCTGTTATGCCAAGCTTGTCTCCGTCAAGCTCAACAGTATACTTTATCTTATACTTCTCTTCTAGGGCTGATAATATTTTGTATGCTGTGGTACGTGAGCACTTAGCTGCGCTTGCAAGCTCCTCTATAGAAGCAGTTGCATCTTCGCTTAGCTTTCTTAATATTATCTTTTCCTTAAAGCTATACTCCACAAAACAATCTTGGATTAATATATTTAAATAGCTTGTCAAACTGACAATATTTGTAAAATATTTTTGAACAAAACACTATCCTTTTATTCATTTCAAGAGATAATGCTTTTAGATAGCATGAAGATGAAAACAAAGGGCTATCTACTAATAGTCCTTGCAGTAACTGAGCTTTCACTTCTTCCAGTATTCTTAGGGCTAGCAGTGATAAACATATCTCCGCTAGAGCTTCTTTTCTACACTTTTCTGGTAAGCACAGCAACCTCCTTTGTTGCTCTTATATTTGCTAAGAAGCTTAGGCATCTCCTTTATATTCTTGTCAATCCTAGGACCCTTTCAATCCTTATAATAGCTGGTGTTTTTAACTACGCTCTTGCACAACTTTTCTTAACAATCGCGATAAAAGGTACAAACCCCATAGTTGTTAGCTTAATAAGCAAGCTATGGCCCCTGTTCCTTGCTATAATGCTGCCGTTTACATTAAGAATAAAGATAAGCAGAATGCAGCTCATCGCACTCCTTATAGGCTTTGTGGGCGTCTATTTTCTTGCAACACATGGTAGCCTGCTCCCAAGGCTTTATGGTATAGGTTTTATAGGTATAGCTGTTCTCTCAACACTTTCTACAGCGGGCTCAAATGTAATCATAAAAGGACAGAACCAAGATATCTTCAGCCAGGTCTTCATATTCAATGCTGCATCACTTCTCTTTATTGCACTTCTTATAACACTTTTTAACATTAATTTTACTCCGATGAATGTATATACTTTATTCTCAGTTCTCTTCCTAGGCATGATCTCTTATTCGCTTGGTGCCTTAATGTTCTTCTATTCATTCAAATTATTCGACCCACTTCTTATCTCAAATGCAACATACTTAACCCCTATATTAACAATATTCTTCTCATACCTGATCCTTGGCACAAAATTCTACTCTTATTACCTTGTTTCATTCGCTTTCATAATAGCAGCTCTTCTTATACAGCAGCGTTATGCGAGCAGGGCTCCAACATACAAGGCAAGCGACAATAAGCATGCTATGCAGCTGCCTCTCTTTGACTTAAGTGGCGCATTCATAAACACAAAGAACAATGAGATTATAAATGTGATAGGAAGAAGTGGCAGGGCTCTGGGGGTTAAGCTAAGCTCTGAATTAGCCAACTTAAAGCCAGAGCTGCTTGATGCGAGCAAATATGGCTGCATAGTCTTTACAACAAAGGAGCATAAAGGCTATGCAAGTGCTGATGAGCTTGAGTTTATAAGAGAAATAACAGGTGCAAAAGAAGGCGATGATGTGCTTGTGTGCATAGGCAAGCCTGACATGGCTGAGAAAGCGATAAATGAATATATAGAAAAGATAAACATGCATGAGCCAAGTATGCACGAGCTGGGCTCTTTTGCAGAATAAAAAGTTAATTGCACTGTTTAATAAACATCTAAAAATATCTAGCAAGAGTTATAGTTAAAACACAGTTAAGCATTTTATTTACCTAGCCTGATAATATTACAGTTGCATTAGGCTGGCATCCTCCGCCACCCCTACCAGAGCTTATGTAAACCTCATATTTTTGTGCAGGCAGATAAACACTGCCTATATTTCCAGGGCACCAATTTACAGTTCCCTTGTTGAAATATTCCTTGCCGTCTGCACCTACTATCTGAACAGATATGAAACCTGATAATCCTCCTCCTGCACTTACATTAATTGTGCCACCGTTCCAGCTGCACACACCCGATGTTGTGCTGCTAAATGCTGGCTCTGATAGGGTGAAGTTGTCACACGAACCACTTGGCATGCTAGATGCACTTGGCGGAGGTAGCACCGTTGTAGACGGTGCTGCAGATGCAGCGAAAGCGCTGCTGAAGTAGAGTGAAATTGAGCCAAGTGCAGCTATGATAAATATTGTTGCTAATATTATCTTAGCATATGTAGCTTTGCTTATCTGCTTTGTAATGTTCTGTGCTGTGCCTGAACGAACCATCATTATTCCATTGTTTCTGTCAGGTACTAACACTTTGACCGGTTTGCCATTCAACATTTTCCCTGTATCTGCTACACCTCCTATACAAGTATAATCAGAATTTACAGGTAAGCAGATTTCAGTAAGTGTAAAATTAAATTGAGAATACTTTGCCATATTTAAACCATGCGTATCTAATGAAGTCCACCCGCCGGACAACTGATTAAGTTTAACATCTGGTATCTGTGCAGATATCTGAGATAAGTCTATATTGCTTTTATTTTTTTCTGCTTCTTTGATTAAAGGCATAATTATATTAGTAATAAACAAGCTCTTGTCTAATGAAGTCCTGTAGTCCTCATTTAGAACTGTCTTTCGGCCTTGATTAAAAATAATTTCTATTTGATTTACTAGCATATCAACGCTAGTTGCCTTTTCAAGGTCAACAGCAAGATATCCACTTTCATCTTCAAATAAAGCAGGTATACCTTTGGCTGTCAATCCAAGGGGTATAGTACTTCCTTTAAAAAATGTTCCAACAAAATAATAAACACAATTAAGTCCACTAATTGGGGCTTTTAGTGGCTCTGTATTATAAGGTATAAGCTTTACCTGAATCTTGTTTAAACTATAAGTTGCTGTATCTATTTTTATAGGCGGTATAGCTACCAAAAACTGTTGAAGTGAAAACTCTCGTAAGCCTAAATAA
>Ga0078972_1009164_pt1 | contig 19805 bp, 25 predicted proteins | sample YelNatPaOPGAMG01_FD_67568 | JGI IMG/M metagenome (GOLD analysis project Ga0078972, IMG submission 67568) | Hot spring thermophilic microbial communities from Obsidian Pool, Yellowstone National Park, USA - OP-RAMG-01 (SPADES assembly) (version 2) | ecosystem: Environmental > Aquatic > Thermal...
ATCCCGAACACGGCAGTTAAGCCCTCCCGCGCTGATGGTACTCGGGGCGCAAGCCCCCGGAAGAGTAAGTCGCCGCCGGAATTATCTTCAAAGGACCCCGCCCATAGGGCGGGGTCCTTCTTTTGACTGGTCACCAAATCACTGTAACCGGGTACCGGGCAATCAACGGATCAGCGGTCATAATGGGCAGGTCTTCCGCAATGGCTTGAGCAACCAGGAGGCGGTCGAAAGGGTCCCGATGGTGGTGGGGTAGGTCGCTAACGCGTAGGACGTGGTTCATCTGAACCGGTAGGGCTCTGATGGCGTTCACGGTCAGATGTTCGGCAACGAACTCTTCCATGGCGGCAGGGAGATCCAACCTGCCCAGGCCGGCCTTGATGGCCATTTCCCAGCCACTGGCCGCACTGAGGAAAAGGTCGTTGCAACCGTCACCGATGATTTGCCTGGCCTTGTGCGAAAGGCGTTGATCGTCGGTAATCCACCACAGAAAAACATGGGTGTCCAGCAATATTCTCATGACTCGAACTCAGCCAAAATATCTTCCGGCAGGACCGAATCAAAGTCGCCGGCAATCTTGATTTTCCCCTTCGCGCTGCCCGGCACGCGTCGCACGGGCCCTTCCATGACCGGGACCAGCCGGGCAACCGGCCTGCCGGCCCTGGCAATGATAATTTCCTGGCCTTCCCTGACTCTTACCAAAAGTTTGGAAAAATGAGTTTTGGCCTCGTGTACATTGACCTGCATGGCCATGAACCTCACCACCTCCTCACCACTATAGACTAAGTTGTGGACTAATGTCAATAAGTTTTCCGGTCGGGGTCCCGGATACCCTTGCCGGACCGGTAAACCGCGGTACAATAGAACAGGAGCCTGCCGTTTTCGTTGGGCGCCAGGCTCAGAAGGGAAGGTGGCATGATGCAGTACCGGGAAGGACGAATGGGCCGGGTCTTTCTGCTTAAAGTCGAACATGGGGAGGACCTGCTGGCGGAGATCAAGAACGTCGTGGCGCGGGAGAACGTGAAAGCCGCCGTTATGTTCCTGTTGGGCGGTCTGGACAGCGCTGCCGTGGTGGTAGGGCCGAAAGGAAAGGAGATTCCCCCGCACCCGGAATGGCGGTCTTTCGGGGACGGCCGGGAACTTTTGGGGACCGGTACCGTGTTTTGCGGTGACGAGGGGCCGATGATTCACCTGCATGCTTCCGTCGGCCGGGGTGACGACGTCCTCACCGGCTGCGTCAGAGAAAAGGCCGTCGTCTACCTGGTGGGGGAAGTCATTCTGATGGAAATCCTGGATACCGGGGCGTTGCGCGGGTTTGACCAGGATCTGGAGTTGCACGTTCTGGGATTCGGTGACGGCCAGTGATACCGGAACCGGTAGGGCCGGGCGGATGGAGATGATCATCCGGGCCGCCGGCCTCGGTACCCACGTCCTGACCGCCGGCGACGGCGGAACTCCGGTGCTCCTTCTGCACGGGGCCGGCATCGACTGTGCGTCCCTTTCCTACGGCCCGGTGATATGCGACCTAGGCCGGCGCTGCCGGGTCTACGCCCCGGACTGGCCCGGCTATGGCCGGAGCGATAAACCGGAAATCAAATATACCACGGCTTATTATATCCGTTTCCTGGGCGACCTGATGGACAGCCTTGGGTTGGGAAAGGCCAGCCTGATTGGTCTGTCGATGGGGGGTGCGGTCGCCTTGGGCATGGCCCTCCAGCGACCGGACCGGGTGGAGAGGCTGGTCCTGGTGGACAGCTACGGGCTGGGGCGGGAAGTGCCGTGGAAGCCGCTTACATATCTGTATGCCAAAACAGCAGGGCGAGGAGGATTCATATGGGCCGTTGGGCGGATGCCCCCATGGGCGGTCAAATGGAGTCTTGGATTGCAACTGCGGGAACCGCGCCTGGTTTCCACGGAATTGGTGGACAAAGTCCGGCAGGAGGCCCGGCGGGAGCGCGCAGGACTGGCTTTTTCGTCCTGGCTGGCGAGCGAGGTTTCCTGGCGGGGATTAGCCACCGATTATTCCGGCCGGTTGGGCGAAATAAAATGCCCGGTTCTCATTCTGCATGGCCGCGAAGACCGTCTGGTACCGATGCACCAGGCGTACCAGGCCCATGCGCTCATTGGCGGATCCAGAATCCATGTGGTCGACCACTGTGGTCACTGGCTGCCCCGAGAGCAGCCGCAGTTGTTCGTCCGGGCGGTCCTGGACTTTCTGGGCGGGTAATACGGGACTTCTCATGGCAGGCAATGGAAGGTTTCGATGGCTCTACTTGCGGATGTCGTCACCCCTATGATAAGATATCGGTGTCGAGCTAATATGACTGGCGGGGGTTGGTGGGACGGCTTGCAGAAGGTGGCCAACAAACTGACCGGGTGGTTGAAGGAGCAACTGGAGAGAACCGGGGCCAAAGGTTTCGTGGTGGGCCTGTCCGGGGGCATCGATTCTTCGGTTACGGTGGCTCTTTGCCGGAGGGCCTGTCCGGACGGTACCATGGGACTGATCATGCCCTGTTACTCCAACCCCAACGATCAAAAGGACGCGGAACTGGTGAGCACCACCCTGGGCGTTCCCTTCGAGGTGGTGGTCCTCGACGACGTGTTCGGAATGATGGTGCAAAAGCTGACCGGCAGTCCCTACCGCAACGTGCGGGACATTCCCGTGGCCAACATCAAGGCCCGGCTGCGGATGATTACCCTTTACTATTACGCCGCCCGCCGGCAGTTGCTGGTCGCCGGGACCAACAACCGCAGCGAGATCGTCATGGGTTACTTCACCAAATACGGGGACGGGGGGGTGGACCTCCTGCCACTGGCCAACCTGCTCAAGCAGCAGGTGCGGCAACTGGCCCGGGCGCTGGGTATCCCGGAGCGAATCATCACCAAGCCTCCCAGCGCCGGACTGTGGGCCGAGCAGGACGACGAAAAGGAAATGGGCGTCACCTATGACGAATTGGACCGCTGCATCCTGCACGGCGACGGCTGTGAGCGGGTGAAGCAGGTGGTCATGGATTTTTCCAGCAAGAGCGTGCACAAGATGCAGCTTCCCCTCATGCCACCCTTTTAAGGGGGAAAGTCATATGTCCGGACATTCCAAATGGGCGACCATCAAGCGCAAGAAGGCCAAGGTCGACGCCACGCGGGGAAAGATCTTCACCCGGCTGGCCCGCGAGATTATCATCGCGGCCAGGGAGGGCGGCGGGGATCCCGAGGCCAATTTCCGTTTGAAGGCTGCCGTTGCCAGGGCCAAGGAAGCGAACCTGCCGGCCGAGAACATTCAGCGCGCCATCGCCAGGGGCACCGGCGAGGGCAGCGGGGCCAGTTTCGAAGAAGTGACTTACGAAGGCTACGGACCGGGCGGCGTGGCCATCCTGGTCCAGGCCGTCACCGACAACAAGAACCGTACCGCCGCGGAGATGCGGCACCTGTTTTCACGCCACGGGGGCAACCTGGGCGAGGCCGGATGCGTGGCCTGGATGTTTCAGCCCAAAGGGCTGTTGGAACTGGAACGCGAGGGCGTCGCCATGGACGAGGATGACCTCATGCTGGCGGCCCTGGAGGCCGGGGCGGAGGATTTCCGGACCGAGGAGGATGTCTTCGAAATCGTCACCGAACCCGCCCTTTTGGAGCCGGTACGGGAAGCACTGACCAGGCAGGGCCTGACGGTGACCGGCGAGTTGACCATGGTGCCCACCGCCACCGTGGCGGTGGAAGGCAAGCCGGCCGACCAGGTGGTTGAACTGTTGGAACTCCTGGAGGAGCACGACGACGTCCAGAACGTTTACGCCAACGCCGATGTCAACGCTTGAGCGGGAACGGGAAGTCGGTTCGGGGTGAGGAGTTGCGGGTACTGGGAATCGACCCGGGGACGGCCGTAACCGGCTTTGCCATCGTATCGCTGGAGGGAAGGCGCCTTTTGGCCCGGGGTTACGGCGTGGTTCGTACCGATGCCGGACAGCCCTTGGAAAAAAGGCTTTTTCATTTGCACAACGAACTGGAAGTGCTGGTCGCCCGCTTTGCACCTACGGAGGTGGCCGTGGAATCGCTGTTTTTCAGTAAGAACGCGGCCAGCGCCCTGGCCGTGGGGCACGCCCGCGGGGTGGTCCTCCTGGCGGCCGCCCGGCACGGTCTGCCGGTGTTCGAATACACGCCGCTCCAGGTAAAACAGGCCGTGGTGGGCCGGGGGCGTGCCGAGAAGGCGCAGGTCCAGTTCATGGTGAAGGCCATCCTGGGCCTGGACCGGGCGCCCACCCCGGATGACGCGGCCGACGCGTGTGCGGTGGCCATCTGTCACGCCAACTCTTCGGAAAGGGGATGGCGCCGGTGATCGCCTATCTCAAGGGGCTGGTGGCCGAAACCCGTCCGGACGGCGCGGTGATCGATGTGGGCGGCGTGGGCTACCTGGTGTTCATGCCGGCGCCGGACCTGCAGGGGCTGCCGCCGCCCGGGGCGGCGGCGCACGTCCATACCCGGCTGGTGTGGCGGGAGACGGGAGGCCAGTTGTTCGGCTTCCTCAAAGCCGCCTCGGTCGAGGCTTTCGACCGTCTCCTGGAAGTGAGCGGCGTCGGGCCGAAAGTGGCGCTGGGCATTCTTTCGGCCGTCACCCCGGCCCAACTGGGGGAAGCGTGTCTGACCGGCAATTTCGCCCTTTTGAGCCGGGCCCAGGGGGTCGGCAAGAAGACGGCGCAAAGGATCATCATGGAACTCAAGGACAAGTTCGGAGGCCTGGCCGGGCCGGATGTCCCCTCCCCGGCCGCCGGGGAGGGGGGCGCCGTGGGGGACGCCCTCAATGCCCTGGCGGCCCTGGGCTACAACCAGGCCGAGGCCGGTCAGGCCGTGGCGACGGCGGTCCGGGAACTGGGCGGCCAGCCGGCGGTGGAGGACGTTTTACGGCAGGCCCTGCGCCTTTTGGCCGGCGGCCCGCGTTAGAGCGGACGGGGGTGGGTTTTGATGGATTTGCGGCTGGTTTCCCCCGAAGCGGGGGAGCACGAGGCCGAGTTGACCTTGCGCCCGCGCTGGCTGCGCGAATACATCGGACAGGCCAAGGCCAGGGAGACGCTGAGCGTTTTCATAACCGCCGCCCGGGCCCGGGGCGAGTCCTTGGACCACGTCCTTCTTTTCGGCCCGCCCGGCCTGGGCAAAACCACTCTGGCCAACATCATCGCCAACGAGATGGGGGTGGGCATCAGGATCACCTCCGGACCGGCCATCGAGCGGGCCGGCGACCTGGCGGCCATCCTGACCAACCTGGCACCGGGCGACGTCCTCTTTATCGACGAGGTGCACCGTCTCAGCCGGACGGTGGAAGAGGTTCTCTATCCGGCCATGGAGGATTTCGCCCTCGATATCGTCATCGGCAAGGGACCGGCGGCGCGTTCCATCCGCCTCGAGCTGCCCCGTTTCACCCTGGTGGGGGCCACCACGAGGGCCGGCCTCCTTACCGCCCCTTTACGGGACCGGTTCGGCGTGATCAGCCGGCTGGAGTTTTACAATACCGGCGAACTGGAACAAATCCTGTTGCGGGCCGCCGGTATCCTGAAGATCGAACTCTCCCGGGAAGGGGCGGCGGAGATAGCCGGGCGGGCCCGGGGCACGCCGCGGGTGGCCAACCGCCTGTTGCGGCGGGTGCGCGATTACGCCCAGGTACGGGCCGGCGGCGCGGTGGACCGGATGGTGGCCAGGGAAGCCCTGGACTTCCTGCAGGTGGACGCCTTGGGCCTGGACCAGGGGGACCGCCGCATCCTGCTCACCATCATCGAAAAATTCGGCGGCGGACCGGTCGGTTTGGAGACGTTGGCGGCGTCCACGGGGGAGGCGCCGGATGCCCTGGAGGATGTCTTCGAACCCTTCCTTTTGCAGTTGGGCCTGCTGGCCCGCACGCCGCGTGGCCGGGTGGCCCTGGAAGGGGCCTACCGGCACTTGAACCGCCTCCACCTGGCGCCGCGGCAAATGAGTCTGGAACCGGAGGGGGAGTTGTAGGTTGCGCCTTCTCCTGCACGTCTGTTGCGCGCCCTGTTCCATCCACCCGCTGGACTTCCTGCGCGGCGAGGGCCACCAGGTATGGGGCTACTTTTACAATCCCAACATCCATCCCTACACCGAGTACCGCAAACGGCTCGACACCTTGCGCGAGTACGCCGCCGCGGCGGACTGGCCGCTTTTGGGCGAGGAGGACTACGGCCTGGAGGAATTCCTGCACGCCACCGTTTACCGGGAAAAGGACCGTTGCCGCTTCTGCTACGGCCTGCGTCTGGAGGCCGCCGCCCGCGTGGCCCGGCACGGCCGTTTCGACGCCTTTGCCACCACCCTGCTGGCCAGCCCTTACCAGAAACACGACCTGGTGCGGGAGACCGGCCTGGCGGCCGGCGCGGCCGCGGGGGTACCGTTTCTCTACGTGGATTTCCGGCCCGGTTACCGGGAAGGTTATGCGCGGGCCAGGGATATGGGGCTTTACCGCCAGGCCTACTGCGGGTGCATATACAGCGAAAAGGAACGTTACTACAGAAAATCGCGAGAAAAACAGTAATACCAAGGCCGGACGGGTATAGTACATAATATGGAAGCCCAGAACAGTCCAGAAGCAACCCGGTAAAATCGAGGGGTCCATAAGTGGTCCGTGGGTATCGGTGCGCAAAATGGGGGACGCTCTAGACGTTTTCCTCAAGGGCTCCGGGGGAACTTGGGGCATCATCGCGCCCTGTGAGCGGCAATGTCCATGAATGGAGCGATATAGATCTTATTGTTATAAAAGAGTCGGATAAAGGGTTTTACGCAAGACTTAAGGAAGTTGGCTTGTTGGTTATGCCGGAGCCAGGAGCCGAAATCTTTGTTTACACTCCTGCGGAATTTGAGTCAAAAAGGGATTCCTTGTTTCGGCGCGGCGGCAGGTGCGTCGATGATCAACCTGTATTTCCAACGGGTACGGGGAAAAGACTGGATCATGTTAGCTGCAGGAAGTGCTTCACAAATGTAATCGGTACGTCGGTGCAGGAAATGGCTACCGTTTGTTTTGCGGATGAAAGGGGGGAGTCGCATTTGGCCAACGTGGAGATGTCGGTAAACGGAGACAAACTGACCATCGTGGTGGACCTGGGCAAGGAAGGCAAGGAGTCCTCCACCGGAAAATCCATCATCATAGCGTCGACCGAAGGCAACATGCCGGTGCCGGGACGGGAAAACATCAAGGTGGGGCTTAACGTGTTCCGGAAGAAATAGGAACGAGGGTGACCGGGAGTTCCGGTCACCCTCGTTCCCCGGGTGGAACGGGTGCTAGGTCTGGCTGGTTCCGGAGGAAGAGGATTCCGGTAATTGGTCGTAGCGCTGCTGCATTCTTTGCAAGATCCGGTTGGCCTGGTCCTGGGTCAGTTTTCCCTGCGACACGGCCTGGGAAAGCGCCTGCTGCTCCAGGGTCAGCATCTTTTGCTGGAACTGCGCCATGGTCATGCCCTGGCCGGTCACGATTTGGGGCAGTTTTTCTCCCGCTTGCAGTTTGCTTTGCAGTTGATCGGCGGTCAGACCCAGGGCCTGGGCGACAAGGTTTCTCTGGTTGATTACGCCGGCGAAACCGGGCCCTTTCCCCCTCCCGAAGCCGAAAGGAAAGAATCCGGGCCGGGAGGCTATCTTGTCCGCCTGGGCCTGGGTAAGCCTGCCTTGCTGCACGGCCTCGGCGAGCATTTGCTGCCTGGTGGTGTCCAGGGCCGCCGAGAGTTTGTCCTGCGACACACCCAGATTGGCCGCCAGCTTGCTCACGAACTCCTGCCAATAGCTGCCGGCGGCGGAGCCCGTGGCGTTGGACGTATTGCCCAAAGCCACCCCGGCCATGGCGCCGGCGGCAATCACCACCGCCACAACAATTGCCACTACCTTCCATCTACCCTTCATCCGCATGCCCCTTTCCAATGAATTTGGTAAGATTATGCTAACCACATTTTCTGAAATTTGGCTGAAGACTTTGTGAAGGTTCCTTGACGGAAATCACAAGGTTTTCCGAAGGCCCTGGCCGTGGCCGGGGGGCGGGAAGGGAAGGATTTTCCCGGGCGCCGTGGAAGAAGGTTCAGTGTCCAAAACGAAAGGAGTTGACTGGATTGAGCCTTTTTACCGTCGACCGGGACAAGTGCCGCCGGGACGGCATCTGCGCCGCCGTCTGTCCGATGTCCATCATCAAGGCGAAAGGCGGGGACGGGTTTCCCGCCCCTGCGGCGGGCGCGGAAGAGCTTTGCATCAATTGCGGTCATTGCGTGGCGGCCTGTCCGCACGGGGCCATGTCCCTGGCCGCCATGGACAGCGCCGGTTGCCGCCCGGTCAGCCGGGACCTGCTGCCGGGCCCCGGGCAGGTGGAACACCTCCTGCAGGCCCGCCGTTCCATCCGTTGTTACCAGGAGCGGCCGGTGGAGCGCGCGGTATTGACCGGGCTGATCGACACCGCCCGCTATGCTCCCTCCGGCCACAACCTGCAGCCGGTCCACTGGCTGGTGGTGGGGGACGCCGCCGAAGTCCGCCGTCTGGCCGGCCTGGTGATCGAGTGGATGTGCCTGATGATCGAGGAAAAGCCGGCGGTTGCGCAGGCCTGGCACTTCGACCGGCTGGTGGCCGCCTGGGAGGGGGGCCGGGACCTGATCTGCCGGCATGCCCCCCACCTGGTGGCGGTGCACGCCGCCAAAACGGAACGTACCGCGCCGCCGGCCTGCACCATCGCCCTGACCTACCTTGACCTGGCCGCCTTTTCCCGGGGCCTGGGGGCGTGCTGGGCCGGGTACTTCGGTCTGGCGGCCACCGCTCACCCGCCTTTGATCGAGGCACTGGCCCTGCCGGAGGGCCACCAGGTGTTCGGGGCCATGCTGATCGGGTACCCCCGCTTCGCCTACCACCGCATACCGGCACGCAAGGAGCCGACGATCACCTGGCGGTGACGGAGGTGCCATGACCCCCATGGGGGATGGAGGGGGGATACCGGGCGGGACGACACCGGACAAGAAAAAGATCGGCAAAATGGTTCGAAGATCGCCAATGAGCCCATGGACGGCTCTGGCCGGAGGCCCGCCGTTTACAGCTCCCGCCGGTCGCGCACGTAGACGCTGCCCGGGATGGATTTGGCAAACCGCTTCAGTTGTCCGGCCTTTTCCGAAACGGTCCCGATTCGGGTTGTCCCGCCCGCACCGCAGTCCAACAGGGCCATGGATGCGGAGACGAAGGGAAACCACTGTTTCCGGCCGTCCCGGCCGATGCCGGGTATCCGGCCGTTTTTCCGGTCTTCTGGCGGGTAGAACGACGGTATCAGGCGGTCGAAATATCTGACGGTTCGCCGGCAAATCTCGTCCGCCCCTGGCGGCGCGGTAATGAGGACAAAGTCGTCACCGCCGACGTGTCCGAGAAAGTCCTTTTCGTCTCCGTACTTTTGCACGACCTTTAGTAACAGCCGGGCGGTGAACAGGAGAACCCGGTCGCCGTTCTCAAAGCCGAACCGGTCGTTGTAGGCCTTGAAGTTGTCCAGGTCCAGGTAAATCAGGCAAAAGGGGACGCCCGCGGCCGAGCGCCGGAAGAACTCCTGTTCGATGGCGTTGTTTCCCGGCAGGCCGGTGAGGGGATTGGCTCCCCTGGCCATTTCCAGGCGTATCCTGGTCATGGCGTCCAGAAGGCTCTGGACGGATACCAGGCCCCGGAAAATCCGGTTTTTGACCACGACGACGGAGTCGTAGAGTTTGGCCTTCTCCCGCTCCATGGCCAACTGCGACACCGTTTCGATGGGGGTATCCTCGTCGACCAGCAGGGGGAACCGGTCCATAATGGTTTCCACCGGCCGGTCGTAATACAGGGGCACGCCGTACTGCATGCCCAGATGGCGGTAGAGGTGGTTGCGCATGACCAGTCCGGCCGGCGCACCGTTGTCCACGACCACCACCGAGGACAGCGGGTCGTTTTCGTCCAGGATCCGCTTCACCGTGCGGACGGAGGTGTTCCTGGCCACGGTAACGGCTCTTTCGACGATGTCGGCCACCGGGAAGGTGATTTTCCATCCGGCCGGACCAGTGGTAGCCAGGTTCAATATTTTCAGGGCCACCTTGTCGTTGAGCGGCGGTTTGGGATAGGCGGGCCGGGCCAGGAAATAGCCCTGTCCGTAATGGACGCCCATTTTGGCCAGGATCCTGAGCTCTTCCTCGGTCTCGATACCCTCGGCGATGATCGTCATGCCTATCTTGTCGGCAAAGGTGACGAAGGTCTCGATGAGGGCCCGGTTGACCGGCTTGGTGTGAATGTTCCTGACCAGGGTCATATCCATCTTAATGAAGTCCGGCCTTATTTCGGCGATGGATTGCAGGCAGGAAAAACCTGATCCGGCATCGTCCACGGCCACCAGAAAACCCTGGCTGCGATAATGTTGCAAGGTCTTGTTGAAGCCGGCGTAATCACGGATCCAGTGTCTTTCGGTTATTTCGAAAACAACGTTGCGGGGACTTATGCCGACTTCCCGGATCAGCTTCAGGGTTTCGCCCCGGGCGAACTGAGGGTCGGCGACCGTCCGCGGGTGGATGTTCAAGAAAAGTCTTTCGTCCGGTCCGAGGCCTCCCAACCGGTCGACCGCCATGCTGCGGCAGGTTTTTTCGAGCGGGAACAGAAGGCCCGCTTCCTCGGCAAAGGAGAAAAGGATGTCGGGGGTGCCGAAGCGGCTCGCTTTCGGGCCGCGGGTCAGGGCTTCCCAACCGATGATGTTTCCCGACCGCAGGGAAGCGATGGGCTGGTATACGACGTCAAGACGCCGGGTGGCCAGAAGCTCCCTGAACTCGGACATCAACCGGGCGGCCCGCAGGTCCATGGATTGCCGTAGCATGCCTTCGGCCTCGCTTACCGCCTGGTGGAGGCAGCGATCCGGGGTGCCCCGGGCGGGATCGAGGACGGCGCAGCCGACATGGACGTCCGGGGGCGTCCCCGTGAGTTCCAACATCTCCCGTTTCAGACTTTCCCGGATGCCGATGCGGGAAGCGACGGCCATGTCCTGCAGGAGGTGCTCTCCCGGTTCACGATCCGAGGAAAGGAGCGCCACGAAGCTGTGGCGGCGGAGTTGCTCCACGGACAGAACCTTCATGCCGGGAAACATTTCGGGCGCCCTTCCGGTCACGATTTCCCGGATCACGTTCAGCAGCGTCTCGTTGGCGCGGCTTTCCTCCGTCCGCTCCGCCGGGCCGGGATCATCGATATCCACATACAGCGCTAACACGGACAACCGCCTTTTCCGGCATGACTCGATAGTTCGCCACACGCAGTCTTTTCCCGGCCGCTGCGGATAAGAGGCACATCCCTTCCCCAGGGCGTGGGCACGGGAAAAGTCCCGCCCCGGGATGTTTTTCCCCATACCGGTGCTCTCCCCATCCTGTCGTTTTAATCAGGATAGAGTATTTGCTTTAAATCGGGGTTGCCCGCCTGTGAATTGTTTGTTAACAACAATAGACTTGAGGAACCGGTCATCCCGCCGGTGCGCCTTGCGGCGGTGTGCACAACGTGGTAAACTACTTGAGTGTCCGGTGACGAGGCCGGAAAGAGAGGAGGAAGACGCTTGCCCGGCCTGGCTTCGTTTGGCAAGACGCTCTTTGTCCTGGGCGCCGCGGTGGCCGCCCTGGGCCTGGTCCTCTGGCTGGCGGGGCGCGTCGGCCTGGGGCGTCTGCCCGGGGATATCTACGTGCGGCGGGGAAACTTCACCTTTTACTTTCCGCTCGTCACCTCGGTGCTCCTGTCCCTGCTGCTGACCCTGGTCCTGAACCTTCTCCTCCGGCGCCGCTGATGGCCGGAGGCATACTTTGAGCCTTGGGGGAACCGCTTTTGCGGGTGTCCGACTTCGATTACGAACTTCCCGCCTCCCTGATCGCCCAGGAGCCCTTGCCGGAGCGCGATCAGTCACGGCTCCTGGTTCTGCACCGTCAAAGCGGTACCATGGAACACCGCGTGTTCCGTGACCTGGTCGACTATCTCCGCGCGGGTGACGCTTTGGTGGTCAACGAAACCCGGGTGTTGCCGGCCCGCCTGTTCGGTGAGCGGGCCGGGGGCGGGCGGGTGGAGGTCCTCCTTTTGCGCCCGGTGGCGGAAGGAACCTGGGAATGCCTGGTGCGGCCGGGGAAGAAGGTACCGCCGGGGTCGGCCCTGACTTTCGGGAACGGAATGATGACGGCGCAAGTGAGGGAGAAAACCGCCGCCGGGGGGCGCCTTCTGTCCTTCACCTGCCCGGGCCGTTTTCAGGAATGTTTGGAAGTCCTGGGACAAACCCCGCTGCCCCCTTACATCCGCCAACCGCTTGGCGACCCTTCCCGCTACCAGACCGTCTACGCCCGGGAGCCGGGTTCGGCGGCCGCCCCCACAGCCGGGTTGCACTTCACCCCATCCCTCCTGGCGGCCGCCGGGGAGCGCGGCGTGGCGGTGGCCAAGGTCCTGCTGCACGTCGGCCTGGATACCTTCCGGCCGGTCCGGGTGGAAGAGGTGGAAGACCACCGTATCCACCGGGAATACTACGCGGTCGGCGAAGCGGCGGCGGCGACGGTCAACCGGGTGCGCCGGGCCGGGGGGCGCGTCGTGGCGGTGGGGACGACGGTGGTGCGCTGCCTGGAGAGTGCCGCCGACGAGTCCGGCCTGGTGGCGGCGGGGCAGGGGGACACGGGGCTCTTCATTTACCCCGGTTACCGCTTCCGGGTGGTTGACGCCCTGGTTACCAACTTTCACCTGCCCCGCTCCAGCCTGCTGATGCTGGTCAGCGCCCTGGCGGGGCGGGACCTCGTGCTGGCGGCCTACCGGGAGGCCGTGGCCCGGCGCTACCGTTTCTTCAGTTTCGGCGACGCCATGCTGATCGTCTAGGGGGACCGCTTGTCCGAGATGGCTTTCGAGTTTACCGTTCTAAAAGAAGACCGCGCAACCGGGGCCCGCCTCGGCCGCCTGACCACCCCGCACGGGGTGATCGACACTCCCGCCTTCATGCCGGTGGGCACCCAGGCCACGGTCAAGACCATGACCCCGGAGGAGGTGACGGACCTCGGCGCCGGGATCATCCTGGCCAACACCTACCATCTTTACCTGCGGCCCGGTCACGGGCTGATCGGCGCGGCGGGCGGCCTGCACCGCTTCATGGGTTGGGGCGGCGCCATCCTGACCGACTCGGGCGGTTTCCAGGTTTTCAGCCTGAGCCACCTGGCCCGCCTCTCCGACGAAGGGGTTCTGTTCCGCTCCCACCTGGACGGTTCCGAGCATTTCTTCACCCCGGCGAAGGTGGCGGCCATCCAGGAAACCCTGGGGTCGGACATCGCCATGGTTCTGGACGAGTGCACCCCCTATCCGGCCGATCACGACCGGGTGGAGCGGGCCGTACGGCGTACCACCCGCTGGGCCGAGGCCTTTCTCGCCGCCCATAGCCGGCCGGACCAGGCCGTTTTCGCCATTGTGCAGGGGGGAACCGAACGCCCTTTGCGCGAGGAGAGTGCCAGGTCGCTGGTAGGATTGCCTTTTTCCGGGTATGCTATCGGTGGGCTCTCGGTAGGAGAACCCAAGGAGTTGATGTATGCCACCCTCGATTACACCGTGCCGCTTCTGCCGGCAAACAAGCCCCGCTACCTGATGGGGGTGGGGTCGCCGGACTGCCTGGTGGAGGGTGTGCAACGGGGTGTGGATCTGTTCGATTGCGTTCTGCCCACCCGCATGGCCCGAAACGGCACCGTCTTCACCCGGGAGGGGCGGCTTACGGTGCGCGACGCGCCTTACGCGCGTGATTTCCGGCCGCTGGAGGAAGGTTGCACGTGCTATGCGTGCCGGCGTTTCACCCGGGCCTACATCCGTCACCTGATCAAGGCCGGGGAGGTTCTGGGCATTCGCCTCACCACCATGCACAACCTTCATCACCTGTTGCAGTTGATGCGGTCGATGCGGGAAGCCCTGGCCGAAGGCCGTTTTTCCGCCTTTTTGGCATCCTTGGGATGCGGCTGCCAATCCCGGGATCCGGCGTAATTTGTTGGCCGGCAAGAAGGGAATCGCCGACGGGCCGAGAATATCTTTAGCGTGCGGGAAGGGGGGAAGACAAAGTGCAGGCTTTTGGGTTGAATCAGCAAGAACTCTCGATTGTATATATCGTAGTCCTGTTTGCCATCCTTTATTTTCTGATGATCCGGCCTCAGCAGACCCGTCAGAAGAAGCATCAGGATATGATTCGGCGACTTGGCGTCAACGACGAAGTGATTACCATCGGCGGGATTTACGGCACGGTGGTCAAGGTCAAGGAAAAAAGCGTACTTGTGCGCGTGGCCGACAACGTACGCATAGAGTTTTCCAAGTCGGCCATTTCGCAGATCATGGGCAACAGGGCCGACGGGGAAAAGGAATAGACGATCACCGGCCCAGGGGTCCCCGGCCGGGGGGCACCCACCGCTTTCAGGGGTGGGAGGCGGGAGGCTGGCAGTGGGAGTGGAAGGAACCGGTGAAGCCGGTTCCAACAAACGTCCCACATCCGACAGCCCCGTTCGAACATTCGTTCCGGTGACCCGGGCGGGTCGGGGTGTCTCAACGGGGTAGCGGAATCAGGCGCGGTCGGGAAGAGTAGGCCGTTTTGTCTACTCTTTTTCACCGCCACGGGGGGCACCGATGGTAACCCTGGAGGATATCAGGAAGGAACCGGTCGTCGACGCGTTCATCCGGAAAGGCAACGAGTATCTCGGTGTGCTCGGCTTTACGGAACACAGCTACCGGCATGTCAACCTGGTGTCCTCCCTGGCCCGGAAAATCCTGCAGCGTCTCGCCTACCCGGCCCGGCAGGCCGAACTGGCCGCCATAGCCGGATACGTGCATGACATCGGCAACGTGGTCAGCCGGACCGAGCACGGCATATCCGGGGCCTGCCTCCTGGCCCCGCTGCTTTTGCAGATGGCCATGCCGCCGGAGGAGGTGGCCACCGTCATCGCGGCGGTGGCCAACCACGAGGAACAGTACGGCCAGCCGGTAAACAACGTGGCGGCCGCCCTGATCATCGCCGACAAGTCCGACGTGCACCGGTCCCGGGTGCGGAACCAGGATTTCGCCACCTTCGATATCCACGACCGGGTCAACTATGCCGTGGAACATTCCTCGATCACCGTGGATGAACCCGGCCGGACGGTGACCATGGATTTGGCCATTGACATAAGCATTTGTCCGGTGATGGAATATTTCGAGATTTTTTTAACCAGAATGATGCTATGCCGCCGGGCAGCGACTTTTTTGAACTGCACGTTCGAACTCGTGGTCAACGGAGCCAGACTTCTGTAGGCACCGATTGGGAAAGGGGATAAACTAGGCCGATGGACGGGAAACGGATTCTCCAGATGGTGGTGACGCTGATAATTGTGGCGGCCGCCGCGGTGGCGGTTTTTGCCCCGGCGGCCCCGGGGCTGCCGGTGATCAAGGACATTCCCCTGGGACTGGACCTGCAGGGCGGTGTGCACGTGGTCCTGCAGGCCGTGGGCACGCCGGAGGCTCCGGTGACGCCCGACTCCATGAAGCGGGTCCAGGCCATTATCGCCAACCGGGTCAACGGGTTGGGGGTTTCGGAACCGGTCATCCAGTTGCAGGGCAGTGACCGCCTGCTGGTCGATTTGGCCGGGGTGAAGAATCCCGACCAGGTGATCGGCACCCTGATCAAACCGGCTTTCCTGGAATTCAAGAACGAGGCCGGCCAGGACGTGCTGACGGGCGCCGACCTGCAGGACGCCCAGGAAAGCACCAGCCCCGGCGGGGAACCGGTGGTGGACCTGACGCTGACCGCGGCCGGCGCCAAGAAGTTCGACGCGGCGACCAAGGCGGCGGTGGCGGTCACGCCGCATCAGACCATCGCCATCTACCTGGACGGAAAGCTGTTGAGCAAGCCGCGGGTAGATGAAGAAATACCGAACGGGAAGGCGGAAATCCACGGCGGCTTCGCCACCCTGCAGGATGCCCACAACCTGGCCGTCCTGCTGCGCTCCGGCGCCCTGCCGGTGAAGCTGTCCGTTTTGGAGAGCCGTACCGTCGGGCCCACCCTGGGAGCCGACTCCCTGAGCCGGTCCATTCGGGCGGGCATTGTCGGCGTGATCGCCATCTTCCTCTTCATGCTCCTTTACTACCGCATGCCCGGGCTGGTGGCCGACTTCGCCCTGATCATCTACACCCTGATCATGGTGGGCATCTTTGCCGCCCTGCGGGTGACCCTGACGCTGCCCGACATCGCCGGCTTCCTTTTGTCGGTGGGCATAGCGGTGGACGCCAACGTGATCATCTTCGAGCGCTTCCGGGAGGAACTGCGCTCGGGCCGCAGCGTGCGCTCGGCCATCGACGCCGGCTTCAAGCGCGGCTTCACCGCCGTCTTCGACTCCAACGCCACCACGCTCATCGTGGCGGCCGTGCTGTACTATTTCGGCACCGGCGAAGTGAAGGGGTTTGCCGTAACCCTGGGATTGGGCATTTTGGTCAGCCTCTTCACCGCGGTGGTGATAACCCGCTGGCTGCTGCACGTGACGGCCGAAGCCGGGCTGGTCAAAAACAATAAAATCTTTTTCGGCGTGGAAGGAGGACGGTAGGACATGGGATTCAACCTGATCCGGGCCAGGCGGTACTGGTACGCCTTGTCCCTCCTGGTGATCATCCCGGGTGTGATCGCCCTCTTCCTGCACGGTCTCAACCTGGGCATCGACTTTACGGGCGGCAACGTGCTGGAAGCCAACCTCGGCCAGCCGGCTACGGTGGCCCAGGTGCGCGACGTCCTGGACGCCCAGGGGATAGCCGGTCTGGCGGTCAACTCCCAGATCCAGCAATCCAGTCCCACCTATTTCGTGATCCGGATGCCGGTCCTGACCGAGGACCAGAGTAACGCGCTCATCGGTGCCCTGGGCAAGAAGTTCGGCGGCGTCACCGTGGAGCAGAACCAGAAGGTGGGACCCCAGATCAGCGGCGAACTCATTCAGAGGGCTTTTCTTTCCATCCTGGCGGCGGCGGTGTTGATCGTGATCTGGGTGACCATCCGTTTTGAGTTCCTGCAGGGCTTGGCCGCCGTCATCGCCCTGTTGCACGACACCCTGGTGGTGACCGGTCTCTTCGCCCTGTTCCGCATCCAGGTGGACAGTTCCTTCGTGGCGGCCCTCTTGACCATCATCGGTTATTCCATCAACGACACCATCGTCATTTTCGACCGGATCCGGGAGAACCGGAAGAACGTGAGCCGGGGCACGGAACTGGAGGACCTGGTGAACCTGAGCCTGTGGCAGACCATCGCCCGCTCCATCAACACCGTGCTCACCGTCATCTTCGTGCTGACGGCCCTGCTTCTGGTGGGCGGCACCACCATCAAGGCCATGGTTCTGGCGCTGCTCATCGGTGTGATCAGCGGTGGTTATTCCTCCATCTTCAACGCCAGCCCCCTGTGGGTGGACTTCAAGCTTTGGGAGCGGCGCCGCCGGGTGAGGCGGGCCCAGGAAGCCGCCTGAGATACGGGTGGCCTTCCGTTGCGGCCCTTCCGGCGCCTGTGCCCGGGAGGGCCGACGATCCCCGGCTCGCACCGCACCGGTGGGGGCCGGGATGCATACCTTGACAAGAAGACCCCGAAAAGTTCCGGTGGCCCCCGGTCTTGCGCCGGGGGCTCAAAGCGTTACCCGGGTCCTGACCGTGACAGAAATTGCTACCCGGCCGGACTCATGGAACCGGTCCCGGCGGGCAGATTATCCGGCAGGGGGATGGAACGCGTGGAATCCGAGGAAGCCATGGTCGACCGGTTACGGGAGGAACTCCACCGTTTCAACCTCAACGTGGAGAAAATGAAACTGGGCCAGTATGTAACCCTGCTGGAGAAGCCGGGCCGCCTCCTGTACGTCAACTTCCTGGGCGGGCTGGGGCGCGGTGTGGGCATCGCCGTCGGCTTCACCATCTTAGGGGCCCTGGTACTGTACCTCTTGCAACGCCTGCTCCTTTTGCACCTGCCGGTAATCTCCGGCTACATCGCCGAGATGATCCAGTTGGTAAGGCTCAAGTTGGGTTATTGAAACGGGGCAATTTGATGAAGGAAGACGACCGGAGGATCCTCGGGGCCAAACTGGAACGGATGCGGGCACACCTGGCCGACCTGGCCCGGAACATCACGGACGACGGGCTGGGGCGTTCCCTGGGCGCCTCGACGGGGGAACTGTCGACTTACGACAACCACCCGGCCGATGTGGGCAGCGAGGTCTTTGAAAGGTCCAAGGATTTCTCCCTGCGGGAAAACGCCAAGCTGACCCTGCGGGCCGTAGACGAAGCACTCGCGCGTCTGGCCGACGGTACTTACGGCGTTTGCACCTCCTGCGGCAGGGAAATTCCCACCGAGCGCCTCATGGCCGTGCCCTACGCGGACAAATGTCTGTCCTGCAAGTCCCGGGACGAGGAAAGGGGACGGCAGGGGGTTCGTCCGGTGGAGGAAGAGGTCTTGCAGGACCTCCTGGCCCGTTCGGAACGGGAAGGCGCCGGTGACATCCAGTACGACATGGAAGATGCCTGGGAAGACGTGGAACGGGGTACGGAACACGCCGAAGGGGCGGGCAGCGGCTCCTATTACGGCGAAAGCTTTACGCGGGAAGAGCGGGGTTACGTCGAGGACGTGGAGAACATACCCTGGGAGATGGACGAGGACGGGGTATTTTACCGCAGTTCCCGGCCACCCGGCACCCTGGACGGCTATCTGGATTGAGGGGACACCGTCGTGGACGAAAGAGTCGGAACCATCCGTATATCCGTAGTCTCAAATATATGCCTGACGGCCTTCAAGATCGCCGCCGGTGTGGCCATGGGCTCCCTGGGGGTCATCGCCGAAGGGCTTCATTCCGGCCTGGACCTTCTGGCCTCGCTGGTTACCTTCTTTTCCCTGCGGGAGGCGGTTAAACCGGCCGACGAGGTCCACCTGTACGGACACGGCAAATTCGAAAACCTGGCCGGCCTGGTGGAGACCGCCCTCATCCTGGTGGCGGCCGCATCCCTGGTTTACGGTGCCGTCGGGAGGCTCTTGCACGCGGGGGCGGTACAGGGCCTGGGCTGGGGCGCGGGCGTGATGGCCGGCTCCATGCTCGTCAACTGGTATGTTTCCGGCCGGCTTCTGGCCGCCGGGAGGGCGCTGGACTCGCCGGCCCTGACCGCCGACGGCCGTCACCTGCGCACCGACGTCTACACCTCGGCCGGCGTGCTGGTGGGCCTCCTTCTCATCCGCCTGACCGGCAACACCGCTTTTGACTCCGTCACGGCCCTGGCCGTCGCCCTGTTGATCCTGAAGACGGCTTACGATCTGGGCCGGGAGGCCCTCACCGGTTTCCTGGACGTCCGTCTGCCGCCGGCCGAGGAAAGGGCGATCCGGGACGTGCTGGCCGCCCACGCGGGCCATTTCGTCAACTATCACGCCCTGCGCATGCGTCATTCCGGCTCTCGCCACCTGGTGGACCTCCACCTCATGGTTCCCGAGGACCATTCTATAGGCGAAGTCCACGACCTGTGCGACCACCTGGAAGAGGAATTGGTCAGTAGACTGCCCGGCTGCGAAACCCTCATCCACATCGAGCCGTGCAAACGGGATTGTCCGCATTGCCAACGGAAGGAGCAGGGGTTAGTGAAGGTGGAATTCGGTTGCCGGTCCAGCGGCTGCCGGTTTTGTGGAAAGAGGGACTGAACCGCAAGGCGCCGGTTCGGCCAAATGATTCCTCGATGGATCGGGATGCGGTGTTTATGTTTATAGGAGACGCCCCTGAAAACCCACCCCCTCGTGGGGTGGGATGAAAGGGGCATCGCCCGAAGGGCGATTTCCCTTCTCCGGGTTCCCCTTCCAG
>Ga0078972_1009166_pt1 | contig 19804 bp, 14 predicted proteins | sample YelNatPaOPGAMG01_FD_67568 | JGI IMG/M metagenome (GOLD analysis project Ga0078972, IMG submission 67568) | Hot spring thermophilic microbial communities from Obsidian Pool, Yellowstone National Park, USA - OP-RAMG-01 (SPADES assembly) (version 2) | ecosystem: Environmental > Aquatic > Thermal...
CATACCCCCATGAGAGGTATCAAGCTGCTACCGAGTGCTGCTTCGTCGATTGCCTCAAACGTAGGATTGCCTGTCTTTCGATGTAAATAGGATGTTTCTTGTGAGGGATTCAGTTCTATCTCGAAAAGGGCCGCAGATCGTGCCGCCAATTGGCATCGTCGAGCCTGTTTTGCCTGTCATTGCACCAGCACGAATAGCAGTGTCCATGAGCTCCCTTGGAGCGGAAACTTCAAAAACTTGAAGCATGCGTGATTCGCGCAAGCTCTGTATGAGGAAACGAGGCGTATGGGTGACTGTACGTAGGAATTGTCGGGATGGTATCGACAATGTAAGAAACCTCTGTTCGCGGGCGTAACGAATCAGTTTGCGTCCGGTCACGTAACGCACTCTCGATGCAAAGCATTGGAAGAGGCATCCAGAAAAGCAGACGGAGAATCCTAAAACTCCGAATGGATACAAAAGCCCCTTATTTTTTTTCGTTCCCAATATATCTTGGGTGCAGAGCTGGAGCAAATTTCGGAAACAGCCGCAAGGCAGGAACGCAGCGGTCAGTTTAGTGATGCTGCTGATTCTGACACGGGTGCAGACTCCCGCACTGACGCGACGCCAAACGCTTTCTCTTTAGCACAATTCCCAAGCGTCTACGTAGGCTTTGCGCAGCTTTTTTATAGCTGAGGGTTAGCTGTTAACCACTTTGCGGTCGTGCATGCTTCAGATTTGCTGCGAGCAGGCTCGGAAAGCTTCGCTTTCGTGGGAATGGCGCCACGTCATGACAGATTGCCATGTCAACAATGATGATCCACGAATGCGTGGCGGGCGGTCATTCTTTGAACGCAGAGCAATTCGTAAACACAGCGACGGTCGGCAACGTTTTCTGAAATGGATATCTCCAGAATGCCACAAAGATCCATCACAAAATACAGAGCCTTAAACGGGATATCAGACGCAATGCGCAACCTGGACACTGCCGTTTCCAAGGTCGATGTCTCCGTTTCGAAACGCTAATGCAAAGCGATTTTAGCGTATCGGTAAACTGGAGGTCCATTAGCGGCTGCCGTGCAGGGGTACCAGGGGCCGCATGCTGCGCTTGCAACCATAGCCACTCAAAATCTTTTCTGATCAGGTTGTTATTCTCGACGCGTCAACAAACAAAGCAAGACAAAAGCCCAAAGACGTCCTCGGCCGTGCAGTGTGGTGTCGTCATTCCCTTGGAGATGTCATAAGAAGCGATTGTACATGCGGCTGTTGAATTGTTTACGCAGCACGGGCAAAGCGCCGCTGGTTCAGCTGGAATCTCTCACTGAAGAAGCACTACAGCCAGCATTTGACCGGGCGCTTAAAGCACATCGACAACGATCCGTATTGGCGCAACGCTGAGCAGCATACGGCGCATCACGATGTGAGCGGGTGCAAACGCAGCATCCCGAGCTGCAGGCCATCCGTGCAGGCATGAATTCTGTCTCGCAAGGCCTGCGCACCCTACGTCACCCAGTGCTAAAGGCAAGCATGAAGCGACTGGTGTGTTGCTCGCGAACGCATCGGTATCGCGCATTACACCCGGTAGTCACCAGTGTAGGTGCATCGCGGGTGTGAATCCCGCACCAAGTACGATTACATAGATATGCCTCGCCTAGTCCCATGGAGCAAGCGAGGTCATACCAGAGCGTGGATCTACCGCTACGATGTCCTTTGCGCGCAGTTGTTTCCGTCAGTCCGGGCTCCAATCTCGCAGAGAATGCCAAAATAGCTCTGTTGGGTATGTTACTGCTTGCTTCCGATCACGACGGAAACTGCTGTGAAAAAATTCCGCATGGGAGCCTTGACAGCCGCTCTCTGCGTTCTTCCACACTCAGCATACATCTTGTATCCAGCAAATCCATGACAAGCGCACACTGCGTACGCAGGGCGCAGAGCTTCATGAATATTCTAGGGTGTATCCTCGTTAGCTGTCGAGGTGGAGTCAGTGCTGCTTGCTCCGATTCGCACCAAAGACTCACGGAGCGGTCGCGAACGTAAATAATACAGTTTGTTCCGATTGTATTTTCGTTGTTCTAGAATGCGTGCACTCTGAATCCATGGCGAATACGCCATGATAGAGTGCTCCACAGCGACACCGTCGTAGACGTTGCGAATAAGAAAACTCGAGTTCACACTCCGGTGTCGGGCGGCTATGCAGAGACCCACTAGGGTACGAAGTGGGGCGCCCGGATCCGTCATACTTGTACGAAGTTTGAGCTCCACAACGTCGCCCGCTTGGATGTTCCTGAGCAAGTCGCCGTGCCGCGCCTCGCCACTGTTCACAAGCCGCGTGCACTCTTCCTGCTGCAGGGTTTGAAGCAGCGATTTGGCACGTTTGACAGGGTTCTTTCGTTTAGGATAGCGCGGGAGCGTGTTGTCAGGAGGCACATATGGGGCGTTATCTCGTAACCAGTTTGTCTCTGCGCTGGTCCGGTGTGGACGTCGGTAGCTCGCAAGCAAGGCGCGTGTCGCTCTGAGCAGTGTGTTCATTTCCGCGCCAGCCGCGGCGAGAAAACCCCTCTCCTGGATCCCAGCACGGTTTGACTCGTCTATTTCACAGATTTCACTTCTCTGTATCGTTTCTATGCAATAAAAGGCACCCAGAGGCAAGAGCCTGCGAAACTAAGGTCCGGTTAGACGTGTATCGACTGTACGAAGACATAGTTGCTCACGCACGGCCGTCCTGCCGCATTGTACATAAAAATCCATTTGTATAGCAAAATAGATATAAAAAATCGTTTCGTACTAATTCCATTCGGTCCAGGGCGCGCTGCCTTGTTGGCCCTGCCCGGCAGGACCGCACCCGGGTCGCGCCAGATGCGCGCGTCACCGCGAGGGCCAGCGGCATCGCGCGCTGGACCACGGCCAGGGCGCTGCAGCGTCGTTGACTCTGGCTTCGCTGCGAGAGAGCCAAAAGGACACGCGATCGCGCTTGTGAAGCCAGCCAGTCGCCGCAAGCTGCCCATCTCGTGGCGGTCTCGGCACCAGCGCCGCACATGAAAACCGCCAGCAACAGTGCACACGTCCTACGGACACGACGCTGGCCAAAATGAGTTCGGAGCTCGATTCGGATCGGCAGATGACGCGTCGACAACGCTCGTGTGCAATCCGCCGCCATGCATTCTGTGGCTCTGATTCGCTCAAGAACAGCGCCGCAGGCTCACTCGCAGTTCTGTTGAGCGGCAGCGAGGTATCGAGATCAACAGATGCCGTCGATTGTCGAAAACAGAGGCCCGTCCGAGAGCATTTTGATAGATCCAGCCCAGCACAGGCTAGGTTTCACACGATCCTCCGCACGATCACAGTATTGCATTGGCTTTGTCGTTGTTATCGCTTGACAAGAAGAACGAGAGCCGCAAGTCTACGAAAGCTTTCGAACAAGTTGAATAGAAAACTGGACGAATACCCAATGCACCGCACTTTGCTGATCTTTGCTTTCTTTGTGGCGATCTTCGCCGTGGCGAGTGGAGCACAGGCCTGGACTACAACGCCGCCTCCGGTAGTGTACCAGCAGCAGTGCCACGAGGAGACTACCAAACAGCCGATCAAGCAGACATACACTGTGTACGAGAACCAGGAATACACGGTGTACGAGCAACAGAAATATGAGGTCAAGGTTCCAATCACCAAGTACAAGAACGTGACCTACTACGAGCCGGTGAAGGAGGTGCGCTACAAGCAGTACGAGGTCAAAGTTCCGTACCAAGTGCAGAAGTTCAAGACGGAGACGTACTACGTGAAGGTGCCGTTCAAGGTTGTCAAATACAAGCTTGTGCCCTACACTGCATACAGGAACGTCTCCTATGAGGTGACTGAGTACCAGAAGGAGGAGCGTCAGAAGCAGATCCCGTACACGGTTACCGAGTACCGGACGGAGCAGAAGCAGCAGCCATACTACGTGACCATCCAGGAGCCGCATCAGAAACAGGTTGCATACACGGAGTACATCACCCAGCAGCGCACTCGGCAGATCCCAGTGAAGAAGGTGCGCAAGGTTCCAGTGCAGAAGACCCGCATCGAATACAAGATCATCAAGACCAACGTCTGCGTGAAGCAGCCTGTGAAGAAGACGCAGCAGCCCGTGAAGAAGAGCGGCTACTACTAAGAGACAACTTGATGGTACGCGTTACGTTTGTTGTGATTTTGAAGATGGTTGGGGTCGATTTGGAGTGTGTTGGTCTCTGGGGCAGTGGCGGAGGAAAATACTACTTGCTCCACTAGTGCGTGTGCATGGGGTTTTGGCTTGGAACGTGTAAAGGGCGTTTATCAGGTATTCGATTTTTTTGGCATCGTCAAAACATTTGGCGTTTACCAGCGACACGCGTGCTCCATTCTCTATCCATGGGAGCCTGCATGGCTTGCGCGCGAGCCAAAGCGTGCATGGTCATTTCCGCGAAGCGCGCGACGCTCACGACCTCGAGTGTGAGTCCCAGCGATGCGTAGACGCACGGCATCGGCATGGCGGTGCATCACTGGCAGGTGCCGCACCTGCCAGCAGCGGCGAAACGTGCTGATTCACTGCTCGAACGATGCATTCGATGCTCGCTGCGCGACGGAGTCGTGGCCGCGGTATGTGATCTGGGCTTTATCCAGAGGGAACGCTGTGTCAATGCTGCCTTGGGCCCATCAGTTGCCCTGTGAACCACTTCGCCGGCAGCCTCTCCAGCAGCGGTCAACAGCAGACAGTGCGACTTTTCCCGTCTGCACGATAACGAGACCAGAGCCCGGTACCAGCGGCACGTTTCCATCAGCATTCCGACAACTCGAAGCGTTCTGTGCCAAAGTAGCGCTCCGCAAACCATCCGATACCCGGTACCACCAATCCCTGTTCGTTGACGCCGCGATCGACGGCGCTCACGACAAGGCGTACATTCGTCCATCCGTTGCCACATACCGCGGCGATAGCCTCGGGGCTGGCGATCAGCGACAGAACAATCATGTTACTTTGCATACACCCGATGCGTGCCAGATCCGTAAGCACCGTGTTTAACGTTGCACCAGTGTCCAGCACCGGAAGCAGAATAAGGAGTTTGCGACGCGCAACGCCTGGTGGATAGCGGTGAAACTCGATCATGCGATTTCCGTCTGCACTGGCGACGACAGCGACTTTTCCAATGCGAACCTCCCGGATGACTTCACGAACACCATGCTCCATGGCTTCACCCCCTGGGCTTACGCTGATTGCCGCTATTCTGTTTGAGAACGAAAACCCCTGATAAACCTCACCTGTAGGTGTCGTGACTCGTTTCGTTTGAAACGGCAGCATGTTCAGGGCCTCCTCCACTAAAAGGCGAATCATTCGGTCGACATAGAAGATGAACTGGTCCCTGGAAGCATCACAACGGCGGAAGCACGTATGCAGGGCGCGAACCTGGCCTGTCAGCGGCATCTCATGCAGGTTTGTGTACAACCGATTGAGTCCGCGCTGTTCAAGTTTTACCGCGATATGTTTCACCAGCAGGTCGATGGCAATGACGTTCTCGACGCCGCGTTGTATAATGATGTCGGCAAGTCGTTTTTGTGGATTGATAAAGTTGTCCAGCGCTGGTTTCACAGTCTTCTCATACTGGGCAAGAACGGACTCGACTGATCGACCGCGCTGAACAACATCACGTTGGATTCGTCGACACAAGCATACATCCGCATCTTCGTCGACGAAAACCTTTAAATGCAGCAGCTCTCTGACTTTCTCATGATAAAACGTCAAGATTCCCTCCAGAATCAACACTTCTGTACCGCTGGGGAGCGTGATCTCCGGTCCACAGCGCTGGTGCGTCACGTAGTCGTAGCTCTGAAGGGACACGCTCTTGCCCAGCGCCAGCTCCTTGATCGCCGCAGCGCAGGACTCAAAGTCAAACGCATTTGGCGAATCAAAGTCGTACTCTAGCGGATCGCAACCCGGCGGTAGGCCGTGGTAGAACGAGTCCAAGCAGAGCAGCGCGCACTGGTGAGACCCGATCGCAGACACGATCCGTTCCACAACAGAGGATTTACCCGCAGCGGAGGGCCCTGCCACGCCAATAACAAAGAGCATATGGGCATGAAGGCCTGCAGATCCCGAGGCGGTCGCTGGTGCGGTAGCACTGCGAACCAGTGCTGTAGGGTGGAACGCTTCGCGCGCCCCGGCGTGCGACGCTAACGGTAGCGCAGAGGCGCTGCTCAGGCGGCGCTGTGCGACTGTGTAAGTGTGCGCTTGCTATCTATAAATCTCTATCTATATCTATATGGGAGCGCAAAGATGCAGTCAGTGGAACCCAAAGTTGTCCCATAACCATTTAAAATAACTGAATATCCACGTGCAGATATCTCCTGGCCTTTCCCGACCGGCGCCCTGCTGTCGGCTTTAGTTCCTCCTTGTGTATCTCGACCCTGAGAGGCTATTCCATAAAGTTCGATCGTGTCAGCTCCGTGGGTCCCGTCTTCTGCACTACGAATCTTCAACTATTACTTGCGGCATTGAAGTCGGGGTTTACGAACTCCATACGTGTCTTGCCATTGGTTGTGCACATGAATGCGACGAGTCCTCGAACTCGTGCCTTGTGTGCAATTTGGGGCTCTGTCAGATCGTCCAGCTTTCCTACCTCCGAAGCGCTCCGCAGCTTTTTCTGCGTCTCGACACTCTCAAGTATGATCCCTAGTACATCCCTTAATATTCCGAAATGAACTCACTTCTCTACGTCCCTAGGTGAGGACCTTACTGGATGTGTAGGACTCGCGGAGGAAAGACGACATGTGCCTCTGTGTGTCATCATGCTGAAATCTGCAGTGATTCACCCAGTGGAGCGATGATTACGTTTCACGATAGAAAACACTCCTTCAATTGGGTTGAACTGTGGAGCGTACATAGGAATTAAAAGCAGTACCAACTCGATAGAATCGACAAAAGCTCGAACGCAAAAAGAATGGTTAAACACTAACTTGTCCAGTTGAAGGACGTTGCCAGACGTCGGGGGAAGAATAAAGCCCCATCAACTGAAAAACAAACCGACATCCCTGTGCTTCATATCCACTGTGACGTTTCAGGAACACTATAGTTGAAATTTCGGTGCAAGATGGCCGATGAATGACCTTGCCATGTTTTTTTATTCAACTGTACCTCTGTGTTTTCAGGGCAATACGAACAAGAAGTCGAGAAACGGAGACGCTCGTGGTGGCTAGTATCGTCGCTTTTGGTTTCCGCTGGGTGTTCAACGGTTCGTTTTCTATCATTGGCTGCTAGCAGTCTATGACAATACAGGATTTTGGCGCAGAGCGCATCTACTTGTTTCTTTCAGTGTTCCTGAAACATCCGAGTACGGTGGTATGACGAATATGAAGGAGGAATACAATCCTCCTTCTACTATTCAGTAAAGAATTTGAATCTTTCAGGCAACTCTTTGACGATCTATAAGGTACACTGCATCGTGATTTCGAACTCCTGTCCTACACCGCAGCTGTGATGGTACAGCATTAAGTTGAAATACTAGAAAAAGGAGCTGATTCGCCAACACCGGCATACACACTGCAGGTCATGAATATTCATACCCTTACCCAGGGCAGCCTTGGGATATTTTCCATGCAGTGGCTTCGGTTTTCTCTTTATTATATTCGGCATTAAACACGCCGGTCTCTTCCCTGTCTCTACCTCAGATGACACAAGTCGAGGGATGCTGGCGGCAGCGTTCGCGTCCCGATTTCGCTACTTTCTGCTGCTATCGACCCATTTGATGCACGGGCAGAAGTTGCAATTCATGCATCGATTGCAATGCTCGTCTTCTTATTGTACTGCGCCGGTGCTCCCTCCGCATCGACGACTCTATACAGTTGCCAGGTGTTCCCATATGCCCGCCTCATCTTCTCCAAAATCCGCTTTATGGCTCAAGAAGGCTGGCCTCATCGCTCAGTGCATGCTGTTGCTAGGCGCAGAAGACTCACCTCGATGTACTCCCCCGTATACACGTTCGGCAGCATACCATATAAATATGGGCTTCTTCTAGAAGATCCCCTCGGCGAGTACGTCGCCCGCTGCACATGCAAGCACCTCGTGCCGCTTTCGATAAAACAGATGTGTTAGGCGATTTTGCCTACGATGGCACAAGTACCCGACGAGAAAATCCAGACTGGAGAACAAGCCCAGAATTTTCGATCCATCTACGTACCAGTCACGCAAAGCGATGACATGCACTCCACCGGAAGTGATTCCTAGCGTGTCTGAAGTCTGAGACCCGCCCCCTTTCCACATACCAACAGAAGAGAGCGGAGGCGCTGGAAGCGTATCAGACGAGCGGGATCATGCTGCCGTCCAATGCCGTTTTATCGGCAGCCACAAAGAGATGGAATTTGTCTTTCGACCGGAATCGATTCGTAGACGAGCGCTGTGCAGTGTACGTTCACCATGAGCCTTGTAAATATGTCGTCGAGTGACGGCTTCGAGTCTTCGTTCTTCTTCAATCCAGCGGCGCGAATCGCTGCGCCAATGCGTTTCTTTGAAATGGGAAAATCGAAAACTTGAACAATGCATGATACGAGCCTGCTACGCATAAGGAATGAGGCACCACATCCGAAAACGTTCGGAAAATACATCTCAAGGCGGGAACACATCAAGCAGCGCAGAGTTCCTGTTTCATCCGTCACGGAGTTTCGACACACTGCGCTGTCATGGGTGCGCACCGGCCGCTGTTATTCCAAAATGCACACAGGCGTTCCGAGCCGCAGCGCCGGCCCTGAGCCCTTTTGAAAGCTTGACAAGCGACCAGCGCTTCTGCACCTCGGAGAAACAGAGGCGCGGAACCTGGTACCGTGCGCGTCGGTGGACGCAGCGCGTCCACAAGAGCCTGGTGGACGGCGGCGTTTCGTCGAGTTTGCAGGACGGGAAGCTCCTGGGTTCTGCCTATGGGAGCCAGGCACCTGACCTGTGCTACTAGCTCGGTACGTGTGTTGTTCAGGTTTCCTGTAGCGGCGAATCGCGTACCTGCTGGCCATGCGACACCACGGTAAGGAGTGGAGGTTGAGGTACGAATGGCAGCCGGTGCACCGAGCTGAACGACACGTAGTCGCGAACCGTTGGCTCTGGTTGCGTACTCGAAAGATTGCGTTTCTCGTGCTACTACTTCCACTACTTGTAATGCTTTACTCTGTTTCGCCCAAGGCGCCGCTTCAAAGACACAGCGCTTCCACACTGACGAGCTACACGAGAACACACCGTGCTGACGAGGTTTGGCCAACACCCGCGCCAGGCGAGGATTCCACCGGGGAGGGTATCACGCTCATCACCAGCGTGCCTGCGAGCGGTGCTTGGCGCCATGCCGGGCGGTTGAGCGACGTATTTCAAGAAGCAATCTCAAGCTGGCTGCGCTTCGCTTCTCGCATCGTCTTGATCGCTGATCGCGCCGACTTCTGTCACGACATAGCGACCAGCCTCCCGAAGCATGTTCTTTGTGTGACGCATCGTTGCTCGGGCGCCCGTGGTATCCCCATCGTTCCTTGTCTCGTAGCTACCGGTCTTGCAAACACGAACACTGAGGTTATCATGTACACAAACTTCGATATTGCGTTTTCGGGGTTGGTAAGGGAATTAATTCAAGCGGCGAGGCAGCAGATGGGTTCCTTTGCTGTATTCGGCCGTCGATACGACCGGAACTTGTCTCCAGGAGCGTCCGATAACGAGGAGCTGCACGCTGCTTGGGGTCTCGATTACTTCATCTGCAGGAAGCAGGACTTTCCTGTACAAAGTATGCCACCATTTGTTATTGGCAATTGGCGCTGGGACAACTGGCTGGCTGACTATTTTATTCGGCATCCGCAGATTGCCGACATCGACGCGACTGCCGTGATTCGGGCTTTGCATTTGAGCGGCGCGCCGCACGTGCCTGCTGCAGAACGGGATGGTGCGGTCTACAACGAAGGTTTAGTACCGCGCGTGGACTCTGGGGATTTTCGTGACCTAGGGCGCAGCGACAATTCCAACTGGATTGCCTATGCGTATCCGACTGCGTTTGTTTTTTGTCATCGACGCCCTGATCCTGTTACACTAGCACAATTCTGTAGGGTGACTCGACGCGATCGCGACTCTGAGTCAAGACAGTATCTTGGTGACCTTCGAGTGACCGCCTGACCCTATTCGCGATCAGCGTAGATTCGGATGCGAAGACAGGTCGTCGCCAATGCGACTCGCCCTCTATCCGACGCCGGCTAACGTAACGGAAAGCCGTGCTGTCTCTGTATGGTGTCGGCATCGGAGCTTCCGGCGCTGTGCTGGTGGCTCACTGCAGACTCCGCACTCGGAGTATCTTATGAACGATCGATCTTCTCTTGAGGGAAGTTTTGGTGGTGGTTCCCGCAACGCGCAATTCTTGTGTAAAATCATGGCTGCTTCAATAGATGCATATAACCTTCGCCCACATTGGTATGATTCGCTAGTTTCCACGATCCTACACAATAGAAAGACCAATCTGAACAGCGGCAGATCGATCACAACAAACTGCGTTTCCACCAGACCTAGATGAAACGCGTCCGCTCAGCTGTCTCGGAGACGTATCCTTAAGTTAAGGTCTCTTATGATTGTCATTATCGAGACCAGCCTTTGAGGGCATTTTATGCGACTGTATCCTTTCTGGTGCTCTTATCTCCGGTTTCAATACGCCGGACGCTTCTTTCCCTGCAGCTCCGTTGCAGACCGTCGAAGCTTGTGGGATGCAGCAGGAACGTCCTTATTTCGCTCTGCATGGCTATTGTCGATGCGGTTCGTGTACGGGTGGAAGCTGCGCCTTGCGGTTCGTTTGCAACATGATCCTCTTCCTAAACAGCTTCCGCGTGTTCTTCGCAGCGTTTGCTTGTAGCAGATCTCGAGTTTTATAATGTGACCATTAGTATCTCCTCCATACACTGCACTGCGACGCCTAGAGGCTTGCTTTGCTGGCCTGTACGTGCCCTTGACGTGCTCGGGAGACGTCGCTCGATACCCTCCTCCGTTTCCGCGCCCGGTGCCGTACTCGCCGTTCACGAGCATCGTCTAGGAGGTTCCCTCGACGAGGGCGCTGTCAGCTGCATGGCCAAGCGCGCACTGCTGCCTTCAAAGGAGGTTTTTCGGAACGCGATGTTCGCTGTGATGAAATACGTACGTGAAGAGAAAGTCAGGCTGGAGAAGAAGCTGAGAGATCTCGATCCGTGTACATCCCTGACCCGCGCAGAGCGGTACCGTACTCTGCACTACAAGCGATACCTGCGATGATGCAGTTGCAAACGCATGACCCGCTTTGGTGCAAATAGGAGACACACGGGAGCCTCCGGGAGCATACCCCATGAGAGGTATCAAGCTGCTGTCGAGTGCTGCTTCGTCGATTGCCTCAAACATAGGATTGCTTGTCTTTCGATGTAAATAAGATGTTTCGTGTGAGGGATTCAGTTCTGTCTCGAAAAGGGCCGCAGATCGTGCCGCCAATTGGCATCATCGAGCCTGTTTTGCCCGTCATTGCACCAGCACGAATAGCAGTGTCCATGAGCGCCCTCGGAGCGGAAACTTCAAAAACTTGAAGCATGCGTGATTCGCGCAAGCTCTGTATCAGGAAACGAGGCGAATGGTTGACTGTACGTATGAATTGTCGGGATAGTACCGATAATGTAAGAAACCTCTGTTCGCGGGCGTAACGAATCCCAACCAAAAAAGTGCATCGGAGAAGCCCCTCTACAAAAAACTACCGATAGCGCCAAGACCTACGCACAAAAAATCCCAACTCATAATCACTACATCTCTAATCTCGAGGCCTTGTGCCCCCTAATCCCTGTAGAAATATCGAAAAGCACAACCTGATCGAGCAGTTCCCTATTCCGTGTTCACCGAACGCTGGTTCAGAGACACACCCCCGAGGTCGCTCATGTCGCGCCTCGCAGCGCGACGCTCGCCCGATGCGCGATCCCGCTGCCGCTCGCCGACGTCTCGTAGGGGGCGTCGACGGGGTTGCGGCACTGCTCAGCGTCAGACTGCCGAAAAGGCCGAAGCACATACACGACCTATGTTTTTGCTGCCTAGTGGAACGCTCGAGACGGTGTTTTGTGGTAGGCGAGCGTATACTTCGCGTCCGAAACGCTTTTTTTCTTTGAAGGCTGTGGAAGCGTCCGGTCAGGAAACGGCCTCGAGTTCAAGTGCTGCGGGCGAGCGTGCACAAGCCATGCAACCGCTTCTGGTGCGCGCGATACGGCATGAGCAGGTTGAACGACCGCCTATTTGGCTCATGCGTCAGGCTGGTCGCCACATGAACGCGTACCGTGAACTGTGCAAGCGACATCCGTCGTTTCGGGAACGCTCCGAGGTCGCCGCGCTGTCAACAGAGATCTCGTTACAGCCGTATCGTGCGTATCACCCGGATGCGGTGATTATGTTCTCTGATATCCTGACACCGTTGCCAGGAATGGGCATAACCTTTGATATACCGGAGCGTGGACCAGTGGTTAGTCCACCTGTGCGGAGCTACGATGACTTGCAGCGCTTCCGTGAGATGGATCCATACAAGTCGACGCCTTTTGTTCGAGAGACGCTGCAGACGCTGCGGCGTGTGGTTGAACCCGAGGTTGCAGTGCTTGGATTTGTAGGGGCTCCTTGGACGCTGCTCACATATTGCATTGAGGGCGGCTCGAGCCAGACATATTCGCAGATCAAGAAAGTAGCGTTCACCGAGCCAGCTCTGCTTCATGAGCTGCTTGCGAGAGTCACGGACAATTTGGCGATTTATGCGAACTTTCAGATCGAATGCGGTGCTGATGCAATTCAGATCTTTGACTCTTGGGCAGGGCAGTTAGCTCCATCGGATTTTGACGAGTTCGCGGGTCCGTATCTGAACCGGCTCGTCAGAGAGGTGAAAGCGTCGCACCCTGAGACGCCGCTGATTCTTTACATTAATCAAGGCTCACATCTGCTGGAGCGCATGCGGGAGACTGGAGTCGATGTCGTCTCCGTTGACTGGACCATCGATATTGGGGAGGCTCGGTCACGGCTGGGCCCGCGCGTAGCCGTCCAAGGCAACATGGATCCAGCATGTTTGCTCGGGTCGCGAGAACTCATTCAACGGCGAGCTTACGAGATCATTACCAAGGCTGGGAAAACAGGACATATCATGAATCTTGGCCACGGGGTGCTCCCGGAGACTCCCGAGGAGAACGTACTCGAATTCTTTCGTCTCGTTCGTGGGTATCGCTATGATGAGCACTAGTACGACAAGTGCCGGCCTCGGTTCGGGTCGGCGTCTGGGAGCATCCCTCATCCGAGCATAGAGCAGATAAAGGTTGCTGCACGGAGGGCAGGTTTCCGAACCCTTTGTCAGCAGTCGTATTCTGGCGTTTGAAATGGAGATGACATTGAGAACGTGAGAAGCCGACGCTGCCTCGTCGACAAGCAGTGTCGCACTGCGATGTTGCGCATGGCCTGAAGACTCGTCCAGAGCGCCCGCTTGATCGAGTGCGGCGGGGTCTTGGTATCGTTGACACAGCATGCCATGAAACGCGGAAGACGAGAAACCGCATTCCGTTGACAGCGCATCACAAACTTGTGTTTACAGGGTGCGATATGGGCTCGTTCACGCGACGAAGCTACCGTTAATATGACAGCAACCTTAAGAGGTTTCAAGAACGAGCCTCATGCAATAGAATCGATTGCATCTGCTGCATCTGCGGGTACTTCCAGCTGTCTACGGCGGATGACCGAGTTTTGAATGCGTCTACGTGCGTCCTTGACGGGCTCAGACACGCGGTTGCCGAAAAGTGACCAACGAGCGATACCTCTGCAAGCGGATCACCAGTCGATTCGTGTATTTGAATGAGGGCTTCGGTGGCACAAGGACTCGCTTACCCATTGCCTGCTCTCCAAGTGGACAGGGCTCCAAGTGTATGCACCACGAGGTCGCTAGAGCGCAGCGCAGCACGTGACTCGCTCTCGACCAGAGATACCCTCAAACGCAACCGCATGGATGAAACAAGTGCGTATCGGATTCCTGGCTTTGACAAAGCATGCAGGCATCGTTACAGGAATAGTCTCTAGCGTTCCAGTAGAGCGCTCGCAGCATATGCTACATGCACCGAGGCGCCCAGGAATCCATCAGCTGTACGACTGGACGCGAACAGCCTGTCACTGGCATGCCGGGCGATACGTACCGCGAAGCAGGTGGTGCAGCCTCCTCAAACTGGGATCCACCCGCAGTCCATCTCCCAAGACGTAGCTGTGGCATTTCTTAGCGTTATTGCCCCGATCATGATACTCGTAGATGATCGGATTTACGTGCGTGAGAGCCTAAGCCATGTCTCTAGTGCGCACGTTCTCTCCAGACGCTTACGCGCTTCTGGGAATGCTAATAGTTGATGCAGCACCTGATCGACCAGCGGTTGCAGGCGATCTCGAAATCTAAGGGCGAAGGTTTTGCGTCCCACAAGATATGAATAAAGACGATGGCGTCTCAAAATAGCGTAAAAAGGATCCGAGGTGTCGTTACCTTCAAGAAGAAGCTGCAGCAGAAATTCGTGAACGCGCTCTTCCGGTGAATAGATCATCTCATGGACACCGGGGAGTTCCTCCATGAGCGACCAGCACGGACGCAGTAGCGTTACCTTCCAAGCGAACTTGAACAAATCATGGTTACCGTTTGTGACAATCTCTGCTAACGAGGCGAAGAGCGCACATTGGATACGGGGTAGCCTCTGATATGGCTGTGTGATGGACGAGCGCAGGACATCCAACACCGCCTGGACGAGACGGCGCTCACGAAGTTCCACTGCAACCGGCACAAGCCGATAAAACGTTGCCAGAATATCGTAGGCTTTGTGGCGGATCTCGTTCTGCTCCACAGCCAGCATGAAAAGGACCGATCGGAGCGCACCACTTTGAATAAAGTCGCGAGCGTCTCCGATGCCGGAATCGTAAAGCGCATCCAAATGGCGAGCATCCGGCGCTAGCACCTGCAGTACCTGCTGGCCTGCACGTGGTACGACCATAGCATTTTCCACGGATACTGGACTTGCCTCAGCAGGTGCTGGTGGTGGCGATGTGGTCTCAGAACCCGACCGCATGATCGCCATGCAGGCCTTGATATGCTTGAGACAATACTCCAGGTAGGGATCGCTGGTGCTCCGAACGCGTCGCTCGACTGCAATCCACAACGGCGATAGTTGAAAGCTCGTTTCACCCGGAGCCTGGCTGTGCAAAGCATCATCAAGAATGGCATAGGGCTTGCAAGTTGCTTCAGTGATGATGCGCTCAAACAGCGCTCTCGTGGACGGCGCAGCAAAACGCAGCAAATCTAACCAAAGGCTCGCTTCCAGCGAACACGTTTCGCCTGAGTGTGGATTACGCAGCAGGCCGTATTCGTTCAGGTATTGCAGGAAAAAGGCGTACAGCGGGGCTCTTGGAAGCGCCCTCAACTCGAAGAGATCCTGCAACCGGGTCGCTAGACGGATGCTCCGGTTCTGGGAGAACATTGCTCCGAGCGTTCGTACGAGTTCAGCGCCTGTGAACGAACAAGCGTAAGTGATTGTTTCTGGTGCCTTTGGTATGATCTTTGTGAGGTCGAGACCAGACTGAAAAATCTGCTCAGGGCGCTTCTCGATGCACAGGCGGAGAAGACGCAAGCCGCGCGCAAGCCGGAGCGAACCGAGGGTATTGGAAGCTCGCATCGCCTCTTGTCGGATATAGTCAATCAGCACGGTTAATGACGGGATTGTCTTGCCTCCGTTTTCAAGTGCTGCAATCCACGCATTGCAAGTCACAAAGTCTAGTCGCATATTCTGCGGCAATGAGAATGCTGCTGTACATGTACATTGCCGCAGCGCAGCGATCGCAAGGGCAACTTGCTCGCTTTTCCAGATCGATTGGCTTTGGTTGGTATCCTGGAGCGCTGACTCCGACGTAAGCGCTTTGAGAAATGCCAAAGACATTTCGGGGCCACCTGCTTGTAACATGCTTTGAGCGAGGCGAAGCTTGACGGAACTGGAAAGATTTTCGCGTGCGAGATATTGCGCTAGGGAGCGCTGGTCTCGAGTTTGCGCGATGATCTTGATCAGACCTGCTCGGTGTTGCTCGCCTCTTACGAACTCAACGATGCTAAGGAGGCTACCAAGCATACGACCGCTGTTGAGCCAGGTTGCCGTGCGGAGTACTCGAAGGAGTCGTCCTATATCATTGGCGCCTTGGCGAAACCGGATTCGTTGGAGCACCTGCCGAAGGAGTACTGCATACAGCTCTCGTAGGTCCGGGGCGAACGTATTCGAAGCGAGAGCGCTCGCGTCGAGCCACTGCAAAAGCGACTTTTCCAATGTTGTGGTTCTTTTCTCCAGTTCGGAGAGGCGCCTTCGCTTTCGTTGCTGTCTCTGGCGCTGCTTTTGCAAAAGCTGAACCAGCAAATCGCGGTTTGGTTGCACCGTCAAAAACGTTTCCCGTGCATAACCGCTGCCGAAGCGGGCAACGGCAGCGAGAAGGCGAAGGGCACTCATCGTCAGAGCTGCCTGTTCGGATCGCAGAAACCCCTGCAGTACAGCGCGGTACTCCGTTAGCAGCGCCTGTGCTAACCCCTGAAAATCGACCGACTTCGCTTCTACTTCCGGCGATGTGGAGTGTTGGGTTCGATCATCTGCATTTGGAGTCAGAAGCGTTGCCAGCTGTGTTGCTGCTAAGGCTGCTTGACTGGGGTTAGCACTCACCAGTGCCGAAAGTAGGGTGCCCGCAGATGGCTGAGCATTTTCGTCTGCAACCTTCGCTGACTCGTGCCCTCGATGCATCTGGTTTGCACCAGCACCTTGGACTCCAAAGTCAGGTATCCCTGAGGTCATTGTCCAGGCCTTCAACGCCGTTCTAAGTCGAAGGACGGCAGTGTACAGTAGTGGCGAGAGGCCCGCCCTAGACAAGAAGTTTCCAATTGATGTGCAGACGCCTCCCAGTTTTCCTCGACCGCCCACCCATTACTGCTTCCAACTTTTTCTCATACAGTTCGACATAAAGAGGTTGTCCAATAAAATTTCATCTTGTCCACTCTGGAGGTTTCGTCTCCAGCACCGAACATTTCCTGAGACTGATTTTTTTCCATTGCCAAAACGTTTACTCAGGCCAGCGTTCTCCGATTATGCGCATTTTTCTTTTCCTACTTTTTTTGTTTTATTTTTTCAGTGCGCGGTGAAGTATCCGTCAACCCCCTACCTCCATGTTACATTACCCATACTTCATCTCGGATATTCTGGTCGTTTCGTACGTCCTATTGTGTGTGCCTAGTGCCTGCCGAAAGCGACCGCAATGGCGCGTATAGCACCGGTGCGGTCGCTGCACGGAGACAGAACGGCGTTGCCGTACCACAAAGGGTGTCGACTTGAGGCGTGGTATCGATGGTGTCCCTGTTGTCTCGTCTTTTGGGGTCGCAAGTTTCATCCACTCCGTCGCGATACCGTCGACGCCAGGTGTTTTGCGGTTGCTTGAGCATAGCAGGGTCTGAACATATTCAGTCCAGAAGATTGGGTCGTTCCATTCCGGTACCGATTCGAGGCGCAGTAGTTCTGCGGCATACTGGTGCCAATAGATTCGGTTTTGGCAGTGCCCAGTTGCGTCTTCATGCAGCTCTGGCCCGTGGTCCGTCCAGGCCTCATTCACTGAGGCACTCTCCGTCCTCAGCTCTTCCTCATAAACGATTGGTGTGAGCCCCAAGCACTTTTTTGGTGGGTCAAGTCTCGATCGGATGTAGCGCCAAGTCTCATCTTCGTTGATGCTCTCTAGCATAGATTTCGCCAGGGAGGCGATTTTGCGGTTTCGATCCTCTCGTTTGTCTTCTCTGGAAAGTTTCTTCTTTCTTTTGATAGCTTCCTCATGTTGCGCCTGTAGCGCCGGTAGCGCTGCCTTCGCTTCCTTGTCTCCGGCGTTGGCGCGTATGGCGGTGCGGTTGACGATCTTGTTGAGTCGATGGCATTCATCAATCCGAGTTTTGGTATGTCGTTTCAGGTACTGAGGTTTGCAACTGTTGCATTCTGGTGCAAGCAGTCCCAGTTCTCTGGCAATCTTCTGATTCCCATCTACAAACTCGCGTGCCAGTTGGTCTACGGATTTGCATGCACGGCTTTTCGGATCTTCAGCGCTGTGAGTAGGTGACTTGGCTTGGCGGCAGCTTTCTTGAGTTCCCGCTGGGGGTGCCCTTTCGGGGGATGACTTGTGATGGGCTCGCTGGAGCTCCCGCCTGTAGGCTCGTTCGGGAGTTCTTCTTTCTATTCTTCTGTTTTTTTTCTTGCTGGTCTACTTCTTCTTCGGGCTCTTTCCTGAGCTGCTTTCTCTGGTTATTTTGCATTTAGGTGGATCATGAGGTTTCTGTATCTCCTTCTCCGTACCTCGTTGGGTCTCTTTTCCTATTGTAGAATCCTCGACTTCTATCAGCTCTTCGTTATAGTACTGGTGATTCGATATCTCGTCGTCCAGTGTCGAGGCTACACCCCAGATATTACAAGTTGTGAGACCTATCGAGTCATAGCACATAAGGGAATAGGAGTAGCGCTGCGGTACTCCGCAGATACGTCGTCGATTTAGACGCACCCTCCACGGGGTTTTTGAGCGCACATGCCACCAGCGCCTCCTGCATTCCAGTCGTTCATAGAATGCTTGCCGCTGCGCGAAGTTAGCATCAGAAGTACATTAGTCAAGGTCGATTCGAATGCGACCTTTATCTTGCCGGACGCGTGAAGCTACCCTCAACCACTGGGGATACTCTACGAACCACCCTTTCAGCAGCTTCGTATCCGCTCCCCAAACACATAGGCGGATAAGTCGCATATTCCAGCTTCAACCGCGAACATGCTGCCAGCCGTCTTCCAAAATATCCGCCGATATTTCTTCCAAAGTTTAGATAGGTACCAACGAAGGAGGTAAAACTGAGCCCCAGTTCAAGGATGGATCCAGGCCTCACGCCCGAACCTGCAGCGTTGTTTCGGGAGCAGCGGATGACTGCTCAGAACTCTCGTCAATATTTTCTGCTGCTACTGCCTGCGCCCCTCTGTTCGTTGCAGTCAAGGTCCCTGGCGTGGGCTTCCTTCCCCGTCGCCCGAACACCACGCGTTGACTCACTTTCAGAGCTCCTCTGGAAAAACTAGACCGCCAAGGCGAACGTGGTGTGTGGGGCTTTAAGATAGTTGTTCTTTGATAAATAGTTTGCGACTAGTTTCCTTTTTTTTTGACAAGTCAACCCCGCATCATCGGATGCAATGCTGAGGAGCTCTGGACCGCTCGATCGTCGCCTTACCATAATATTTTGGGATGGACAGAGCTGTGTTTGCAGGGAAATCGCCCGCTTTTAGGCTCTTTCCGGTTATTCAGTTGTGCTCACGAGCTCTGCCCAAAGCACTATGAAACGCGGGGTTCGCATCGCGCGGTGAGCTGAATTGGTGATTGATGAACTGCTTGCGGGGCCTTGACAGGGTAGCGAGTGTGGAACGCAAACTTTTGGCTGGATGACCTTCAGCGATTGAAAGCGTCATCAAGTTTGCAGTTGTCCATGGCAAAGTGCTTCACGAAGCCGCTCTTTTTGACAGCTTTGTGACCACAACGTCGAAGCAGGAACCCACAGTACCGGACCTGATCGACAATAGCGACTGGTCCGTGGTGCGACTGCTCATCCGACCCGATGTCGGTGCGAAGAACCTGCGCCAGCATGGCATCCTCGATCCGGGTCTTTTGCCGTGGAACATAGAACCTGCACCGCACGCCATACCGCACGAACGTTCGCTCTGGTCTCGCCTGTGGATGTTGCTCGTTATGGGCGCGCACGAGTCTGGTCTGGATCGTGCAAGGCTCCAAAGTCTGTAC
>Ga0078972_1009168_pt1 | contig 19798 bp, 21 predicted proteins | sample YelNatPaOPGAMG01_FD_67568 | JGI IMG/M metagenome (GOLD analysis project Ga0078972, IMG submission 67568) | Hot spring thermophilic microbial communities from Obsidian Pool, Yellowstone National Park, USA - OP-RAMG-01 (SPADES assembly) (version 2) | ecosystem: Environmental > Aquatic > Thermal...
GAAACAAACTCAAAAGCCACACTATCATAAACTGGGAACTTTAAACTTTTGTAAGGATCATTATTTGTTCTATCTCCATGGATAGCCTTTGTTGAAATCTTCATTACTTACCTCCTCCAATAAAATATAGAAATTCAACCTCATCGCCATCTTTAAGTATAGTAGAAGTATACTGCTCTTTAGAAAAAAATTTCCCGTTTACCTGGACGGTTACAACATCTGGATTTTTTACGTTTTCAATTTTAAGTAAATCTGAAATACTTAAATTAGCAACATTAAATTCCTTTGTTTCACCATTAACTACCAGTTTCATTTAAAACCTCCAAATAATTTATAATTCCTATATATTTAGTATACATTATTATAAAATAAAAAAAATTTTATGTCAAGAGAAAATATATTTTTTCTATAGGAAAACTTAAAAAAGTTTGAAGTTTTAAGGTATTTTAAATCTGTAATATAAAAATAAAAATATAATTTCAAAAGCTTGATGAAGTGGTTATCAAAAAAGTATGCAGTATGAATGAAAAAAATCTTTAAGGCTAGAAGTGATTAAAAATTATAGTGGATTAGCTTAAAGATAAAACCCACTGGCTTTTGCGAGAGTTTTATAAAAATTTGGCTTTTCCTGCCCACTTCACAATCTTAATTACTATTCTTAAAATAAATACAGCCACAATTATCCAGATGATTATAAAAAGAAAAGCTGCGAAGTAATTTTTCTTCAGCTCAATTTTTTCTATCATTGCTTTCTCTTTTGCTTTTTCGAAAATTTCCTTCGGAATGGATTTAATTGTAAGCCCAATCAAAAATGGTACAATTACCAGATCATCAAGATAGCCTAAAACCGGGATAAAATCCGGAATAAGATCCACAGGACTTAAGGCATAACCAAGGGTTATAAAAATCAACACCCTGGAAAGCACTGGCAAATTTTCATCTTTCAAGGCAAAATAAATGGTCTTTAAGCTGATTTTTATCGATGTTTTATTTTCATTCATAAGCCATAAAAAGTCTAAAGAAATACTAAAATAATTTCAACTTTAATTACGAATTGCCGGATAATGTAAATCAATTTTAATATTTTATTTTTCTTTAGAATAAGTTATAATAAAACAAAAACAAAAAAGGTGGTAGAAAACCTACCGCATTTTTCTTAAGAATAATTTATAATAAAACGCAAGGAGTTGATATGAACACAACGGTGAGGGAAGTTTTAAACAAAAAAGATTTAATGAAATTTATCAAAATGCCATGGAACATTTACAAAAATGACCCCTACTGGGTTGCTCCGTTGATTTTTGAACAAAAGGAGTTTCTTAACCCGAAAAAGGGGCCTTTCTTTGAGTATGGAGAAGCCAAACTCTTCATTGCTGAAAGGGATGGAGAAGCAGTGGGTAGAATTTCAGCACATATAAATCACAGACATGAAGAAGTATTCAAAGACAACAAAGGTTTTTTTGGCTTCTTTGAATGTGAGGATAATCTGGATACAGCAGGCAAGCTTTTTGAAGCTGTGGCAGCTTACTTAAAATCTAAAGGCAAGGTAAGAATGGAGGGGCCTTTTTCATTCAGTATTTATGATGAAATTGGTGTTCTTGTAAGCGGGTTTGATTCAATTCCTTATCTTATGAATGTCCACAATCCGCCTTACTATCAGAAGCTTTTTGAAGAAAATGGATTTCAAAAAGTTGTGGACTGGTATGCCTTTAGAGGTAAAAAGGGAATTACAGATGTTAAGATTGATAAAAGATATTATAAATTAAGAGAGAGACTGCTTAAAAATAGTGCTATAAAAATAAGAAATGTAAGGAAAGGTAAGGGACTTACCGAAGATGCAAAAGAGGTTAGAAAAGTCTTTAATCAGGCGTGGAGTAGGAACTGGGGACATGTAAACTTAACTGACAGAGAATGGGAAAGGATAAAAAGTGCCCTTGTTCAATTTATTATTTATCCTCTAACTTTCATTGTGGAGGTGAATGGTAATGTTGCTGGTTTTGCCTTAAGTGTGTATGATGTAAATCTTATAGTAAAAGAAATGAATGGAAGATTGTTTCCGTTTAATTTTTTAAAGTTACTTAATGTTAAAAAATTAAAAAGGTTTAGACTCATGCTTATGGGCGTGCTTGAAGAATACAGAACAATGGGACTGGAAATCTTGATGTATCTTTCGATAATAGAAAAGGCAAGAGAAATGGGCTTTGAAGAAGTAGAAATGTCAAATATTGTAGAAACTAACCTCCCAATGCTTCAGTCTTTAAAACATCTTGCTGTAGAAAGATATAAAACATACAGGATTTATGGTAAAAATATTTAAATACAATGCTTATAGGCTTCAAAGCCAGCCATCTGAGAAGCTTATAAGCTACTATGGAGATTTTCGTTCAGTTGGCCGGGCTAAGCTAAGAAACTATAACTGAATTCTTTTCAACTCTTCTGAAAGTTCTCTATTCTGCTGTAATACTTCTTCTTTCATCTTTGAAATGTATTCTTCAAGTTTACCTTGAATTTCTCTGTCATACAGAGCCATAATTCTTATGGCAAGCAAAGCCGCATTTTCCACTCCATCTATGGCAACTGTTGCAACAGGGATGCCTTTTGGCATCTGGACAATGGAAAGTAATGCATCGAGCCCATCGAGTGAGCTTGACTTTACAGGTACGCCTATCACAGGAAGTGTTGTGTTTGAAGCAATAACTCCTGGTAAATGTGCTGCCTTTCCTGCTGCTGCTATTATGACATCGTAGCCATTTTGCCTTGCATTTTTTGCAAAGTTTATTGCCTCATCGGGAGTCCTGTGAGCAGAAAGTATTTTCACATCAACCTCAATCCCGAAATTCTTTAATAGTTTTACTCCAGGCTTAATTACTTCAAAATCGGATTTTGAACCTATAAGAAAGGCAACTTTCCTCATACTTACCCCTACAACTATCTAATTCTGGCTTAATTTTAATTTTCTTTTTGGATTTTGTCAAATCAACACGCATCACATAATAATTCCCATTAGAAATTAATATTTTAAACACGTTTTCTTGACATTTTTTTAAAACTCGTTTATATTAAATGTGTGCTTTATAAAAAACTTTTTAAAATTTATTTTTTAATAATTCTTAAGAATTTTATTTACTGTTTATAATAAATGTTAGCTATTGTCATAAGTCTGCAAAAATAGAGAATTGTATTGACTATGAAAAGAAAAATTTCCCGATGGTATGTTAACGCATTTGCCAATTTATTGTAATACCTAAGTAACATATATATAAGAAATTACAAATAAAGAAATATTAAAATCTAAAACGATTGATATTTTTACAAACCTGATATATTATTAAAGAGGAGGTTATTGTGAAGAGGTTATTTTACTTTTTTGCCATAATTTTTTTTCTTTGTGTCTTTGCTTTTAGTGAGGAGAACCTTAGAAGTGTAATCGATAAGAAGGGTATTTTTATGGGAACGTGTGTCAGTTTAGGGCAGCTTGAAGATCCTAAGTTTGTTGATATTCTTACCAACAACTACAACTATATTACACCTGACAATGATTTAAAATGGGAAAATGTTCATCCAGGGAAAAAGGTTTATAACTTTAAAAAAATAGAAAAATTTTTAGAATTTGCAAAGAAAAATAAAATGAGGGTAAGAGGACATACATTGATATGGCATACACAGAATCCCTACTGGATAGCAAAACCCGGAATAACTCCAGAAGAACTCAAAAAAGTTATAAAAGAACACATCACTACAGTAGTTGGTACTTTAAAAGGGAAAATAACCGACTGGGATGTTATAAATGAGCCAATAGCTGACAATGGAGAGATGAGAGAAAACCTCTGGTATCTTATAATAGGAGAAGAATACATAGAGTATGCTTTAAAAATTGCTCATAAGGCTGATCCAAAAGCAAAGCTTTTCATAAATGATTATTCAATTGAGACGGTATGCCCGAAATCTGATACTCTTTATAATCTTGTAAAAAAACTCAAGGAGAAAAATGTTCCATTAAGTGGAGTGGGTTTCCAGTTTCATTTAGATGGGAGGTTTGAACCTGATTATGAATCTATAAGACAAAATTTCAAAAGATTCAAAGAACTTGGACTGGAAATACAGATCACTGAAATGGATGTCAGGTTGCCAAAAAATTATACGGATGAAGATCTCAAGAGACAGGCAAGGATTTTTGAAGAAGTATTAAAAATTTTTCTTTCTTTTGAAGGAAATACATTTGTAATGTGGGGGTTAACTGATAAATACTCCTGGATTCCAGGATATTTTTCGGGATTTGGTGCTGCTCACATTTTTGATGAAAACTTTAATCCAAAACCTGCTTACAATGCAATAAAAAAAGTTCTTACAGAGTAAGGGGTAGGGTTAATTCATTTTTTGAATTTTTAATCTTTTAAGCCTTTGCTCTTATGGAAAAACCAGTTTATAATTTTTGGAAAATGAGGGAGGATATATGCAATTAATGGCTGATGCCATTACGGTTTTTGGTTCAAGATTTGGTGTTGCAATAAACCCTGCTAGAAGAGAATGCTATCTTATAAAGACAAATGAAATCAAATCCTTTCCCTTCGAAATAAGGGCTGGAGTTGAGTTTGAAGGGAAAAAAATATTCTTTCCGCTTTGCAAAAATGAGAAGTACTTTGATTTTCTTGATCAGGATTCGACGCCAACAACAATTCAGTTAAGTGGAATAGATCCAGAAAGTGGTCTGCATGTTAAATTAACTCTAAGAAGTTTATTCAAACCAAGGGATATTTTTCTATCAACAATTCCTGTAATTTATATAGAAGTTGAGGTTAAAAGGCTTCTTACTTCTTTCAGATGGTTCCCTTTAAGAAAGGATAAAATAAAGGGCAAGATTTTCATAGAAATCTCTTCTGACAGGTTCAAATTCGAAGAAGGAAAAGAAAATGAATTAAAACTCTCTTATTCCCATATTATCAGAAGACCACCTCAGACTGATAAAGGATTATTGGCTCAGACTTCAAAACTTGTTGATGAAGAAAGAAAATGCACAAACAAAATTAGTGGTATCGAAGGGAAACTTGAAAATACCACATTTTACCAGGAATTTGAACTTTTGCCTGGTGAAGAAGGAAAAAGAATTGTTTTATGCTGGGCAGACTATGAAAAGCCAGTGCTTAAGCTTAAAAGTGGCCCTGCTGAGTTTAAGTACACAGAATATTTTAAAAACCTTGATGAGGTTTCAGAATGGGCCAGGAAAAATTACAGTCTTGCCATTGACAATTCTAAAAAGGTGGACGGCATAATACTTTCTCACAATCTCGGGAGTTCTGTAAGCCATCTTCTTGTATGTACATTGCACTCATGGCTTTTTGACACATGGTATGTAAGAAAACCTGAGGGCGGGGACTGGTATTCTGTGTGGGAAGGCTCATGCTATTTTCATTCAACTGTGGATGTTGAACACACGCAAACTCCTTTTTATCTTACAGTATGGCCTGAACTGCTGGAACTTGAACTTGACGAATGGCCAGCTTATGCCAAAGATGGTGAAAAAGTATTAGGTGAAAGAGGAAAGAGTACCCTTTACCTTTCGCATGACATGGGAATTCTTGCAAATGCTGATAGACAGTACTATCCCCATGATATGGAGGTAGAAGAAAGTGCAAATTATATAATTATGGCCTATGTTCACTGGAGAAGGACAGCTAAGGATACAATTATAAAAAAGCATGCTGACTTTATTCAGAAACTTATGGATTTTATTCTTGCATGCGATACAACAGGAAATGGATTTGTTGACAGGTGCTGTGCAAATACTATAGATGATGCATCTCCTGCGATCCAGTTTGGAAGGGAACAAGTTTACCTTGCAGTGAAAGCGATGGCAGCAATTTCCTGTGGAGTAGAAATATTAGGTTATGTGATGAAAGATAATGTGGGCAAATACAACGATTTCGTTCTTAGAGCCATAAGCACTTTAGAAAAGAAAGGATGGAAGGAAGATCATTATATTGTTACTCTTACTAAGTCTGCTGATGGGCTTGTGGATCCCTGGACAGGAAAAGAGATGTTGGGTGAACTTGAGGGATGGGATTCTTATCATATTTACACTGAAAATGGGCTGGCTCTCCTTGAAATGACAGGCAAAAGAATAGGGCTTAAAGAAGAAAGGATAAGAGCGGATATTTTAAATGCTGTAAAAAAAACTCTTCTAAAGTACGGTTGCAGACACAGTAGCTATATTCCACATAAAACTGTTGAAGCGATCGAAGGTCTTGCAAGTGGTTCAAATAAAGTTGGCTGGATATCTATGAATATGTTAAGGGATATTGCAGGAGGATATTATGGTCTGGATTTGTTTTCTCTTGCTGGAAATTACTGGGACTGGCAGTTAACTACAAATACACAGGATATATATCTTTTCTTTGAAACATTCTACGGAAATAATCTTAATCTTTATCCAAGAGGTCTTGCTATTTTCGGGTATATGGACGGAATTAGTGGTTTTGTTTATGATAAGGTAAAAAATTTAAAAAGATTTTCGCCTGTAAGGGCAAACATTGATGTCCCTCTTTACCTATTTGCCGATTGGGAAAAAGGAAAAGTATTAAAGGTTAAATCCTATTTGAAGGGAAATAAGATTGAATTTGAAACAGTGGAGGAAAGTGTGGTATAATAAGTTATGAATTCATCAAAAGTTCATATTCCACCACAAGGGTTAATTGACTCGATTTTGATTTTTTCCGCAGGGGCATTTTTAGGCTGGATTGTCGAAACAGTTTACAGGAGTTTTAAGGAAAAAAGGTTTGTAAATGCAGGATTTTTGTATGGGCCATTTCTTCCAATCTATGGTTTTGGAGGTTTGATATTATATTATTTTGATTTATTATTCAAAAATATTTTTATAGGTTTTAAGATTTTATTTTTCTTTTTTGCCCTTTCTGTATTAGAGTATTTTTCCTCACTTGTACTTGAGAAAATTTTCTCAGTCAAATTATGGGATTATTCTCATGAAAAGTTTAATTTACATGGAAGAATCTGTTTGAAATTTTCTTTCTACTGGACTTTATTTTCACTTGTGGCAATGTATTTTATAAAACCACCTGTAGAGTTTGTAATTAAAAGTACTGATGCTGAATTGAAATCTTTTATTTCAGGGATGCTTCTTGGTTATTTTATACTTGATTTTGTATTTTCTGCAAAACTTTACTCTGGTTTTATAGAATTTATAAATTTTCAGAAAAATCTTTTATCAGAAGCCGGTAAAATTCTTGAAGGCTCACTCAATATAGGTAAAAAAGTCCCATTTTATATAAGGAGGATGTTTAAAATATTTATTGCCTTCCCAAATTTACTGAAAGAGTTTATTAAGATAGAAAAGACGTTGCCAGAACATGTGGTAAAAGAAGTAAAAAAGAAGGCCGAAATTAAAAAGTAAAAAATAAAGGCGAAAGGAAATGTTAAGTTTCTTAAACAGGTTAAAGCTTGAGGTTGCAAAAAATTACTTGCTTAAAAGTTTACCACACTCTTTGGAATTTGCTGTTATCCTGGGCTCTGGACTTTCTGGAGATTTGAGTTTCATTGAAGAAGCAATAGAAATTTCATTCAGCAGCGTTCCTTTTTTGAAAACTTCAAAAGTAAGTGGACACAAAAATAAGATTATCTCTGGAAGAGTTAATGAAAGATATGGATTATTTCAACTTGGAAGGTTGCATCTATATGAAGGTTTTTCAGCGTTTGATGTTGCCTTTACTGTGGCAATATATGGGGAACTTGGAATAAAGAGTATAATTCTAACATGTGCTTCAGGTGGGATAAACAAAACCTTTAAGGTTGGGGATATCGTAATGATTTCTGACCATATAAATCTACAGGGAGAAAATGTGCTTATAAGGTTCGGTAACTTTCCTGTTTTTCTTGATTCTTCACATCTATACGACGATAGTTACTATAATCTTTTAAAGGAAAAATTTGGTGTCAAAAAAGGAGTATACATAGGTGTAAAAGGCCCAAGCTACGAGACACCTTCTGAAATTGTTGCATTTAAGAAGCTTGGTGGAGATATCATAGGTATGTCAACAGTTCAGGAGGTTCTCATGGCTAATTACTACAGAATGAAAGTGATAGCCCTTTCTGTTGTGACAAATATGGCGGCAGGGCTTCAGAATAGCCTCTCCCATCAGGAAGTTATAGAGACAGGAAAAGCAGCACAAAAGAAACTTTACGAAATAATCAGAGAAATACTCAGTAAATAACTTCTTTCAAGTACAGACCTTCTGGCGGAAGTAAAGGTGTGGAATGTGTTCTTCTAAGCGGATTAAACAACTCTAACACCTCATCAGGTTTTAATCTATTCAGTGCAAGGTTTAGCAGGTATGCTGAAATACACCTTACCATGTTATAAAGGAAACCATCACCAGAGAATTCAATTGTTATAAGGTTTGAAACATTTTTCACCCTGATGTCAAAAATTGTCCTCGTGGTATTTCTGTCAGTGGTTTTTGAAAAGTTTTTAAAATCCTTTTGACCAATAAAAATGGTTGCATATTCCTTAAGTTTTTCAACATCTATTTTTTCCCTTATCCAGAAGCAGTATGGAAGATAGCTTCTTTCCACATCAGTTGCATTCCATATCTGGTAGACATATTTTTTCCCTAATGCGTGCTGTCTTGCATGAAAAAAAAGCGTGGCATTTTCTACCGAAAGGATGTAAATATGTTCAAGCTTGTCCCGTAGTTTTTTCTTTAACTCTTCTAATGGAATTTTAGACTGTGTCCTGAAATTTACCACCTGCCCGAGTGCATGGACTCTTTTGTCAAGCCTTGAAGCAGCAATCAGTATGATTTTTTCCCCTGTTATATCTGAAAGGTTTCTTTCAAGCACATCCTGAACAGAATTATCACCATCTTTATTTTTTGCCCATCCGTTGTATTTACTGCCATCGTAGGCAAGTATTATCTTTATGTTTCTAATCTCTTCCATACTTAAACTTTGAAAGCTCTCTTCTTTTCTTTTTATTTTCTTTTGTTTCCTTCCAGTTTTTTCTGTTTTCCCTTTCCTGCCTTTCTAACATTTTTATAACTTCTTTAATTTCCTCTGATGGCTTGTATTCGTTCAATACTTCATAAAGTTCCTTTGCCATTTTTGAAGAAAGAGACCTTGTGGTAATTTGTTTGATTTTTATTTCCATAAAGTGATGGTCTTTCTTTATGCTCAATATATCATCAATTTTCACCATTTTTGAAGGTTTTGTCCTCTCTCCGTTAAGCTTTACAAGACCGCCCTCTATGGCCTCTACAGCTTCATTCCTACTTTTGTAAATTCTTGCAACTTTAAGCCACTTATCAAGTCGAACCTGAGGAGTATTTTCTTTTTGCATAACTCATCTCCTGATTTTTTATATCATTGCCATATCCCATATTTTCCTTATAATTTCATTCATTACAGGGAAAAACTTTTTTCTTACTGCAATTCTATCTTTAGTGATTTTTATATACTTTTTTAAGCTATATATTTTATCACAACAAAAACAATCATAAAAGTCTTTATGAAAAATATTTTCAAAATCACCAAGCCCAAAACCTTCTGTCTTCCTTAGGCCAAGCATTACAAACTCTTTTATAGCCGTTGAAAAATCAATTTTTTCCTTATTTGCTACAGGAAGCTTTCCTTCATCGAGGAAACAAAAATAGGACTTAAAATTTTTAAAGTTAGTCCATCTAATTCCATTGAAATCATTACTATTATTTTCATAAAAAAAACCGACCGCTCCCATACCTGCACCGATATATTTCCCATAGTTCCAGTAAGTTAGATTATGTCTTGAAAAAAATTTTTCTTCTCTTGCAAAATTTGATACTTCATACTGGATGTATCCAAGTTTTTTTAACCTTCTGGATATTTTTCTGTAGTCGTTTGAAGTATCTACATCACTTTTTGGAGTAAAAATCTTATTCTTCCAGAACTTAAAAATAGGTGTACCTCTTTCTATTGTAAGAGTGTAAATAGAATTATGTGCCGCATTGAAACAGGAGATTGCCTCAAGTAATTTTTCACTATCACCTTCAAATACAGAAGATATCCAGTCAATTGAAATATTTTCTATTTCAGCTTTTCTTAAGAACTCAAAACTTCTACAGTTATCATACGAAGTATTTCTTCTACCAAGAAAGGATAAAATATTATCATCCATACTCTGAAATCCCAGGCTAACTCTGTTTATTCCACATTCTTTATAAAATTTTGCCTTTTCTAATGTGATATCCTCAGGATTTGCTTCTATTGTGATTTCTTTGGCATTTAAAAGATTTTTTTTATCGAAAAATTTGAATAACTTTTCAAGAGTAGCTTCTTTAATTAATGAAGGAGTACCCCCGCCAATATAAATTGTAAAGATGCCTGTAAGCTCAAATTTTTCTAAATACAACTCTATCTCTTTTATAACATAGTTTATGTACTTTTCTACAAGTGTTTCTTCTGGATAAAAAGGAGAAAAGAAGCTGCAGTAGTTACATTTCTTTTTGCAAAAAGGAATATGAATGTATAGACCCATCATTTTGTTTTTGCTTTTTGTTCTGCCTCTTGATATTTTTTATACATTGCAACCTTAAGTTCTTTAAGGCCTTTTCCTGTCAGTGCAGATATTGGATAAACATCTTCTGTAATGGATAAAAATTCTTTTTTGACCCTTTCGCATTCCTCTAAAGAAATAAGGTCAATTTTGTTTAATGCAACAAGAAAATCTCTCTCATACAGAGTTGTAGAGTAGCTTTTAAGTTCCCTCTGTAAGATTTCGAACTTTTGAAGCGGCTGGTCAGATATATCAAGAACATAAAGTATAACTTTCGTTCTCTCTATGTGTTTTAAAAATTCAAGACCAAGCCCCTTTCCTTTGTGAGCGTCTTCAATTATTCCAGGAATATCAGCAACAAGAATGCTTGTAAATTTATCATCTATTGTCATCACTCCAAGATTTGGTTTTAGTGTCGTAAAAGGATAGTTTGCAACTTTTGGTCTTGCATTTGTAATCTTCGAAATAAGTGTGGATTTACCAGCATTTGGATAACCAACAAGCCCAATATGTGCAATCATTTTGAGTTCGAGTAAAATTTCTTTTTCCTCTCCCGGTAGCCCTTTCTGTGCATAGTAAGGAGTCTGATTGGTAGGACTTTTAAAGTAGGCATTTCCTCTTCCACCTTTTCCACCTCTTGCAACTATAAAACTCTGCTCATTTTCGGTAAGGTCAGCAATGACCTGCATGGTCTTTTTGTCATAGACAACCGTTCCTGGTGGAACTTCTATGATAGTATCCTCCCCATTTGCACCATGCTTTAATGAACCCATTCCGTCGCCACCATTTTTGGCCTTAAATTTCTGATTGTTGTGTATATGTGAAAGTGTCCTTAGATGGGGGTTAACCTTTATTACTACATTTCCTCCATCTCCTCCATCTCCTCCATCAGGCCCCCCTTTTGGAATATACTTTTCTCTTCTGAAACTTACAGCACCTCTGCCACCATTACCTGCTTTAACATAGATATTTACTTCATCTTTGAAAATCATATTCATCTCCAGCAACCTTGCAAATTGAAAACAATACTGTTAGGTTTGACTTGCAAACTCAACTATTTTTTCTATAATTTTATCTGGTGGAAGGACTTGCGTGGCAGCTCCAATCTGAACAGCACTACCGGGCATTCCCCATACTATAGAGCTTTTCTCATCCTGAGCTATAGTCATTGCACCATTATTTTTCATGGCAAGAAGCCCCTCTGCGCCATCCTTTCCCATTCCAGTAAGTAAGATGCCTAAAGCATTCTTTCCGGCAACCTCTGCTACAGACTTAAACATAACATCCACAGCTGGTTTTTGAAAGTGAACTCTCTCTCCATCAAACCATTTTGCTTTAAAAAGATTTCCACTCCTTTCAAGAGTAAAGTGTTTACCACCTTTAGCAATGTATGCCATACCTGTTACAAGTATTTCCTCATCTTCAACCTCTTTTACCTGAAGTTCTGAGAGATCATTAAGCCTCTTTGCAAACTGATATGTAAAACCCTCCGGCATATGCTGTGTGATAACTATTGGTGGAAGGTTTTTGGGAAGACGGCTTAGAATATATTCTATTACCACTGTCCCACCGGTAGATGCACCAATTGCTATGAGTTTATCAGTGGCTTTAAGTTCAGAAAGGATGTATCTCTTCTTCTGTTTTTCTTTTGAAGCAAGAGATGTTGAAACATCTTTCCACTTTTTAAGGAAAATATCCCTTGACTCATAAGCATTTCTTATCTTTGTAATTATTTCGGTTATCACTTCACTGACAGAATATGTGCCTGAAGGTTTATTCACAACATCAAAAGCTCCAAGTTCAAGTGCTTTTATTGCAGCAGTTTTATCCTGAGTGGTTATCGAGCTTACGATAATTACTGGAAGGGGGTAGTAATGCATAAGTTTTTCAAGAAAAGTAAGACCATCCATCCTTGGCATTTCAATATCAAGGGTTATAATATCTGGCTTAAATTTTACAATCTTATCCCTTGCAACATAAGGATCAACGGCTACGCCCACAACCTCCATATCAGGCTGCTTGTTTATCTCACTTGAAATAATATCTCTAACAATAGCCGAATCATCCACAACAAGAACTTTTATCTTATCCATTCTCTTTTTCCCCGGCTTATGAATATTTTGTTTTCTGTCTGAAAATATCGGTAGGAAATTTTAAGATACTTTAGATTATTAATCTAACGCGGGCTAACCAAAAAATCTATAGAGAGTCATAATAACAGTTATAAGAGTAAATCCTAAAGCGATGAACCACTGGATAAAATTCAGCCTTTTTTCCACTACTTCAAACCTTCTATCTATTTCTTCAAACCTTCTGTCTATTACTTCAAACCTTCTATCTATTACTTCAAATTTTCTATCTATTGCTTCAAACCTTCTATCTATTTCTTCAAACCTTCTATTAACCTCTTCGAATCTCTGGTTAACTTCTTCAAATCTCAAATTCATTTGTTCGATAAGAAGTTTAATGTCATCTTTAGTAGCCTGTTCTTCTTTGATTTCTTTAATATGAGCCTCAAGGTTTTCAATAGCCCTTCTTGCTTTTTCTTCACCAGCTGTTTCTTTTAATGCCTCGTAGAGATCTATAAGTAACGCCATTCTTGCCTCCACTGACTGAATTTTAACCAAAAAATCTATAGAGAGTCATAATAACAGTTATAAGAGTAAATCCTAAAGCGATGAACCACTGGATAAAATTCAGCCTTTTTTCCACTACTTCAAACCTTCTATCTATTTCTTCAAACCTTCTATTAACTTCTTCAAATCTTAAATTCATCTGTTCTATAAGAAGTTTAATATCATCTTTAGTAGCCTGTTCTTCTTTGATTTCTTTAATATGTTCTTCAAGACTCTCTATTGCTTTTTTGGCTTTTTCTTCGCCAGCTGTTTCTTTTAAAACTTCATACAGCTCTATAAGTAACGCCATTTTTTCTCCCGCTATAAATATAAAAAATATATAAAAAAATTGCAAGTTTTATATCTTAGGATTGTAAAGATCCTCAAGAGTGATATGTTCTAACAGTTCTACTTTAAGCAAGTTTGTTGCCGTATTAAAGTAAACTTTTTTCCCGTGCTCTCCACCTGTATGCATTTGTTTTATAAATATTTTTTCCTTACGCAATATTTCAGTCGCAACCTCTATATTTCTATCGCCTATAAAAAATATCTCTCTTTCATCGAAAATGATAAAAGCCCCACCAATAATGCTTGCTATTAGATCCTCCTTTTTTGAATTATTCTTTAGAAACTTGTGTAGCAAGGTGTAGATTGCCACATCTCCATACTTTGTGCTCCTATGCTCTTCAGAAGGAGCCACTGGTAATAAATAATGGCACATACCACCCCATTTATTCACATTATCATAGAGAACCACTGCTACACAACTTCCAAGTACAGTCTTCACCACCAGTGGTCTTTTACTAAATATCAATTCTCCTGGATTCAAAAAATATTCATTAACATTCTCCATACCTTTTTCCTCCTTCCTAAACCTTCTGATAAATTGAGTTCTTTAGCATCTTAAAGGGATGAGAAATACCAACCAGACTTTCTGATAGTCCCAGTATAACATACCCTCCATCTTTTACATAAGGAAATATCTTTGAAAGTATATACTCCTTTTCGTTATTATCGAAATAGATTAAAACATTTCTCAAAAAAACAACATCGAACTTTTTCTTAAACGGATAATCATCCATAAGATTCAAATACCGAAAACTTACAAGGCTTTTTATCTCATCCTTGACAATAAAATCCTTATTCTCCTTATCAAAAATAAAATACTTTTTCAGTATTCTATCCTCTATACTTCCCTTTAGCATCCGATTGTAATGATATACCCCTTGATATGCCACTTTAAGAACATCCAGAGATATATCTGTAGCAAGAATTTTTAAGTCATACAAAAATGGATTGTTTAAAACCTCAAAACAGCATATAGCCATACTGTAAGCTTCTTCACCAGTAGAACAACCAGCACTCCACAGCCTTATGTATGGCTCAATATTTATTTTTTCCTTAAGGTAATTCTTTAAAAAATTAAAATGCACCTCCTCACGAAAAAAGAATGTCCAGTTTGTCGTAAGGGATTGGATAAACTCTCTTAATAATATTCCACTTTTATCTTCCAAGAGGGCATTGTAGTAACTTTCAAAATTATTAAACTTTTTTCCAAGCCCAACTAACTTAAAAAGTCTATATTCTACAAGGTATTTTTTGTAATCTTTAAGGTAAATTCCTGTATGTTTATAAAATAAGTCTCTAAATTTTTCATAAAGTTCATCAGAAAGTCTTGTTTCTATATCCATAAAATTTCCTAAAACAGAATAATACCTTCCTCGTTTCTGGAAATCTGCTCTTCAGATATTTCTTCTTCTAATTTTTCATTGAGATATTTTATATACAATTCTTCCAGAAACTCCTTTTCTCTCTTTGTAGAAATTATACTTAAAAGTTCGTGAAGTATTTTTTTTCTATTCTCATAATTCTGCTCTTCACCTACACAGAGCTTTTTCTGTTCAAGAAGATTTAAAAGGGCTGTGTTTATTTCTTCAATTTTTTTTGAAATAAAGAAATCTTTATGTCCTAGTTCTTCTTTGGTAATTGAAACATCTTGGAAACTCTTAAAAAGGTCAAGAATCAATGTTTTGTTTCTTTCATTGTTTTCATTGATTTTGGAGATAAGTTCTGATAAGGACTTATTTAAATGTTGAATGTTTTCATCGTATTCTGAAGTGATAGATTTTGATATATTTATAAGTTCGTGAAGCTTTTCAAGTTCAATTAATTGTTTTTCTTTCTCCTCTCTCATTTTTATAAGAGAAAATTTTACTTCTTTTTCTACCTCATTTGCGAAATTTTCAGTCTTTTGTGATAGATTATGTAGCTCTTTTGCAAGGATGTTGAATGCTTTATTTCCATGAGTTTTACTTGCCTCAATATTCATATTCAGTGATACCATTTTCATAGTTTCTGAAATATTTTGTATGTTTTTTATTATTGCACCTATTTTATCAAATTCTTTAGAATATTCCTCTAAATAATTAAAAAACTTACTTTCCACATCTTCAATATGAGAAAAGAATTCTTTAAGCCCCTGTTTCTGCTTTAAAAGGAATAATGAACTATTTTTCTGTTGCTGGACAAAACTATCCACTGTATCCTTTATAAGCTTTGAATTACTTTCATTAATTTCTTTTATAAATGTAATCTTTTTGAAGGTGTCATTAAGGCTTTTTTCAAAAACCTCTTCTATTTTCTTCTTCCATTCCTTTGAAATCTCAAGGCAGGTGTAGGTGGGGCAGATTATATTATTTAAAATCTGCTTATTTTCAACAATCAAGTTCCTGGCTATCTCACTTGTCTTTTTTATTAAAGATTCTATAAGTGAAATAGATTGAAAAAAATAAAGATTGATATTTTCATCAATTTCCTCAATCTTTAAAAAAGTATCATCAACAAGATTTTCTTCTGTATTTTCGCTTATTTTCAATTTACCAAGTATTCCAGAAATATCAGAAAGAATATTTTCAATATCCTGAAATTCTTCCTCTGCTGCAGATGAGGTAGAAGAATACAACTCATTTACTCTTTTAATGAAAGAAAGTATAAATTTTTCATTGCCCTGGAATACTTTCATTATTTCAATATTTTTGCTTAACTGTTTAAAAAAAGCAATGTGTGCCACGAAAATTAAAATAAAACCAAGTGCAAAAATAGAACTACAAAAAGCCACCAAAAAATAATATATATCTTTTTTATAAAAATACAAATTAATTAGAGAAAATATTTCTCCTACAAAAGTTACTGATATAATTGAATAAAACAGAGCAAAAGCAGTTTTTGCTTTTTTACTGAAAACATTGAAAAATTTTACTTTCATAATATTCCCCCACATTGAAGAGTATTAATTATGAACTTTTATATACTTATTAATGTACCCTCAACTACATCTGAGTCAAAAATTCTCTTTATTTAACTTAACAGGCAAATTAATCTTAATAAAAACATTAACTTCTATAAAAGAAAAAATACTAGATTCTAAACAAAAACCTATACTGTAGATTATAATTATATAGATTACAAAAGGTTTAAAATTTAAGAATTTCCCCACTGTTAAAAAACTTTAAAATTCCTTAAAATCATCAAGAGGTATTTTTTCTTCTGGTTTGACGATTTCTACTTCTCCTTCTTCTTTTCTTTCATTTGTTTTGCGTATTGCTTCCACTTCCATCCTTACTTCGTGGGCTTTTTTTGCAAATCCTTCTTTTTTAACATCCATCTTTACAATTTTTTTATCAGCTTCTTTCTTCTGTTTTTCTGCATTTTTTAAGCCATATACTATACTGTTCAATACAAAAATTCCATCCCTCAACTGTTCAACTTGAGTTAACAATTCTTCCCCAGCACTCGCCGTTTCTTCACTAGAAGCAGCCGTCCCCTGTACAACAGTATTAACTTGAGAAATAGCTTTTGTTACCTGCGATGCCCCCTTCGATTGTTCTTTGAAAGCTGTTGTGATCTCATCAAGTAAAATGTTAACTTTGTTGGCTAGTTCACTGACTTTAACAGCACTTTCCTTTACAAAGTTTAATCTTTCCTGTCCCGCATTTATACTTTCCACAACACTGTCAATTAAATCAGTTGTTTCCTTTGCAGCTTCTGCGCTTTTCTGTGCTAACGATTTGACCTGATCTGCAACTACAGAAAAGCCTCTACCAGCTTCACCAGCCCTTGCTGCTTCTACAGCAGCATTCAATGCAAGAATACTTGTCTGAAATGCTATGTCATCTATAACCTTGTTTATCTTTACAATTTTTTTAGCATTCTCATTTATTAAATTCATAGCCTTTTGTAACTCCTCTATTTGTTTTGCAGAATTTACGGTATTTTCACTGGTTTCTTTCATTAAAATTTCAGCTTCATTTACAGTCTTTGTATTCGACTCTATGATTGACTGCAATTCTTCCATACTGCTTGTTATTTCTTCAACGCTGCTTGCAAGCTCACTCGCCCCACTTGACAACTCTTGACTCGATGACGATACCTGCGTTGCAGCAGATTCAAGCTGATTCGAAGAAACAAATAAATTTTCCGAAACTTTAATAATAGGTTTAGATATAGTTACTGAAACAAAAGTGAGTATAAAAATTGAAATAGAAGTTATTGTTAAAACAATAACAAAGACTAAATTTCTTAGCATATTTAATGGTTTATAGAATTCTTCTAAGTATGAACCAGCCACAACTATCCAATCCATTTCAGAAATGTATTTAAATCGAGCAATTTTTTTTCTGGGAAAGACATCACCAACATTTTTCCAATCGTAAATAATTTCACCATCCTTTTTTTCACATATCTCCCTTACAAAATATTTTCCTTTTGAGTCCTTAGCGTCATACAGATTTGTATTTTCTAATGAAGGATGTATAATAATATTTCCTTTTGAATCAAGAATATATGGATATCCAGTTTTACCTATTTTAATAGAATTAACTTTATTTCTAAGAAGATCCAGGTTGGCTTGATTTATACCAACATATATTGCACCAACCAATTCTTTGTTTTTATCGTACAACGGTTTGTATGTAGTTATATACCAATTATCTACAACAAAAGCTCTTCCTGAATAACTTTTTCGACTTTCTATTGCCTTATATACAGGAGAATCTTTTGGTATAAAAGTACCTATAGCTCTTTTTCCATCCAATGTCTTTACACTGGTAGAAATTCTTAACATACCCTGAGGTATTAATTGAAATATTGTTACTGTTCCTCCCAACATTGAAGTTATCTTATCAACTAGATAAGTATCTTTTGTAATTGGTTTGCCATTAAGCTTCATAACAGGAATTTCAATTTTAACTTCCTGTTTAGTAATTTGATTAATAGCCTTGAATTCTACAAGGTTTCTTTTATCTAATTCAACTTTATAATTTAAGTAATCATCAACTAAATTAATATTGTGATTAACATTTTCTTGGTAAATCTCGTAACTTATCTTTGCTGTATTAAATATACCATTACAAATTTCATCTAGTTCTTTTCTTGACATAGATGTTATCAAATTGCTGGTAATAAAATAAGAGATAAGTCCCAATAAAATCAATGAAAGAATAGTAAGAGGTAAAAATGCCAACAAAAGTTTTCCTCTAATTCCACCGAAAAAACTAAAAATATTCAATATATTCCTCCTTTACTTTAGAAAAATTTTTAAAGAACTGTATTGTTATATATAAAAAATTTTAGCTAATAATACATTAATAGTTTACTCTACTTTTTCTACTTTTTGGCCTATCTCAACAACTTCTTCTGTAGTTAATATATTGTCAAGATTCAGAATCAGAACCATCTGTTCACCTAGCTGAACTATTCCGTAGAGATATTTACTTTTAAACTTAAAACCAACCTCGGGGGTTTTTTCTATCTTATCGGGTAAAATTTCTACAACATCACGTACACTATCCACAGCAATTCCTATATGATAAATATCCTTACTTCCAACAATTTCTACAATTATAAATACAGTCCTTTCATTATATTCTTTTTCTGGCAAACCAAATTTTAGTCTCATATCAATTATCGGGATAATTCTTCCTCTTAAGTTGATAACTCCTTTTAGGAAGCTGCTTGTCTCATGCAGGGAAGTTATCGGAGTATATCTTATGACCTCTTGAACTTTTGATATAGGTATGGCATAATATTCATTTTCAACTGTAAAAATTAAGAATTTATTTATAATTTCAGGCATGAAAACACCTCCTATAAACCTTATTTTTTTACATACATTTCTACTACTTTAACGAATCTTTCAGCTTCAAAGGGTTTGATAATCCAGCCAGTTGCGCCGTATTCTTTGGCTGTAATCATTTTTGACTTATCTGTTTCTGTAGTAAGCATTATTATTGGGGTAGTTAGATCAAACTTCCTTATTTCTTTCACAAGGGTAAGACCATCCATTCTTGGCATATTAACATCGAGTACGTAAAGAGCTATTCTACCTAAGTTCGGTTTTATTTTTTCAAGTGCCTCTAATCCATCTTTTGCAAGGATAAGATCAGTGTAATTATAAAGTCTTAAGGTTTGTTCTACAATACTTCTAATGATTTCAGAATCATCAACGACTACAATGTATTTCATAAAGCCTCCATGCTAAAAATTTCTTTTTTTATGCAACCTCTAAAAATCCTTGCAAATCAATCACGAAACCAATACTTCCATCACCAAATATTGTTCCGCCAGAGAAACATTTGTACTCAGAAAG
>Ga0078972_1009171_pt1 | contig 19795 bp, 24 predicted proteins | sample YelNatPaOPGAMG01_FD_67568 | JGI IMG/M metagenome (GOLD analysis project Ga0078972, IMG submission 67568) | Hot spring thermophilic microbial communities from Obsidian Pool, Yellowstone National Park, USA - OP-RAMG-01 (SPADES assembly) (version 2) | ecosystem: Environmental > Aquatic > Thermal...
GTGCCGACTTGCGTGCAGCCTTGGTTGCCAGCTGCTTCCGAGGCGCCTTGCCACCGGTCGACTTGCGAGCAGTTTGTTTCGTGCGCGCCATACTAGTCAGAGAGCTTTGGTCGAGAGCTAAATCACCCAGCAAGAACGCCGAGAGCTAAATCACCCAGCAAGAACGTCGAGAGCGTGCACTATGGCGTCGTGTACGGTGGCAACGAGGACGATGACGCTATGAGCGGTTCGTTTACAAGAGAGCGACGCCTCCTGGGTGCGGAGTTCTGGTGCCGGGCGCCTCACAAGCGAACGGCGATGTACAAGCGCTCATTGTATGGGCGTCTGCGCATCCTCGCGGGAATGAAACAGAACGTATCCAGGAACTCGGGTGTGTAGACGCTCACGTTAGGGTCTTTTTCTATGCTCATCTATACCATCCTTTGCGGACTTGAAGACGAGTGTTTCATTTTCCACGCTCTTTTATTCGGCTGAAAAATAAGGCGGTCTCTACTTTCAATGTAGCTCTGTTGGCAGCAGTCGAAGGATGTTGACGGTAGCGTTCACGTCCCGACATCGCTGCTTCCGGGCGTTATTGACGCATTTCGTGCGTGGATGGATTCTGTGATCTGCGCTTCGCTCGCGCTTTTCATCTTTCTTGTAAACAGCCCGGTGTGTGCTTCGAAGCAGTCATACTTGGTTGTGGTTTGGTGTTCCCACCGGTCGATACGGCGCAAAATTCACCGCCTCCTCCTCCTCCTCCATCACAAAGGCAGGCCTTTTTAGCGCGTGAGCACTTGTTTCATCGCTCGCAGCATGCCCTGGACGAGTACAGGGGGCTCCAATCGATACCCCCTTCCGCATTGAGGTGTTCTGGGCTGTAGTCAGCGATCGTGGGCTTCTTCTAAGCGATCCTCTCAGCGAGTGCTCTATTCGCTGCGTGCGTAAGCGCAGAGCGCTCGATTCCAGAGAAGAATGATGGATTGCGATGCTGTCCGTGGTAAAACAGGTACCGTACGTAAAATTCAGATTGGGGAACAGGTCAGGAAACTTCGATCCGTCTACCCACATTTCGTGTAAAGCGGAGACGCACCCTGTACCGGTAGCGATCGCTGCGATGACTCAAGTCCGACTTCAGCAGCCTTCTGCCTTCTACACGAGGCGTCTCACGACGTCCCGTTAGTGGAGACGAGGCGACGCCTGCGCTTCTGACTAGCGCGTAGGCTGGGATGCGCCAGGTGCACTTGCGGGCGCACTAGGTAGGCTCGGCGCTCGACAGAACGTACGAAATGATGACGATCTCGGAAGGGACGTATACGTCATAGAACTTGAAGGTAGGATGAAGACTGATAGATACTTTTCCGATTGCTGATATCAAGCGAGCAGTCTGTACTCCGTGCTCAGTACGGAAACGTTTTATCGATCAAAGACGATGGACTGCATTGTCCGAATGGAGCATGTCGAGTGCAGCAGAGCCTCCACTGAGAACGATCGCGGTAGTCGCCGGGAGTTTGCGCGTTTTCAGCTCCCGCTATGGACGTTGATACTGAAGAGGCGGACTACATCCAGAGACACAGGCTGCCGCCGAAACCGAGACCCGAAGACTGGCTGTTGGAGTGGGATGTCATTGAACGGTCTCCGCTGGGGTTAGCGTCGAACCGTGCTGTGCACGTTGCAGTTCAGCAGTTTCTGGTGGAAGTTGCGAAGCAGCTGGGGCTGGGTTCCTACGTGCGTGCAACGGCCCACGTGCTCTATATGCGGTACTATTTGTACAGCGATCACATTGTACCGGTCACGAGGGCGGAGTTAGAGCCTGGCTCTGGCCGAGGTACCAGTGAGTGGACGGCGCCGGCCGCGGTGCCTTTCGACCCATACCAGATGGCATCCGCGGCGGTTTTCCTGGCCGCCAAGGTGGAGGAGTGCCCCTGTTCTCTGAGCAAAGTGATTTATCTGAGCGTGAAGACGCGCACGCGGAACAGTAGGACGCATCCAGGGGGCCTCGAGGTCTACGAGGGCACCGAGCGCTTCGTGGAGGAGAAACAGCAGCTCTTGTTCGCTGAGCGGGCGCTTCTCCGCGCTACGCACTTTGATCTCCGCATGGATCATGCGTATCGGTATCTTGGCGCTGTACGCGACCTTTTGCAGCGATCCGACTGCATCGGAGAGTGCCCAGCCTCATGGTGGGAGCGAGTGTACGCACGAGCTTGGGCGGCGGTGACGAAGAGTTTCGGGACTGTGGGCTGCTTGCATTTCCGAGGCCGAGACCTAGCAGCTGCGGCGATGGCCCTCGAGGCTGTGGATACCGCAGCCCCTGAGCGGGTGGACGAGGCTGGGCTCGAGGCACTCGAACGGTGGGCAGGTTGGGAGGTTCTCGGGAGACACGAGCACCCCGATGTGAAACGCCACCCATACCAAATCCTGAGTTTGGAGCATGTTCCTCTTTGCGATTATGGCCTCGGTATCAGCCGCGAGGAGGCGATCGAAGCGATCAGGAGGGGCGTCATTCGTCGGGTCTATGAACAGCATACGTAGCAGCGCGTCTGGAACTGGGAGCCCTGCTCGATGCGATGCATTCGTGTCGCAGGGCTGGCGGAGACGCACACCGTCGAATCCTCTTTGGTATCAATCTGAGGCCGTATACTTGGAGCGATTCAAACCGTGCGATAGATGCGGAGCGGGAAACGCGACGACGAACATGCACGGCGGTGACCAGGGACTCGGACGCTGGACGCAGGAAACAAATCGGGTTAAGCAGAACACCAGTTTACTCGCCTTTGGCTTTCTTCTTCGGGAGAAGCACTGCGTGGATGTTCGGCAACACGCCGCCAGACGCAATGGTCACGTCCGCCAGGAGCTTGTTCAGCTCCTCGTCGTTGCGGATCGCCAGCTGGATATGACGCGGGATGATGCGCGTCTTCTTGTTGTCGCGCGCAGCGTTGCCCGCCAGCTCGAGAACCTCGGCGGTCAGGTACTCCATGACTGCAGCGAGGTAGACGGGCGCACCAGCGCCGATGCGCTCCGCGTACCCGCCGTCTCGCAGGTACCGGTGGACGCGCCCCACCGGAAACTGCAAACCTGCTTTGCTGGAGCGTGACTTTGCCTTGCCCTTGGGCGCCATGGTGCTGAAAGCTTCGAGAGAGAACGCGAGAGACCGACCGCGAGAGAAACAGCAGCCGCAGCGGTATACCCGTCGACGGCAGAGAAGTGAGACGAGAGCAGGAGCGACACAGAGCGCTGTGTCACACGGTATCAGTCGCGAGTACGAGAACGCCAAGTGTTGCAGCAGTGGTTGCGAGCGGCACAGGCGCGCCGTACCGTGGTGGCGTCTGCTGCGGGAGCCAGGGGCACGCGTTTGTTCGCGATCCGCGGCGGCTGCGCGCGATGCGCAGGTGTCGATCATGGATCGCCATCGCGCTGGAATACCGGACTGGCACCTGGTACAGAGCGGGTGATCGAGCGATCTGGCGATCTGGCGATCGGGCGATCTACGCGGCGACACCGCGCATCGCTGCCCTGCTTCAGTCTTCGTACATCGTGTACGATCTGGCGATCTGGCGAACGACCCTGCAGCGCTATGTTTTGCTCGTGCCAGCGAATCGCTGCGATGCGTCACTCCTCGTACATCGTCTTCGATCGTCCGATCGACTGTGCGATGCTGCGTGGCTGCTGGTGCCGGCAACTCGCCCCTGCGCCATTCATCATCCTTCGTCAGCGATCGGGAGACCTCCCAATCGATTCGGCCAGCTCTACTGTTTCCCGGTACTAGAGACTCGCCCCTGCGCCATTCGTGGTCCTTCGTCAGCGATCGGGCGACCTCGCAATCGATTCTGCAGCTCTGCTGTTTTCCGGTACTAGAGACTCGCCCCTGCGCCATTCGTGGTCCTTCGTCAGCGATCGGGCGACCTCGCAATCGATTCTGCAGCTCTGCTGTTTTCCGGTACTAGAGACTCGCCCCTGCGCCATTCGTGGTCCTTCGTCAGCGATCGGGCGACCTCGCAATCGATTCTGCAGCTCTGCTGTTTTCCGGTACTAGAGACTCGCCCCTGCGCCATTCGTCGGCCTTCGTCAGCGATCGGGCGACCGCATGATTCAGTCTTAGGCATTGACGATGGCGCAGCACGGAGCGGGCAGGCGATAGATCCTGCTTCGCAGCCATTCTTGCAGATCACCCGGTGTCGCGCGGTCGCCAATGGCAGTGATCGGCACTGCTTTCGCACCCGATCCTCCGATGCCTCGTGAGCACTCGGGCACGCGATACCGTGCCCTCATCCGGCGCAGGTCCGCGAGTCCAGCGATCTGAAGGGCTGTCGGCAAGCGGACACTCCCGCCGGGGACCACGAGCTGATTCTTGAACGCGCGCAGGTCCGCGAGTCTCTCGATCTGCTGACAAGCGCGCTTGCGATCACGCGATCGCTGTGCTACATTCCGTGCGCACGGATCGCGCCGCTGCGCGTCCGCACCGCGCGCCAGAGATGTGCGCCGGCAGCGCGAGCACCGCCGATCGCGGCGGCTCAGATCGCGCGCGCCAGCCGATCGCGATCCGCCCTTGCCGAACGTGCGTACGCGTGCCATCCGCAGCGCCGGATGCGCAGGTGCCTCTGGGCGCTTGGCAGGCAGCGCGCCCCCGCTCTTCCGCCTTGGCGCTGTGTTACACGGTACACGCGGGTCTGCCTCGACAAGTGCCTGGCCTGTGTGCGTCTTTGTGTCCCTGCCCGCGTGTGTTTGCGCGTGCCCAGCTGTTGTTGCTCTGTAACCGTGAGCGCTATCGCTCGAGTGTGTCTGACTGCGAACCCGAGACATGGCTATGAAAGGGAAGACTGTTGCGAAGAAGGTGGCGAAGGCGCCCGCTAGTATCGACAAGAAGAAGCGCAAGCGCCTCGAGACGTACAGCATCTACATCTACAAGGTTCTGAAGCAGGTGCACCCGGACACGGGCATCAGCTCGAAGGCGATGTCTATTATGAACTCTTTTGTGAACGACCTGTTCGAGCGGATTGCGTCGGAGGCGAGCAAGCTTGCGCAGTACAATAAGACGAAGACGCTGACGTCGCGGGAGATCCAGACTGCAGTGCGCCTGCTGCTGCCGGGCGAGCTTGCGAAGCACGCCGTCTCCGAGGGCACCAAGGCTGTCACCAAATACACCTCAAGCCAGTAAAACGTTTACGTCGCCTGTGTATGTCTCGACTGCTGGGTGCGCTCCTCGCGGGCCGGCTGCCCGCGCAGGTCCGAGTACCGGTATCCGCGTCGCTTCCAGCATCCATGGTTCTTTGCTGCCCGTACCAGTCCGAGTACCGGTACCTATCAGAGGGTGCTGCTGATGGTGGCTGCACAGGGGCAGCGTCAGCTCACAGTTCAAGCCGCCCACGTGCAGTGCATAGCCCACTGTCGATGCCGGTGCCGCGCTCGAGGAGATACCTCCACACGCCCTTTGCGCTTTTTTGTTCCAGACACTGCAAGGTCCATGCACGCCACGGCGGCTGCCCCGCGCACGAGCTCGACATGTCGTAGCGACCTCTACTGGATGCATCGCGGATACCCGCTCGCACGACCAGTGGAAGCATCAGTGACTGGGGCGGGCGCTGCACGGCCCGTCCAACGCTTCTTCGCTGCTTCCATACACCCATCCCGTGCTCTGTGACCGCAACTTGGGTATTTCAGCGGGCGCTGGCGGTGCATGAACAGCGTTCCTTGGACGGGTTACCCGTCCTGTGGGTCCAGAGCTGCTGAGCCCGCTACGAGTCGTGGAAGCTCGCGCTCGAGCACGAGTCGTACCCGCTGCGCCGCAGCCTCGTCGTCGTCCAGCGAGCGAACTCCCTCCGCTGTATACGGCGGCGGCACATAGACAGAGTCAAGCACGATTATGTTCGGCTCGTCCCAGCGACACGGCAGCGTCCTGTCGAGGGCGTCGAAGACCAGTTGGCCGAGCACACTCACGCCCCGCCCGAGCTTCGAAGACCGCTCACGCGCCCGGGCTAAACTCCGACTCTCGCGCTGCCGGAGTGCCTCGATACTGAGTGCAGGAAGGGAACCGCCAGAGAATAGCGCTCGCTCGCGTCCACTCCGCCAGCGCGACTGCCGCTGACTCGCTTCGATGCCCTCGCTCAGAACCTGCACTTCTGCCACGTGCGAAGCCCGTAGAACGTGCACATCGTACAGATCTGCACCCGATGACGAAGGCGTACAAACCACCAAAAGGTTCCGACGCTCATCATACGCGAAAACAATACCCTCAATGCCAGCAGGTACCGACGGCTCCGTAGGCGCGTCCGGCACACATTCGTCCAGCACAAGGCGCACCCTCAGACCCACGAGCGGCCGATCCATGAGCACTCAACCAAAATATACACACCCAGCTTTACGGAAGGTGAACCTCCCCTGCTGGGGCTCAGTTTCGGCCTCGCCCAGCGTAGCCTAGCCCAGCGCAGCGACTCCTCCGAAAAGCGCGTCCCAGAGGTACTGTGACAGTCAAGAGCGCTGCTGCCGGTGCCGTCCTCGTGCAGGGCGAAAGCGGCTGCGCGACACACGCATGCCCGATCGACAGGGAACGCTGAACTATCCGCTTTGTTCCTACTTTTCGATCTGTATTTCGAGGGTTTCTGTAGGCATATAGCCTGGACATTCCAACTGGGGCAACACGAGCTTACGGATGGATACCTAGTTTGATGAATCTTTGTCGTGTTTCCGGAAGGCTCTTTCGATGGCCCACTCATGGAACTCGTAGCGTTCCTTGAGTGAGGATGCTTCGTGACGCTCTGGAGCAGGAGTTCGCAATCGAACCGATATCGATATCCAGTGCATGCGTACAGGCCTCTGTGGTTGCTCTTTGCCCGGGTATATTAAATTTAAAAGGCACACTCTTGAAGTTCTCGGTCGTTCCGTTGGAACGAGAATCATAGACCCAGCAATTCGCGCCTTTGGATTGGCGCGGATGAATTCCCGACGACGCACAAGCTCCTCACAAGCTCATGTCGAGCGTACATTGAATTTTTTAGGTCTATAATCCATTGCGCTCGAGACGCAAATCGCTCTTTCGTCGTCGCTACCTCCGATACGACATTCGAGAGCAGCATGGTATCTCTCAAAGGAGCTGGTGCCGGAGGCTCCCGTCACTTCTATTCGCATAAAGAACTGCATTGGACTCGGAGTCGAGTCATCGAAGCGACCGTTTCAAGGAGGGAATGCACCACCGTTTTCCACGGAGGGAGCGTAGACGGATCGAAAGCTTTCGACAGCATCTCCAGAATGAGTTTTCCCCGCGGTGTTTCCTTCATCGCATACAACATCGCACGCTGGAAATCCTCTAGCTAATAGCGCACCCTGCGGTTGCGCATGCAAAAGACAGCAAACTCGCAGAACGATCCCCAGAAGAATCTCGGAATCGATTCACACGGCACCGGGTGCGGAAATCGAGAAGCGCATCGAGTGGTGCGCTCTGCACGGATCGAGGGCATGTAGCAGGCCACGAAGCAAGCGTTCACCCACTACGAAGCAGCGCTCGGCAGCGGATGAGGAGGAGGTCTGGTGCTGGTGGTGCTGGTGGTGCCCATACCGAACCGTCTGAACGAATTTACTTGTCGCCGATACGGCATCCGCACCGAGGCCTTATAAAACCTATATGCAAACGGGAAGCGATGCGTCGATCGCGACTCGTACATGCGCACGAAACTCGTCGACATGAGCCAGAGGCGGCAAAATCAGGTCCTAAACGCCACCGCCAGAATCACTCGAACGCTGGCAGCAGTCCTGGAGAAACAGGATAGACTGGCGCATTTCATTCCAGATATAGGAGAGAGGAGAAGGATCCAGTCGCAGAAAAATCCCGCACAGGCTGATGCGCATGAAAATCGAAAGAGACCCAAACTCGAAAAAGTATATCCGGGTTGTTTCATTGGATCCGTTCCATTCTAGTCTGGACTGCGTTATGCACAAGCACTGCTCAGTCGAACCAGGGATTCTCGAACGCGCGATTTCATTCTCGACAAGATGGGTATCGACTACGTCTCCAATTCGCAGACGTGCGTTCCACTGCTTACTGACCAGACTTTTCCGAAACGACTCGTGATAACATCCCAGTCTACAGGTGTCGTGTCTGTCGAGTACTCTGCACTGGCTCCAGACGCGGCATTGCGAATTCATTCTCACGGATAAAACTTCTATACAAGTCAGCCTTCCCCGAATGTGCGCTTGATCGCAGCGCGCACTGCAAAGCAGCCGCCTCGAGCCGACGCCCCCCGTGCGGTACGGCGACGCCGTTCTGTCTCCGTGCAGCGACCGCACCGGCGCTATAGGCGCCATTGCGGATGCTCTCGACAGGTGCCAAGCACACACGATAGGACGTATGAAACGACCAGAATATCCGAGAAGAAGTATAGGTAATGTAACTTGGAGGTAGCGGGTTTGGTGGATATTTCACCGCACACAGGAAAAAAACACGCAAAAAAGGTGAGAAAAGAAAAATGCGCATAATCGGCGAACGCTGGCCTATGGAAACGTTTTGTCTATGGAAAAAAATGCAAAGCAGCCGCCGTTGCGCGATGATCGCCGAGGACACGCCAGCAGATTCCCGCCGTAGGCGCCGGCGCAAAGCGTTTTGCTTTCAACTGCAGCCTCGACGCTCGCGGCGAGTACGCCTTGCGCCCGTCTCGGTGAGCGGTGTTGTTCGCGGTTACCTGTAGGGACCTCGCTCGAACACTTGTGGGCTTTTTGGTGTTGCTGAGAGAGATGGCGTCTGGGGTTTCGGTTGATCCAGCGTGCTCTGCGGAGCTTTTGACCCTTATCCGTGCGTGTCCGCGCCAGTACCGAGCGGTTATTTACCGAGTGTCGCCTGACCTTCGTACGATTATAGTGGACCGCGTTCTGCCGTCGTCGAACATCACTGGTCGGAGCGCCGTGGAAGATTGGAAGGAGTTTACGAGTGACAAGTACCTACCCCGGGACGATTGCCGGTACGCGGTCTACGACTTTGAGTTCGATACTGCGGAGACGGGAAAGAAGAACAAAATAATTTTCTTGCTCTGGTCCCCCGCTAGCGCACCGATCCGGTCAAAGATGGTTTACACTTCTTCGAGGCAAGCGATCGTCGCAGTTCTCGACGGTGTCCAAAAGGAGGTGCAGGCGACCGACGAGGAGGAACTCGAGTATGCATGGGTCGAGTCGCAGGTGCGCCTCGCGTCATCCGCGCGCTAGGCGGGTTTCGCCAGAAACGCTGACGGCTGTGGCGGCGCCTGTCCGACTCTCTGGGCCCCGGCGCGTTCGCTCTTTCACAGGCAGCCGCTCCTGCTGTTGCGCGCTGGCCTCATGTCGGCGCCGAGCGCTCTGCAGTGACCTCGCAGCCCCCTTGCGATAGCTTGGTAACGTAGGGCTCGCTCTGGCTCTTCCCGGCACAATCTCGGCGACATCACCGGCTTCGCCCGCAGCGAATCCGCAATAACGTAAAAATGGCTTCTATGCACTGTACGAGCATCTTGCAGAATGTCCACGTTACCAACAACGCACGCGCGGTACCAACTTGAGCGCGTCAGTTTTTCCAAGTGCGCACGCTCAGGCCGCCCGTACGACCGAGTATCGCCTCTAAACGATCCGCCATAGGCGTCCTTGCCCAAGCTGCATCAGACTGGGCGTCCGGGTGCACTCCCTTGGGCTGGTGAGCGTACCTCACTGGCACGCACCGGTGCTCTGAGAACACTGAGGAAAACAGCGCCTCCTGGGGCGCTACGAACGCTACAGGAAGGCCCGCGCGGACACGCCGTGGCGTCGGCAGCTCGCGGCCCCTCGGGGGCCAGTGTGCCCGAGCCCCCAGCAGCAGCCACTTTCACCGGCTCTATCCAGGCTGGAAATGTACGCAAGCACTGCAAGCACTGCAAGCATTGACCCCCGCGGTGCAGTCGCGACAACACCTGCCAAATTGCTCTCCGCCGTGCATCGACTGCGACAAGAGCGGCCAACAAGCCGTTCAGTCAGCGGCAACCGCCAGGGGTACCACGTGCCCGGCCACCCATGTCACCACCAATGTTTAGCAACAGGCGAGCCGAGCGCCCCAAAACCAGTCCATTCGGCGCCGGTGCTCTATAAACCCCCGGTTTTGTGCGCCCACACACGGGGCAACACTATCTCCGCATCGCCAAGGCGTTCTCCTCGAGGGCAGCCTCCCGGAATCTGCGGAGAGCGCCCTCCACAAACCGCCGGTCCAACAAATTGCTACACAGACGCCTCAGCATCTGCCGCACGATGTCCTGCTCCAGAGCGCTCAGAGATCGGTAGCGTTCACGCCAGTCCTTGCGGGATTCAGCGCATCCGCGTAGATCCCGGCCCAAAGGCGGCCCAGTGCCAGCCTCTGCGGCTTGCGCATCACTCCAGCTAGCGTTCACACACAGATCCGAATGCCGAGCGCTCTCGCCACCAGTCTCCTCGTATGGCATCAGCAAGTATGCCAAAAAGCCGTAGATAGCCCGAAAGTTAGCTGCCGAGCCCAGCGCATCCGCCTGAGATGCACCCCGGTGCAGCTCAGCGATTCCCGCAGGTGCCGCGTCCGGCACGCCCTTCAGCGATACGTTCGGCAGCCGCCGCTTCAGTGCGCGCACACCGTTTGCGCCTCCACCACTTCCAGCACCACATTCCGCTGCTGCTGCTGGTGCTGCTGGTGCTGCTGGTGCTGCTGGTGCTGCTGGTGCTGCTGGTGTTGCGTCCAGCGCCACGCTGTCCAGTGGCGATGCGTGGGCACACGTGTCCGCTGATGCTGCGCGTATGCGTGCGTTTCCCGCCAATGCCCAGCGCCAGCCTCGATCGCGCGCTGCCGCATGCGCTAGCGATGCGCTGGTTGAGAAGTTTGCGCCTCCGCCCGAAGCAGACACGCTAGACACATCCTCCGCGGCGTGCGGTCTCAATAGGGTCCGTTCTTGAGGCGAAAGGGCGCTGTCCGATTCGTTTGTGGTGCGTACTGGTGCCTTGTCGACGGTTGCCGCAGTTGCGCGCGTCTCGGGTCGCGAACCCGTGCTGGAGGCCGCTCCGCCGTCACTTGCCTCGGTGCTGGCGGCGCTGCTGCCGCCGCCCGCAGTTCGTCGCTTGCGCGCTGGGGGAATCCACGCGCTCTGATCGCTCTTCTGCAGTTTCAGAAAATACTTCTGTGCATGCGACCGGATCTGTACAACCGTCTTCGTCCCTATGTGCTGCTCAATGCGCTTCCAATCCCGCTCATACAGCCGCAGCGCCTCCACGAATAGCTCGTGCTCCTCCGCTGTCCACGCTTCGCGTGGCTTCATGAGGCGGTACGGCTTGCGCGGTCGGCGCGTCACTGGCGTTAGACGAGTCCCAGACGAGCCGCATCCTGTTGTTTCCTCCGATACTGATGGCCACATCCCGCTCTATTGTTCCCTACTTTTAGCAAATTGTGCGCCGTTTGAAGTGCCTACACCAACCTGCGAACTACAGCACCAAACTGTGACCGAGTCCACGCGCCTGCACTGAGCTGCACGAAGCTTTGCGCGACTCTGAGCAAGAGCACCAAAAAGCAAGCAAGTGTGCGACCAGGTCCGTCACGAGAGAAGATTTTCCGACTCGCACCAGTCGCCACAACGATAGAGTCTCCTTTCGACACGCTGCAGCCACCACGAGCTCCTACAGTGCACGTCGCGAGTCCCGGACACGTATCCCAGGCTCTGCAAGCCCTATCGCAAGCTGGCTACCAGAAAGCACAACGTATACCGCTGCAAACAGAGCCACTGGTTCCCGCACACCGATTCTTTTGGATGGCGTCAACCACCACCGGTGAGAGTCTCAGTGCGACTCGCCAGCGATATCCGCGCACAGCCAAAGCAACGCGCAAAGTTCGGCGGTTCGAGCGGCCGCTCCAACGCAACGCGGCACCCTGCCGGCCAGCTGCGGAGCAGCGTTTGCTGAGGCTTCTGTTGCCAGCCGCGGTACGTTCGGCTTTAGCTGGGGTTGAATTTTGAGCAGCATCTGCCACAAGGGTCGCCTCGGGGTCGTATCCGTAGGAGCGCTGCTGCGAAGCCGCTGTGGCGGCTGTAGGCGGAACATCCGAGGGCGTTTCCCATTGCTGGACCTCTCACGCTGCGATATCCCCCGAGGCAGAGGCTCGTCGGTTCGGCGACGGTTAGGGCGCTGCTCCGTCGCGTGTAGGCCGGGCCTTCTAGGCAGCGTGCGCGCTTCGGTTGCAGGACGGTTTCACTCCTGCGCACTTTCTGCCGTTTCGTGGGCGTGGCACTTTCTTGGAGGCACCTGGTGACGAACGGGGATCCTCTGAGCACCAAGACCGCCTGAGACGTGTGTAGGCGGGACACTGCGCGCTGGGTGCATATTGCCGAACTCACTGCCACAGGGCGGTACGAAGAGTCTCCCGCATGGATAACGTTGAGTCATAGGACGTCGGGGATACGGTGTGTATATCACCGGAATTGCTCCCGCCGAGCGGTACGAAGAGTCTCCCGTGTAGACAGCTAAGAGTCATAGGACGTCGGGGACACAGTGTGTATATCACCGAAATTGCTCCCGTCGAGCGGTACGAAGAGCCTCCCGCATGGATAACGTTGAGTCATAGGACGTCGGGGATACGGTGTGAATATCACCGGAATTGCTCCCGCCGAGCGGTACGAAGAGTCTCCCGTGTAGACAGCCAAGAGTCATAGGACGTCGGGGACACAGTGTGTATATCACGGGAATTGCTCCTGCTCACAAACTGCATATTGCGACCTGATCATGCTGGTTTGCGCATATGCTAATACTATTCCTAACGTCTGAACAGAGAAAGCCTCTGCCCGGGGTCGTCCAGAGTCTCATGCGGCGCTGTCGAATAGTTTGCCGTGGAGTTTATTTACAGTTGGGAGTCGCGGGCGCTCCGACTCGAGCAGCTGCGTTCGCGTCCTTGGATAGCGAAAGCGCTCCATGCTACTGGTGTTCGACTCACTCGATCATGTGTGGGCACTGAGGATACAATGTCCGACGACCTCTGACTGGCAAGCACCAGTCATGCGCGCCCTCGGCTTCTAGTTCCAGACGACAGTCTGCCCGCTGCGGGCATCGACGTGGTGAAGGTAGGCAGCCGGCTCGAGCGATCGTCCATGCTGCCACGGATGCTGTGATCCCTATTTGGGTTCAATGACTCTACCCCATACACACACGAGTGTCCGCGCGAACGAAGTGCTTCGAGCAGGCCCGGCACAGAGCTCTCGACATGCCGCGCCATTCCCCCTGGACGAAACCGCTGCGCTGCTTGTTCGGGAATCGACGCTGCAACCACCGGCTGGGTCCACAGGAAGCGCACCGTCCAGGAATACGACTGCGCTGTGCGCCTGGGACTTGTGCTGACCCGTGTCAGCGCTCACGAAGGAGCGGCTGAGACTCGGACGAGCGCCTTCGCCAGCTCGAGTAGCGTATGCGCTCCAGTGCGCTGACGTGCTCCAGTGCGCGCTGGCAAGCAGGCATGCTCTATCGTGTTTGGCGAGCATCTGGACGAGCACTGCACCCCAGCTTGGAGACGAGAACGCCTGTCGCTCCAGAAATTGTCGAATACAGTACCCGAGATGGATCAGCGCGAGGCTTCGAAGAAGACAGACGCCTGGAACAGGCACCCGTCACCACTCGAAGAGGCAACACAGATAGCTCAGCGTTTAGGTTTCCGGTCCCGTTCAACTCTGGTCGGGTCTCCCGCGCGGCGGGCACCGCTTAATGCACGTCGCATCAGGGTAGAGCACTGCATCCAATGCAGCGCAAAACACGAGGGGAACACATGCCTCAGAGGCATCGAAGACGACAGCGACATGAGCGTAGAACTCGCCGTAGAAAAGGCCTCTGCACGAGCCCATTGGAAAAGATCCGGCGGAGCTCGGCAACGTGCCCCTAAAATGAACAGCTACCTTGTATCGCGCCTGACCGCTCACGGTCGCGCCGCTCCGACACCGATAACAGGCGCTCCACCCATGACACCAGGGGCCACACCCACGGGTGCTGCCGGCATAGCCGCCGGGCCGTATGTCGTGTGTGTCGCAACAACCTTGCCGAGCGTGTCTTCCTCCTTCGGCTCCAGAATAACGATCGAGTCCGGAAGCGGCTTCCGCGGGCCCTGACGGCCTGTCGGATCGTGCGGCAACATGATCTTCACCTTGATCCCGAGTACGCCTTGCCGCAAGAGCACGTGCCGCACGGCGCGGTCGATAAAGTCGAGTTTCGGTTGCCCCGTCGAGATCATGTACCCGTCCATGAACTTCATGGTCTTTGCCCGCTGCGCCCGGAGCTTCCCGGAGATTTGCACTTCGCAGCCCTTGGCCCCAGACTCCATCACAAAGCGAAGCACGCCGTACGCAGCACGTCGCACAGCGAGCCCGCCCAGCAGTTTGTACCGCAGAGACTCGGCCTGTGCCATCGCGCACAGACCTCTGTTCGGCACGCGCTCGACAAACAGCGACACCTGGTTCTCCGGAAAGCCAAAGCGTTTCTCAACAAGCGCAGTCAGCTCACGAATGCGCCGGCCCTTCTCGCCGAGCACAGTCTGCGTCCGTGTCGCTCGGATAATGACCTCGTGGCCTCGAGGTGTCACGCGCACCTCAACGCCAGCGTACCCGTCCTCCGCCAGCTCACGCGTGAGCAGCTCAGACAGCTCCGCGAAGAAAACGCCGTCCGCAACAAACTTGCGCTTCCAAGAAACCTGTCTACGACCAGCCTCCATGATTAAAGCAGCACCCTCACGCGCTTACGCAGAGAACCTCAAAAAAGCACAGGAACGAAGCAAGAGAGCGACAGCGTGCAGGAAGCTACACCCAGCACCACAAGGTCGCACACCGTCTCAGTTGCGCACCTACAAGCGCTGATTCGCCAACAAACAAGCAAACCGAGTCTGTCACGACGGTGAGAAGCGCTCAGGTAACGAACTGAGCTTCGTAGAGCCTGTACAGCGCGGCGCGACGCGGCAGTGCGGCGACGAATGCGTGCGCACGGGATGCGTGCACGCGTGCAGGCCATGCGATGCGGGCAGGCGTTGATGGCATTGCCGTGCCGTGCAGCGCCGTGCCGTGCAGCGCCGTGCCGTGCAGCGCCGCGCACGATGTCACGTGTGACCTATTGATGCCATTGGGCAATGCGCTCGAGCATTGACGTCGACGCCTGTATGCCGAAGCCCCTGCGCCTGGAGCGTCCTTGCAGTATAGTCGTGTGGAGTTGCTTTGGCTGGCGTTGCTATTGTGCGGGACGTGCCTACACTGTGTGTTCCAACAGATATACATTGACAAACGTTGCGACTGTGCGGGGCGTGCTCGTTGTGTAGCTGTCGATGCATCTCGACGCATCGCAGCTTCGTCATCTCACGGATGGCGAGCTTCGCACTTTAACGGCCGTGGAGCTGGGTATGCGGAACCACGAGCGTGTGCCCGTGGAGCTTGTTGGAGCGCTCTCGGGAAACCGTGGTGCACGTCGGGCGCTGCAGGTACTCCTTCGGCACAAGCTCGTTCACCACGAGTCGCGTCCGTACGAGTCGTACCGGCTGACTCCGCTAGGGTATGACTACTTGGCGCTGCGCGCGCTGCGGGAGCGCTCGAGCGTCTGCTCTGTGGGCGGGCTCATCGGAACGGGCAAGGAGAGTGACGTGCACGAGGTTCTCGGCGGCGTGGATGGCTCGGAGCTGTTTGTGCTGAAGGTTCACCGTTTGGGCCGGACGAGCTTCCGGCGGGCGCGAACGAAGCGAGGTTACTGTGAACGGACGCCGTTTGTGCCCGAGGAAGCGACTTCCGACGTTGCAGCGGGGAGCTCAGGACGCTTGTTACCGACTGTGGAGGGTGTATCCGAGAGCGAACGCGCAAGCGAGGGCGTCCCCGCAGACCGGCTCGATGGGAATATTGTTAGGTTTACGTCGCAGTCGAGCGACAGACGGGTCGTAGCGAACTGGCTGTATCTGAGCCGACTTGCGGCCCAGCGGGAGTACGAAGCTCTAGTGTTTCTGTATGGACAGGGCCTGCCGGTGCCGGAGCCTATCGATGCGAATCGCCACTGCGTCGTCCAGCGGCTTGTACAGGGTGCGCTGCCGCTCAGCCACGCTCGATCGCTGCGTGATCCCAGAGCAGTCTTCGAACGAATCTGGGAGTTTCAGGAGCGCCTGACTGAGCTTGGCCTGGTCCACGGCGACTTGAATGAATTTAACGTCCTGGTCGACTGTGAGACGGAACAGATCACTGTGATCGACTTTCCGCAAATGGTGCCACTCGGGCATCGAGACGCGCTGGAGATGCTGGAGCGCGATCGGCGCAGCCTAGTCAGCTTCTTTTACAACCGGTTTGGGTTGCCGCTCTGCATCGAACGCGGCCTACTCGCGGAAGCAAGCTCCGTCAGCGAGCATTTAGTGACCGCGCGCGCTGAGGACGTCACTGATGCTTCGAACGCGACCTTGAGTCTATGGCGACAAGCGGATTCCGGGGCAGAGGCCGCGTCACGCCCCGACACTGCTGGATCGGACGAGGCCACGATCTCTGGCAAGCAGCTCGCGAACGCGGTGTCGCAGCTGGCAAGTCTGGCACACATGAGGACTCTCGGGAATGCGCCCTACATTTCTGAGTGCGCTAGTGCGTCGGTTTGGTCAGGTCTGCGCGAAGCACGGGACCCAACTCGGTTTAGTGCAGCGAACGGCAGTGCAGACGAGGCGAGCGCCCCCCTGCGAGAGGGCTGGCATGGGCGAACTGCTTCCGTTACAGAGGCTGACGTTGGCGTTGCGAGTGCGCGCTCAGCTGGAGTCGAGCGCAAGTTCGATACTCGCGCCATATCCAGGCAGCTCCAAGCGGAGCATGCACGATGCCACCGGAAACTGTTGCTCCGCGAAGCAACGCGACTTGGTAAGGCACACCCCCGAGCTGCGCGGCGCGCGATACCCACCACAGACTGGAGTTGAGGGGGCCGCCCAGCACGCGGCGCGCCCGACTGTTGCGGACTTGCAGAACTTTTCTCCATGCAAAGTTCAGGTGAACTGCGCGAGCCTGTGAAAGGCTCTCTACCGGAAGCAGGACGGTAGCGGATGTACTGGGGATTATTTGCCGCACAGTGTAAGTGGTCTTTACGTACTCGGTTGCAGCGAGCACAACGCTTAGCCACCAAAGCCGTAGAGCGTACGGCCCTGGCGCTTCAGCGCGTACACGACGTCCATCGCGGTCACCGTCTTGCGCCGGCCGTGCTCCGTATACGTCACCGCGTCGCGGATCACCGACTCCAGAAATACCTTCAGAACGTTCCGCGTCTCCTCGTAGATGAGGCCGGAGATGCGCTTCACACCGCCGCGGCGCGCCAGACGCCGGATAGCAGGCTTCGTAATACCCTGGATGTTGTCGCGCAGAATCTTGCGGTGGCGCTTCGCACCGCCCTTCCCGAGACCCTTGCCGCCCTTGCCACGACCTGACATTGTTTCAAAAGATAAGCTAGCTCACAAGCAAACAAACACGCAGAAGAAGAGCAAACACAGGCTCAACCGTAGACGTGCGCGCGCGTAAACGAGAACGCAAACGCAAGCACACGCGCGAAGAGAATCGTAAACGAGAACGCACGCACAGACGCAAGCACGCGATGCGCACGGCGGCGGTACACGAACGTCACAGACGAAATGCTGCGGGTAGCGCGCACGCACACACACAGAGACACACGCTCACAAGCAGCTCGCACACAGAGAGAGCGGGAGAGACGGGTTCAGACACAGGCCGGGGATGCACGCAAACTCGGATGCGCGCCTCTGGCCGGTGGTTGATCGCTGCGAGTACCTGGGGACTCTATGCGGGGCGGAGAGCGCCAAGGCTTGCCGGAGGTGACGCCTGTGTGCGACCGGCGCCGGGGCCCTGCTGCAGCGCCGGCAGCGCGCTTGTTCGCGTTGAGCGCTGCGCTGGCGGTGCGTGCGGCGGGTGTTCCGGGTGATGGTGTGCGTTGCGTGCCGCGAGCCGGTACGCGCTGCTTGGTGCGTGTGTGATCGGTTTCGAACACGGAGCGCGAGGCTGTGATCGTGGGACCGGCGGGTGGCGCGATCTGGCGCCGGCTGGTGCGCGGATCGTGCGCGCCAGTTGGCGCGCGCGCGCGTCATCGGTGCGGCGCATTGAAACGGAGCGCGCGATCCGATGAGCACGTCGGCGCACGGGCGCCCTGTGCGCGCATCGCTCGATCGCGGCGCTGGGCGGCGGCTGGTGTATCTGGCGCCGCCGTGGCGCTCGTGGTCTCGTGCGCGCAGCTGTCCGGAGCGGTGCCCGGCAGCGGTGTATCTGGCGCCGCCGTGGCGCTCGTGGTCTCGTGCGCGCAGCTGTCCGGAGCGGTGCCCGGCAGCGGTGGATGCTGGCGCATGGCGCTCGTCAGGGCGGTGATGCCGCAGGCCCAGGAGCCAACCGGAGCTCGCCGCCCGACGACTAGGTAACGCGGGAAGCAGGACTGGCGCCGGGCACCTCTGCGTCGGTGGATCGGGCATGACGCGTTCAGCACGGCTGATCGGAAGCTTGCGGTGGTGGTATCGGTGATATGGAGCATAGATCAGTGGCGCTTGGGGTCGTTTCAGTGGTGCATTCGGGAATGCAGCATAGACCGGTCGGAATCGGAGGGCGACACTCGTCGAGCGGCGTTGCACCATATAGAGCAGTGCTGGCTGGGGCACGCACATTGTCCAGTCTGTCATCACACTGCTCGCATCAGTGCTGAGCGGAACCTGTGAATCGCCCATTCGTTTACCCAACATGCTGCTGAGCAGACTCCATTCCATGAGGCGTCAGAGTGTCCATTTACGAAGCAGATGTACCGCTCGCGGCCCGCCGGTCATCAAGCCGGATATGTGGGAGGCGGCGCTGCCGATCGGATCCCGCCAATCTCGCATTCCGCATCGCTGATGCTATGACACCTGTTGTCGTAAAGCCCATGCTGCACTCTTGAAAGCTTGCGGTAAGCTGCCCGTCGTTGGAGCCGTGATATCGCGTGCGCTCTCTCCGCTGCAAGCTCGCAGAGAAGGACTGGAATCTTCCGCGAGACGCATTTTCGCCGGAACCCAGCCCCGCGATGTCGTCTCCTCAGCGGGCGCTCCCGGACTTTGGGAGACTCACAGGTATGTCCTCAGCAGTGATGCACGCGAGACCGATGTATCGGCATGCACCATCCGGGTGATGAGACTACTGTCAGCAGTAGCTGTACTTTCTGATCTGCACTGAGCGTATCTTCGGCTCATCGCTCCAAATGCATGCCAGACCGATCTATCGATATACACTAGTCGGGTGATGAGACTATCGTCGGCGCCAGCTGTACTTTCTGATCTGCACTGAGCGTATCTTCGGCTCATCGCTCCAAATGCATGCCAGACCGATCTATCGATATACACTAGTCGGGTGATGAGACTATCGTCGGCGCCAGCTGAACTTTCTGATCTGCACCGGGCGTCTCCTGGTCTCGTCGCCGGAGACGGCGCGCGATCCACTACCGAGGCATGCGAGATCGCTGAAGCACCAAGATCGCCCGCATCGCAAGATCGCTCACGCGTGCACCCCGCTGGTGGCGCGCACGCGTCTCGCCGATCGCACTCACCACCCGCACGCGGGCGATCGGCACCATCTCCTCCGTTGACGCCTGATCATGCGCCAGCGGCCGCAGCGCCAATGGCGCGGCCTACGGGCGCCGCCGACCACATCTGCCACGACGATTCCGTTTGCCGTTGTCGTTCGAGTCGCAGCGCTCTCGACGTTCTTGCTGGGTGACTTAGCTCTCGACCAAAGCTCTCTGACTAGTATGGCGCGCACGAAACAAACTGCTCGCAAGTCGACCGGTGGCAAGGCGCCTCGGAAGCAGCTGGCAACCAAGGCTGCACGCAAGTCGGCAC
>Ga0078972_1009173_pt1 | contig 19791 bp, 13 predicted proteins | sample YelNatPaOPGAMG01_FD_67568 | JGI IMG/M metagenome (GOLD analysis project Ga0078972, IMG submission 67568) | Hot spring thermophilic microbial communities from Obsidian Pool, Yellowstone National Park, USA - OP-RAMG-01 (SPADES assembly) (version 2) | ecosystem: Environmental > Aquatic > Thermal...
TGCCTGCAGCCGGGCCGCCCGTTGGCGGCCCGGCTGCAGGCAACCCGCCCAATCCCCCCTCCCGGGTCAGAGCCGGGCAGGCGCACAGCACCTTGGCCGGCTGTTACCGGGAGCCGGCTGGATCAAGTGCGGTTGCAGTATTATGCTGGGGAGGTGCAAAATGTCACTGGCCAATAGCTGCCCGGGTTCTCGGCTGATTCGCGAGCCAACTCCGGAATACATCTCCTGCCCTCATTGCGGGCAGGAGATGGAAATCTGGAGCGACGAGCTGGTGGCGCGTTGCCCGCACTGCCGGCAGGTGGCGCCAGCCCGACGGGGCGCCACCTGCCTCGACTGGTGCGCACATGCTGCCGAGTGTGTGGGGGCAGAAAAGTACCGCCGTTTGAAGGGGATGTTATCGCAATGAGTGAGGTGCCGCTCTACGATGCCCTGAGCGTGGATTACGACCGCTTTGTGCACTGGCCCGAGCGCTTGAGGGGCGAGTTGCCCTTTCTAGAGGCGCAATTCCGCGCCCATGGCGTGCGCCGGGTGCTGGATGCCGCCTGTGGCACGGGGCAGCATGCGCTGGCCCTGGCGCGCCGCGGCTATGAAGCGGCCGGCGCCGACCTCAGCCCGGGCATGATCGAGCAGGCGCGCGCCCGGGCGGCAGAGGCGGGACTGCCTGTGCCTTTCCAGGTGGCCCCCCTGGGCGGGCTGCGCGCTGCCTTTGCGGAGCCGTTCGATGCGCTGCTCTGTCTGGGCAACAGCCTGCCCCACGTGCTCTCGCCGGGGGCTGTGCAGGCGGCGCTCCGCGATTTTGCCGCCGTGTTGCGGCCGGGGGGCGTCGCCATCATCCAGAACCGCAACTATGACCACGTCTGGGGCGAGCGCGAGCGCTTTATGCCCCTCCAGGCGCACCGCGAGGGCGACCACGAGTGGCTCTTCTTCCGCTTTATGGATTTCCATGAGGCCACGCTCACCTTCAACGTGGTCACCCTGCAGCGCTCCAGCCCCAACGAGGCCTGGAGCTATCGCGTCGGCGCCACCGAGCTGCAGCCCCTCTTCCAGCGCGAGATGGCCGGCTGGCTCCCCGATGCCGGCTTTTCGGCGGCCGAGTTCTATGGCAGTTACAGCGGCGCTCCCTTTGACCCTGAGTTGAGCGGCGATCTCATCGTCGTTGCGGAGCGGGGATAGCGCCGGCTCGCAGCCTGTTCATGATATGCGCCGCCCCGGCACCGACCCGGTTACTCGCCGGCGGGTCTGCTTCGCCCCTGGGCGGCCTTAATGCAGAAGGGGAGTTGGCGTTTGGCATCGCCGTCACTGCCGCCCGCAAGGCGGCAGTGACGGCGATGCCAAACGCCAACTCCCCCCAAAAAGGTTCCCGCCGGGTGGACGCGTCGCGTGAAACCCGGCATCAGCGACGCCATCATGACAGCATATAAGTGTGCTCGGGTCTCATGGCGTCGAGCAGCTATTATCGCGCACAATGCCTGTCACCTCCGCTGTCGCCAGCTCAGCCCCACCGGATGCGTGCAGCGCCGCCCGGATCCTGTGATTGTTGTAGGTGCCCTGCCCGGCCAGGTAGATGGCGTAGGCCTGCCAAGTCTGGTTGGCTTCGCTCAGGTGAATGACCGGCTCCTGGTTGTACCAGCCGTTGGTATAGACCGCAAAGGTAAGGTAAGCGCCTGCCGGCGCACAGGAAACACTCCCCTGCACGGTGATCGTGCAGTTGCTGCTGGTGTTCACGTGCGCATTGTTGGCGGGCCAGGTGATCTGCACGGCGGGGCTGCCGGCACAGGTCGGTGTGGGCGTGGCGGTCGCCGTCGGCGTTGGGGAGGGCGTGCGGGTGGTGGTCGCCGTCCGCGTGGGCGTCGGTGACGGCGCTGCCCCTAGCCGGAGCACGAGCGGCAGCCAGGTAGAGTGCCGATCCAACAGGAACAACGCCTGGGCCGGCTTGGCACTGCGATCGGCGTTGTAGAGGCCCCAGTGACACTCGACGGCAGGGCGCCCGCTCTCACACTTCCAGGGCTCGTCAAACGCTTCGAACCAGGTGAACCCGACCCCCTCCTGCCGCGCCCATTGCAGGAAGGCGGCGGCGAAGAGCGCCTGCTCATCCTCGCCCGGGGTCACCCCGGGGCACGACGCATCCCCCGCCGTCGGCCAGCCCACTTCGCCGAGCACGACCCGCTTCCCGGGATAGCGGCTGCACACCTGCCCGTACTTGTCCTCGACAAAGGCGAGCGCCTGCCCGGCCGGCTGGCACTCCCAGTAGGGGTGGATGTGCACCAGCAGGTAATCGACGTGGTCCACCAGCTCCGGGTGGTCCAGCCAGATATGCCAGGGCTCACCCGTGGTCACGGGGATATCGACCTGCCCCCTGGCCTGATCGAGATCCTGGCAGAGCTGGGCGCTGGTGAGGGCGCCCGTCAGCAGCGTCTCGTTGCCGATCACCAGCGAGTTGATATGCGGGTGCTGCTGCGCCTGGGCCACAGCGCAATCCAGCTCCTGCTGGTCGGCCGCTGCATTGCCACTGAGCCAGGCCCCCAGGGCCAGCGGCAGGCCGGCCTCCTCTGTAGCGGTAATGACGGCCCCCATGTCGGCGCAGCTGTAGATCCTGATACTGTCCGCTATCTGCCGCAGGAGGGGCATATCGGCGCGCACCTGCGCGAGGGTAGGAATATCGCCCCTTTCAGGGCTCTGGCCATCTCGGAAAGGGCCGTAGGCCATGGCCTGCCTGGGCGAGGCCGCCTGCACGCGATAGGCCCGCGCCGGCCGGGCCGCCCCGGCCGCCTGGAGCGCCAGCAGGGCGATCATCACGCCCAGGGCCAGGAGCGCCCCCGCTCGCAGGGGCATAGTCTTTCGCCGCTCGTCCATTGCACCCATGGCACACCTCCCTCGCCCACCCGGCGTACCGTTATTTCATAGGCACAGAGGATCGCTCAACGAAGCACAACGACGGTGCAGGGCGCCTGATCGACCACAAACCGGCAGACGCCTCCCAGGATCTTGCCCTCCAGGCCGGGGTGCTGCCGCCCCAGAATGATCACTTCGGCGCCGATCTCGGCGGCCACCTGCAGAATCACCGTCGAAGGCTGGCCGCGGCGCACCAGGCCAGTCGCGGGCACGCCCGCGCTATGGGCAGCGGCCAGCGCCTCGGCAATGATGCGCCGCCCTGCCTCTTGCAGGGCCTGCTGCATACGGGCCTCGCGCTCTGTGCCCACCCGGCGCGGCAGACCATAGTGCTGGACGGCGTCGATCGTGGCCACCAGGGAATCGTCCACCACGTGCAGGATCGTCACCTCGTGCGCTCCCAGGTCGATCAGCGCCGCGGCCTTGTTCCATTGCTCACGCAGCCGCTGCCCGGCCAGGCAGAACAGAATGCGCATCTCCACCTCCTCGCGGTACGCGATGCGGATGCGTGAGGTCGCCACGACTCGTAAAAAGTAAACCGTAATAAGTGAGGCTGCCACTCGGGCATGCCCAATGCTCTGCGCAAACTCCGCCAGGCTGAATATCTCGAATAGCCGTGTACGCCCCGCAATGCCGACCTTACTTATTACGGTTTACTTATTACATGCCATAGCAACCTTACGCGTCACATATCAGTTCCCTCCTCAGCTCTGCTAATGGACGCTTGCCGACAGCCAGATCGCGAACGCCCCCGCAGCGAGCATCAGCGGGGTAACGACGATGCCGATCTTGAAATACTGCAGGGGCGAAACCTTGAGCCCCTTGCGCTGCAGGATCAGCAGCCAGAGCATGGTAGCCAGCGAGCCGATGATGGTGATGTTCGGCCCCAGGTCCGAGCCCAGGATGGTCGAGTAGATCAGGGCATGCTGCACCGGCGCCGAAGCGCCCGCCAGCGAGTGCAGCGCTGAGCGCATGAGCATCATGGTAGGCACATTGTTGATCAGGTTGCAGGTGAGGGCTGAGCCAAAGGCCCCGGCCAGCGCCGCCTGCAGGGCGCTCGTGCCGGCCAGCCCCAGCAGAAGCTGGCCCAGCCGCGCCGTGAGCCCCGCATTCTGCACCCCCTGTACCACAATGAGCATGCCGGCGATGAAGGGGAAGAGCGGCCAGGAGATCTCATGCCCCAACCGGCGCAGGTCAGTTTGCCGCCAGGCGATGCCGCCGGCCAGTAGCGCCGCCCCGCCCCCCAGGGCGACAAAGGAGAGCGGCCAGCCCCGAGCCGAGAAGAGCACATAGGATGCCGCCACAACAGCCAGCACCCCCAGCACATAGCGGAAGAACGGCCGGTGGCGAATGGCCCGTTCCGGCGAGGCAATGGCTCCCGGGCCGTTTATGCCCACAAGGTCGCGCCGGAAGAGCCAGAGAAAAAAGCCCACGTTGATGGCGATGGCGAGCACACTTGGCGCCAGCAGGTAGCGCACATACTGCCCCAGGTTCTGCGGAAAGAGGTCCAGCATCAGGATATTGACCGGGTTTGAGACGGGCAGCGTGAGTGAGGCCGTATCGGCGATGAATGTGCAGGCGAACATAAAGGGCAACGGCTTGAGCCCCAGTTGCGTCACCAGGGTAAAGACAATCGGCGTCAGCACCAACGCTGTAGCATCGTTGGAGAGAAAGGTCGAGATCAGGATGCCGATGGCGAAGACATTGATGAACAGCCGCCGCGTGTTCCCCCCCGAAGCCTTGACGGCGTGGGCGGCGATCCAATCGAAAAAGCCGGCCTCCTCGGCCAGGGCCGAGAGGGTCATCAGCCCCAGAAAGAAGAGGAACACATTCCAGGAGGCGGCCAACACCTGCACCGCCTCCAACGGACGCACGGCCCCGCAGAGGACCATCAACAGGCCGCCCAGCGCCGCTGCCTGCGCCTCGTCTATATGCGGCGGCCGCAGCATGACCAGGGCCAGCGTGAGCACAAAGATGATGATCGAGAGCACAAAGGTGATCGTGGGCAAGATGGAATCCTTGTCGTTACGAGCTATCACCAGCCAGGTGACGGGTACGGAGCGCCGGCTGCCAGCCGGCCATTTCCACTTGTCATAGCGAGCAACTCAGCATCGCGGTGATGCCCAATGGACGCTCACAGCAAGCGCCCTTGGCCGGCTGGCACTCCCAGTAGGGGTGGATATGCACCAGCGAATAATCGATGTGGTCCATCAGCTCTGGGTGGCCCAGTCAGATATGCCAGGGCTTACCCGCGGCTACAGGGATATCGACCTGCTTCCTGGCTTAGTCGAGGGCCTGGCAGAGCTGGGCGCTGGTGAGGGCGCCCGTCAGCAGCGTCTCGTTGCCGATCACCAGCGAGTTGATGAGCGGGTGCTGCTGCGCCTGGGCCACGGCGCAATCCAGCTCCTGTTGGTCGGCCGCTGCATTGCCGCTGAGCGTCCCCCAGGGCCAGGGGCAGGCTGGCCTCTTCTGTGGCGGTGATGACGGCCCCCATGTTGACGCAGCTATAGATCCTGATGCCGTCGGCGATGTGCCGCAGGAGGGGCATGTCGGCGCGCACCTGCGCCAGTGTTGGGGCGTCGTCCCTTTCTGGGCTCTGGTCGTCTTAGAAAGGGCCGTAGGCCATGGCTTGCCTGGGCGAAGCCGCCTGCGCGCGATAGGCCCGCGCCGGCTGGTCGCCACGGCTGCCTGGAGCGCCAGCAGCGTGAACAACACATCAGCCACGATCAGTGCCCCCATGCCCAGGCGCCTCATTGCTGGCTGGAACATAGCTCCCCCCATTATCGGATTTGGCTCAGCCCAGTCCGTTGCCCAAGCACGGCTCTCGCGGCGACAGCCCATCTGGATCGTTTGCTATTGCTCCTGGTGGCAGCGGCACCGGCCCACACAGGAGGGGGTCGTCCGTCGCCTGCATCCAGCGGTCCAGCCTGCCGCGCATCTCCGCCAGCACCGTCGCCAGGCTTGGATCAGCGCTTAGATTATGGCTCTCATTGGGGTCGAAGACCAGGTCATACAATTGCTCGGCAGCTACCGGCCGCCCGCGCCAGCCGTGCTCCAGCCACACATCCTTGCTCGGTCCATCGTCACAATTCGGCAGGACAGGAGCGCTGCGGCCGTCGGCGGAAGTCCTACGGCGGATTTCCTCAAAGCGACGGATATACTTCCAGCGCGGCGTCCGCACGGCCCGCATCGGCTCGTAGGCAGCGTGGTAGGTCACTTCGGCAAAGACCTCTTCGTTGACCTCCTTGGCCTCGCCATGCACGAGCGGCAGCAGCGACCGGCCCTGCAGCCACGCCGGCTGGGGGAGTGAGAGCAGATCACAGATGGTCGGGAAGAGATCGATCTGTGAGACCATGGCGTCGCAGACTCGCCCGCCTCTGAAGCCCCCTGGGCCGCGCAGGATCAACATGACCCCAACGCCGTGGTCGGTGAGGTTGCACTTCATGCCGGGGAAGGCGATGCCGTGGTCGGTGGTGCACAGAACCAGAGTATTCTCGGCCAGGCCCTGCGCATCCAGCGCCCGGAGGACTGCCCCCATGCCTTCGTCCAGGTTCCGAGCACTGGTCATAAAGGCCGCCATATCCTGCCGCGTGCGAGGCGTATCGGGCAGGGTGGCTGGGGGTCGGCAGTAGCGAGCGTTCTCCTGCGGGCCGGGCTCCGGGAACTCACGGTGCGTCTCGGAAAAGCCCACCGAGAGGAAAAAAGGCTGCGGCGCGTGCTGGAGCCACTCGACAGCCGCCGGCGCGACGTGTTCAGCGCTGTGGCTCGCGAGTGGCACGACCTCGTCATAGCCGATATTGCCAGCCGACATGGCCACGTGCTGCACGCCGATCAGCGCCGAATGGTAGCCGGCGGCACGCAGCGTGTGCACGATGTGCTGGCGATAGTCGTTGAGGGAGAATCCCCGGTGTGCCAGGCCGATCATCCCGCTCGAATGGGCACATTGGCCGGTGAGCAATCCGGCCCGGCTCGGCGAGCACGTCGGCGCTGCCGAAAAGGCCTGGCGGAAGAGCATTCCCTGCTCGGCCAAGCGCTGGATATTGGGCGTCGGCACCGCGTAACCATAGGGTTGCACGTAGCGACCGGTATCGTGAGAATGGATATAGACGATATTCGGAAGCATGAGCACCTCACCAGCGGCGGTCGGTATCGTGGGGCACGACATCCCCGGTTTCCAGGAAGAACGTCAACATGCGCTCTTTGAGCTCGGCCAGAACGGATGTCAGGGTGGGATCGTTGATGCGGTTATGCAGCTCACCCGGGTCGGACCGCAGATCGTAGAGCTCATCCGGCTCATCGAGCCGGCGCACATACTTGTAATGCTTGTTGCGGCACATGACGGCTTTGCTGTGCTCCGGTCCTTCACTGGTTTGGAGTTGTACACGCGGCCAGTAGAGGCCCGTGGGCACCTGACTATCGGCACTCTCCAACTCCATGCAGTGGCGCTCGCCATGCAGACGGCCGCCTTCGCAAAAGACAGCATCACGGTGCTCGTTGGTCTCGCCTGCAAGCAGGGGCAGCAGCGAGCGGCCAAAGTGGGTGTGCTGTGGCTCGATGCCCGTCAGGGCCTCGACCGTAGCCGGAAAGTCGATCAGCTCAACTAGGGCGTCGCTCACGCGTGGCTGCACGGGCACCCAAGCCGGCGGCTTGACGACAAATGGCACACGCGTCAGGCAGTCCTCGAAAGTGTTTTGTGTCTTTTCCACCAGCCCATAATCACCAGTAAAGTCGCCATGGTCAGAAAAGACAAAGAGTGCCGTGTCGTCGTAGATAGCGGCCTCGCGTAGCGCCTGTATCAACAGGCCGAGCTGATGATCCAGGCGGGCACACATGCCATAGTAGGTGGCACGTAGCTCGGTCCAGCGCTCCTCCGTCCACGTCTGCAAGCGCTGCCGCTCATAGATGCCCTTGACAAGGCTGGGTTTGCCGTGCCAGCCTTCCGGTGTTGGCACCCGAGCCGGCAGCCGGCTGCGGTCGATCAGGCTGTGCCAGGGGTCCTCTACAGCGTATGGCGGGTGAGGGTAGGTCAGAGGCAAGTAGATGCAGAGCGGCCGATCCTTGGGGCCGTTCTTGATGAGGTCAATGGCGCCCATGACGCAGGCCCAGTCGTAATCGTGGTAGTGATCCGCACCTTCGCTGTCCAGCTTGCCGACGTAGAAGGAGTAATAGGTATCGCTGCCCAGAGGGCCACGCCACTCATCTTGGCGATCGACGTGCCAGGTGGGCTTGACAGGCTCTGTCGGCTTGTACTTGATGTGGCAATAATCATCATAGCCCCATTGGGCGGGGGTAAGGTCGTTCTTGCCCCCCCACCAAACATAGTAGCCATTCTCCTTGAGCGTCTTGAGCAGCACCGGCTCATCCCTGCGCAGCATATGGAACATGGTACGGTGACCGCGCACGTGCGGGTACCAGCCGGTCATGAACGAACAACGGCTGGGCGTGCAGACTGGATTCTGGCAAAAGGCATTAGAGAAGGAGACGGCATCGGTCCGCGCCAGACGATCTAGGTTCGGGGTGATGGCGGCGGGGTTGCCTACATGCCCCAGCACGTCGCCGCGCCACTGATCAGGATTGAAGATGAGAATATGGGGACGTTTGTTCATACTCGGATTCCTTTGCACATTAGGGAGCGGCAGTCTCATGATACTACAACTGCAAGCTCGGCTCAAACCACAAGCTCTATATTGCTGCACGGCCTCGACAAAGGCCAACACCTTCTCCCAGGGCACGTCGGGTTCGAGTATGCGCGTAGGCGCAAGGAGCAATCCGTCGCCCTGACCGACGGTAGTGACGCGCTCTCGGATCACGTCCTTGACCTATCTCGGCGTGCCGAACTCTGCTTTGACTCATGTTGGGTCCATGCACTCAGGCTGGACAGGATTGGGGATATCGACCCCGATCAACCCGAGGATGATAGGCCGACAATCACCATCACTGCGGTACTACATGAGGACATCGGGTTTGACAGTGCGGACGGCTGCGGTCAGCGCAGCCAAGCGCGGCTTGAGCCAGGCAAGCCACAGGCTCGGGCTCATGAGCATGCCCTTTTGGATGGCGACGTCGTCACCCAGGCGAAGGATATCCACATCGGCACGCGCCATGGCCTGGACCTGGAAGCGTCGCAGTTCGACCACGCGGCCCAAAAGTCCCGGCACATTAAGTGTCTGATAGGGATGCTGTGCCACGCAGGCGCTGAATACCACTGCCCAGAGCGTACCCAGTTCAATAGCCAAGGCTTCCGTCCCTATGGATGCCATGAAACCATAGCGTAGTCCCAACCACAGGCCCAAGCTGGCAGCGGCGGCAACACAGACACCTGCCGTAGGGCCGAGCAGGGCGGCAGCACAAATGGCCGGGAAGATCAGAGTATGGTATATCGGCAATTTAGGTATATCTCCATGGGGGCACCCGAGGGCTCAACGACGAGCCTTGGCATGTGGGAAAGAGAATACGAGTAGATAACACCGAGTATGCTGGTGCCCATCCACACCCCTCGCGCTATACCTGTAGATAACCGCTCAGTTCCAGATCTCTGCCAGCGTGGGTGCCCTGCCGCGCACCAGGGACTGAATCTCCCGCAGTCTCTCCGCCGTGTGCGCCTCGAAGCGTAGCGTGATCAGGGGCTCGGTCACCGATGGGCGGGCCAGGGCCCAGCCGTCGCCGAAATCGATACGCACGCCATCCAGCGTGCTGATGGGAAACGAGGCAAACCCCGCCTGCAGCTCGGCCAGAATGGCCTGCACGGCGGCGGGGGTGCAGCGCAGGCGAATATCGGGCGTGATGGGGTAGCGGGGTACCTCGGCGAGCAACTGCCCCAGACTCTTGCCCTCCGCCTGGATGATCTGAAAGAGCAGACAGGCGGCAAAAAGGCCATCATCGCCGCCCAGCTCGCGGAAGAAGAAATGGCCGCTGATCTCGGCGCCCATCAGGGCGTTGCGTTCCAGCAGGGCGGTCTTGATAAAGGCATGGCCCGAGCGCTCCATGACTGGGCGCCCTCCGGCGGCCTGTACAGCTTCGGCCAGCGCGCTGGAGGATTTGATATCATAGATTACTTCGCCCGGCCCCAGGGACCGAGGCTCGGCGCGCAGGACCTGCCGCGCGATCAACACGGCCACCCGGTCCGATTCCGCCGGGGCGCCTGTCTCGTCGACAAAGATCACCCGGTCGCCGTCGCCGTCAAAGGCCAGGCCCAGGTCGGCCCCCACCTCGAGCACACGTGCGCACAGCGCCTTGAGGTTCTGCACCACCGCCGGGTTGGGCGCGCGGTTGGGGAAACGGCCGTCGGGCTCACAGAAGAGCGGGTCCACCCGGTAGCCCAGGCGCGTGAGCACGGCTGGCGCCACCGTGCTGTAGCAGCCGTTGCCGCAATCGAGCACCAGGCGCAGTTGCCCCCCCGGCGCAAAGCGCTCTGCCAGAAAAGCCTCATACTGTGGGAGGATCTCCACGGCCTGCAGGCTGCCCGGTACAGGCGCGGGCAAGGGCTCGGGGCCCGCCAACTCGCGCTCGATCTCCAGGAGGAGCTCCTCGCTAGCCGGGCGCTCGCCCAGCATCAGCTTGAAACCGTTATCGGGTGCCGGGTTGTGCGAAGCGGTCACCATCACACTGGCGTAAGCGCCGAGCTTGCGCTTGGCAAAATAGAGGGCCGGCGTCGGCAGAATGCCCACATCCAGCACCCGGGCGCCGGCGGCCACGAGCCCTTCACTCAACGCCGCCTTGAGCGCTGGCGTGCTCAGGCGCACATCGCCGCCCACCACCGCCGTCTGCCCCTGCAGGCGCCGGCCGACCACCCTCCCCAGGCGCAGCGCGAGCGAATCCGTCAGCTCGGCGCCATAGACGCCTCGAATGTCGCAGGCCTTGAAGATACTCACACAACCTCCTTGTTGGCGGAGAGATAATCCGTTAAGGGAGCCTTACGCTTTACGTTTGACGTTTTACGCATCACGCATCACATACCCTCGCCGTTTTATCTCTTCCACGAACCGCCCATAGCGCTCATCATAGGCGGCTTTGAGCTCGGGGCGGGGCTCCACAGTGCGCTCGATATGCACGAGCCGGCGCGCGGCCTCGGTGAGGCCACCGTACCAGGCCCAGCCAGCGGCGAGCACGGCTGCGCCCATCGCCGCCCCCGAGGTCCCCGGCACCGCCAAGCGCCGGCCCAGGATATCGGCGCGCAGCTGCAGCCAGGGCAGGCTCTTGTTCGCGCCGCCAGCAGCATAGATCGTGTCGCCCACCGAAAAGCCGATCTGCTGCAAGACGTCGTAGCCCAGCCGCTCGACATAAGCGACCCCTTCCAGGTGCGCCGTGTAGAGGGTGGCGGGGTCGGTGCTTTCGCCCAGGGTAAAGCCTTCGGCCTCACTGTTGAGGAAGGGGAAACGCTCGCCCTTGCGCACCAGGGGGTAGATAATCAGCGAGGTGGGGGCCGAGGAGAGCACCTGTGCGTTCAGCGCGTCGAGTGACTGCCCCGCAAAGCGCACGGAGATGGCCTCGCCCCCTGTGGTGGAGGCGGCCCCCGGCAGCCAGTGGCCCTCGGGATGGCGGTGGCTGTAGATGCGGCCCAAGGGGTCACAGATGAGTTGCTCGCTCACGCCTTTGACCACCAGTGTCGTGCCCAGGGTCGAGTTCCAGTCGCCCGGCGAGACGGCCCCGGTGGAGAATTGTGAGGTGCAGCCGTCGGTCGCACCGGCGAGCACGGGCACGCCGGGGGGAAGCCCCGTCTCGGCCGCGCCCTGCGCCGAGACCTGCCCGATGGGCGTGCCCGGCGCCACGACCTGCGGAAAGCGGTCCAGCGGCAGCCCCAACGCCTCGATGAAAGCGGGCCAGCGCAGGGCCTGCAGGTCATAGCCCGTCTTGAGCGCGTTGGACCAATCGGTGACGCCCCAGGAGCCGGAGAGCTTGCCGGCCAGGAAATCGGCCGGGGAGAGGAACCAACGCGCTGCCTGCATATCGGCAGGCCGGTGTTGCGCCAGCCAGAGGAGCTTGGGCAGGGCGAACGAGGCCGAGAAGCGGTAGCCCAGGCGATCGGCCAGCTCGCGCCCGGCGGCTTGCACCCGCTTGCCCTCCTCGCGCGAGCGCGTATCGCTGTACATGAGGGCCGCGCCCAGGGGCTCCCCCGCCCCCGACGCCAGGCACACCGTGCCCGAGGTCGAGCTGACGGCGATGGCCGCCACCTGATGCGCCCCGGCAAGCCCGGCGCTGAGCGCCTGCAGGGCTGTGCGCGCCGCCTGCCACCAGTCGTGCGGCGCCTGCTCGAACCAGCCCTCCGGCAGCCCCGGCGCGGCGGCCGGCAGCTCCGCCGCGCCCGCGGCGATCCCCTGCCCCGCCGGGTCCACCGCCACCGCGCGCGCCCCGCTCGTCCCCAGATCCAGCCCCACCACCACTTGCGCCATGCCCGTTGCTCCTTACCCGTCGGATCCGACCCTCGCCAAAGCACCGTAGAGACGCGCCGGTGGCGCGTGTAACCCCACAGTTTTGTATGCTCCTCACGGGGTAATCAGGCTCACTATAGCACGGGGAGTGGCAAGACGTCAAAGGGTCAGAGAACATCAGGGTGCGCGACAGGCTTGGGGGATACATAAGGCGCACTGTCTCCTGTAGCCACAGGCCCACCGGCCTAGGACGGAGACTGGGGATTCTTTCAGGCTTCGTTGTCATGCATGATAGCCAACCCAGATGCCAGGCGCACGTTATCCTTATGTCCTCCCAGATCTTGTCGCGCACCTGGCAGTGAACCGCGGTGGCGATGCATAGCGGTCACCATGGACCAGGCTACGCAAGCGCCCGGTAAGCGGACCAATGCTCGATGAAACGGCTCTGCTCGTCGAGCGAGGATGATTCCTGCCTTTCAGCACTGTCATACGTCCGGATGTCGTGTGCGGCAACCATCACCGCGTGAGCCCGCAAATCAGCGTTTATCTGCGTTCATCTGCGGTTTCCTCCGCGACTCCGCGTGAGCTCAGATGGCGCCACTATCGATCTTGCCCCGCGCGCGGATGCGGGCAATGACGGCCTGGTGCGCTTGCTCTTCCACGGCGTTGTCAAGAGGAGGGAGTGCGACCGCTGGGCCGTAGCGGCGCTCGAGGGCGCACCCGATCAGCAGGTCCGTGAGCCAGGGGTTTTTGGGCAGGAGTGAGCCGTGCAGGTAGGTGCCGATGGCGTTGCGGTAGATGGCGCCCTCGGATCTATCCTCGCCGTTGTTGCCATAGCCAAAGAGCACCTGCCCCAGCGGGCGGACGCCTTGCCCCAGGTAGGTTTTGCCGCTGTGGTTCTCAAACCCCACCAGGGTGTACGCGGATCCTTCCATGCGGCAGCGCGCGACACAGTCGCCGATGCAGCGCTTGCGGCCGGCGACCGTCCAGGCGTCAAAGACGCCAATGCCGGGCAGGATCTCGCCGGAACCGGTGCGAAAGTAGCGGCCCAGGAGCTGGTAGCCGCCGCAGATGGCGAGCAGGGCCAGGCCATCCTCCACGGCCTCGCGCAGGGGCACGGCTTTGACCTCGGCCAGGTCCTGCGCGATGAGCGCCTGCTGCCGGTCCTGCCCGCCGCCCATAAAGAGGATATCAAAGGCGCGGAAATCGGGCCGCTCGCGCACGCCCACGGCCTTGACCTCGACCTCCAGCCCGCGCCACTCGGCGCGGCGCGTCAGGGCGATGATATTGCCCCGGTCGCCATAGATGTTCATCAGGTCCGGGTACAGGTGGCATATGACAAGCCTCATCAATCCTCCCAGAACCGCCCGACATGGCCCATCTCGGCCATGGCCTGCCGCACCTCGAGCATGGCCGTGTAGGTGGGGAGGACATAGAGTGTCTCGCCCGGCCCGACCCGGCGCAGTCCCTCTGCCAGCGCCTCGCGCGGGTCCTTGCGCAGCGAGACCTGCCCCATATCGACTCCGGCGTATTTGAGCCGGAGCTGCATATCCTCCGCGCGCGTGCCGGCGACGACCGCCGAGCGCACGCGCCCCTGCAGCAGCTCGAAATCGACATCCCACAGCCAGGAGATGTCCGTCCCGTCGGCAAAGTGGTCGTTGATCAGGATGGCCAGGTCTTTGGGCGTGTTATCCAGGAAGAGGGTGCTCAGCACCTGGTTAAAGCCGACCGGGTTCTTGACCAGGGCCAGGAAAGCCTGCTTGCCGTCGATGGGGACGCGCTCGATGCGGCCAAAGGCAGCGGCGGCCGATTCGACCCCCTGTTTGAGCACGGGCATGGAGAGGCCCAGCGTCCAGCCGGCGCTCAGGGCCGCCAGGGCATTGTAGACGTTGTAGAGCCCCGGCAGGCGCACGTGCAGGCCCAAACGCCCATCGGGGAATACGAGGCCGACATCGCTTCCCTGCGTGCCCTGCAACTGCACACGCTCGGCGTAGATGCCCGGCTGGGGCCTGACTGCGCCGCACCGGGGGCAGGTATAGCGACCCAGATGGCCATAGTAGACCGCCTCATACTGGTAGGGGCTGCCGCAGGCCAGGCAAAAGCGGGAATCGGCCGTGTGCGGCAATTCAGCGGCGCTATAGGGGGCATGCTCGATGCCATAGTAGCGGACGCGAGCCGGGGTGCCGGCGCCGAGGGAGGCGACCAGGGGGTCATCGGCGTTGAGAATGACCGTGGAGGATGAGGGCAGCGTGGCCAGCGCCTGCCGCCAGAGTCGGGCGACATAATCGATCTCGCCGTAACGGTCGAGCTGGTCGCGGAAGAGGTTGGTCACGACGATGACCCGCGGCTGTACCTCCGCGACGACCCGGGGCAGGCTGGCCTCATCGACCTCAAAGAGGCCGATATCCCCGCGCGGGACACCGCGCCAGTCGGAGGCTTGCAGGAGGGCCGAGCTGACCCCATCTACCAGGTTGGCGCCAGAGCGGTTGTGTACCGGTTCCATGCCCTCCACGCGCACGATATTGGAGAGGATGCGCGCCGTCGTGGTCTTGCCGTTGGTGCCGGTGACCACAACGCAGCCCTGCTCCAAACGGGCAGTGATCGTGCCTAACAAGTGGGGGTCCAACTGCTGGGCCACATAGCCCGGAAAGGTGGTCCCCCCACCCAGATTGAGCCGGCGGCTCAAGAACGCGATGGCTTTGCCCGTGCTTGCTGCGACTGCTGTGCGCATCTGCCCCGACCCTCACCGTGTTGCTGCCGGGCACTAAGCAACAAGCATGCCACAGGCAAATTGGGGAGAGTTTGACGAATGCTACTCGAGGATCTCAGCCTGCCGCACCAGGCGCAGGGGAATGTTGTCGCGGAAGGCCGGCCCGTGGCTGGGGAGGATGGCCAGGGGGTCGAGCGTCGCCAGCCGGCGCAGGGCGAGCACGGTCTCTGCCCTTTCCCTGGCCTCACGCCCCGGCTGGGCCTGCAGATGGCCACTCACGACCCGCAACAGGTCCCCACTCAGGACCAGCCGCGAGGTGCGGGCAAAGAAGACGGTGTGGTCGGGGCTGTGGCCACCGGTGAAGATAACCTGGAGGCCGCCCAAAATGCCCAGCTCCATGCCGTCGGCCAGGGGCTCGGCATGGGCCACGGGGCGCAGGGGAGAGAAAAGCCGCCGCACGGCCGCCCAGGAGGAAGAGAAGCCGTGCCCGCCTCTGGGTGCCTGGCCGATGGCGAGCCGGCGCAGGGCAGCGGGGTGAGCGAAGACGTGCGCCCCAGTCGCAGCGATCAGGTCCGCCAGGGCGCCCACGTGATCGAGCTCTACATGGGTCAGGAGGATGCGCGTCAGGTCCTGAGGGCGGTGATCGAGCTGCTTCACGGTGTGCAGAATGCGCGGCGCACTGCCCGGGCCGCCGGCGTCGATCAATGTCAGCTCGATGCCCCCCAGTAGATAGACCGTGCAGCCCACGGCACGAATGGCATAGACTCCCGGTGCGGCCTGCATCTTTTTCTCCCTGCTGTTTGTCGTGCGCACTGAAAACCTGCCAGCAAGAAGCGGGCCGCAGGCGCTTTTGACAGGTCTGTGCGCGCGTGTAGAATGGTCGCCCATGGAGGAAAAAGGGCGGATGATCCTCAACAGGATGGGTAAGACGCTGACTGGCGGGCGCACACGCCTGTCGCCCCTCTGGGGCGCAGCTACGGTCGCTCTGCTCACCCTTGTCGGTTCAATCCCCTTTTTCCAACCCTCCCTGACGCGCAGCGATGACAGCAGTTACCATCTCTACCGTCTGCTCGAGCTGCATCACCTGCTGGCTCAGGGGACCCTTTTCTCGCGCTGGCTCCCGGACCTGGCGCAGGGTTACGGTTTCCCCCTCTTCAACTTTTATCCACCGCTGGCCTACTATGTGGCCGAGGTTCCGCACCTCCTGGGGCTGAGCCTGACCCGTTCGCTCAATCTGACCTATATCCTGGGCGCCATGCTGGCGGCGGTGTCGATGTACCTCCTGGTGCTCGACCTGAGCACCGAGGCCGGTGCGGCGCTCGCGGCGTTGGTCTATGCCTATGCCCCCTCATTGCTCTATAACGCCATCTATCGCGGGGGCGTCTCCGAGGTGCTGGCCTGGGCCATGGCGCCGCTCATCCTGTGGTGCTTCCGGCGCCTGGTGCTGACCGGTCGGGCGCGCTGGTTCCTCGCGGCGAGCCTCTCCTATGCCGCCCTGCTCCTGACCCATTACCTCTCGGCGCTGCCGTTCACGCCCCTGCTGGCGCTGTTCATTCTGGGCGTCTGGAATCTGGGGCGACCCGATCGGGCGGAACAAGCAAAGATCCAAAGCCAGACGGTTCGCCCGTTCTGGCGCTGGTGGACAAACTGTGCGGGGCGCGGCCTGCTCCTGGCCCTGGCGGCGGGCCTACTGGGCATGGGCATCAGCGCCTTTATCACGGTGCCGGCCCTGCTGGAAAAGGGCTTTGTGCACATCGAGATGGTTTTCCTGCCCCCGGGCCTCGATTTTCACAACCACTTTGTGTCGTGGCAGGATCTGCTCGCCGGCCCGCACGCCGTCGATACGGCGGTGGCTGCGCGCAGTTTCCCCCATGCCATTGGGCTGATCCAGGTGGGGGCAGGGCTGGTGGGGCTGCTGGCGGCCCTGACGGTGCGCAGGCCGGCCCGCGAGCGCGTTCTCTATCTGATCATGGCGGCCTCGGCCCTGGCGCTCGTCTTTATGACCGGGCGCGCCTCGCTGGGGCTCTGGGAGGGCATCAGCTTTCTCAAGTTTATCCAATTCCCCTGGCGGCTTTTGGCGCCCCTCTGCATGGTGCTGGCCTGGCTCGCGGGCGGGATCGGCCTGCTCTTGCCGCGCGGGCGCCGCTGGGCCTGGGTGGGGCCTGCGTTGGCAGCGGCCATGGCCCTGGGGCTTTTCCTCTACAATACCCCTCTGCTCTATCCGCGCTATGTACACGAGCGCCCGGCGAACCCGACCCTCAGTGATATGCTGGTCGAGGAGCGCAAGACGGGCCTGCTGGGCACGACGACCATGGGCGATTATCTGCCGATCTGGGCGGGAGAGATGCCCTGGAACTCACCTCTGCCGGCCCAGTACGCAGCGGGGGGCCCTGTCACCTGGCTCGATCACAGCGCCTTGCCAGCCGGTGTGCGCGTCAACGGTGAACACTATGGCGTCAACGACATGGAACTGTCGCTGGCCGGCGATGCCCCTTTCCCGGTGGTGATCCAGCAGTATTATTTCCCCGGCTGGCGCGCCGAGATCGACGGCCGGCCGGCGCCCATTGCCCCACAGGAGCGCACTGGGCTGATCACCGTTGCCATGCCAGCAGGTGCGCATACGCTGCGGGTCTATTTCGGCGAGACGCCCCTGCGCGCAACGAGCGATGGCCTTTCGCTTCTCTCCCTGGCCGGCCTGGCGGTCTTGACCTGGTGGGTGGCGAGGCGGCCGGGTACGGATACGATTGGCGAGAAGTGGCCCGGTATGGATACCTGGCCTGCGACCGGGCAGGGGGCTTGCCCGGCCTGGGGTTGGCTCTGCCTGCTGGCTGTGATGGCTGCCTATCTGGGCCTCAAGGCGGGGGTGATCGACCGGCGCGATAATGTGCTGCGCACCTCCAGCATCCACGGCGACGTGGTGACCGGGTCGCAGCCGCTGCAGGTGAGCTTTGGCGGCAAGCTGCGCCTCTTGGGCTACAAGCTGCAGACGATGGAGGTGCCTGCCGGTGAAAAGGCCTCGTTCTCCCTCTACTGGCGGCTGCTCCAGCCGCCAGACAGGAACTATAGCGTCAGTGTGCAACTGATCGATAGCCAGGGGCGCACCTGGGCCAAGCAGGACAACTGGCAGCCCTCGGGCTTGCCCACATCGCAATGGGCAACGGATGAGTACCGCACCGATGGCCATGCCCTGACGGTGCCGCCCGGCACCCCGCCCGGAGAGTATCGCCTGCAGTTGACCGTCTATGACACTCAGACGCTGCAGCCCCTCAGCCCGGACCCCGGCGGCGGCCTGCGCTTCACCCTGCCCGGCGTAACGGTCAAGGTCGTGCGCCCAGCCCAACCGCCCGACCCGGCCAGCCTGGGGCTGGCGCGCATCATCGGCCGCCGGCTCAACGACGACATGGAGCTTCTGGGGGCCAGCATCGGGCCCGGCTCATATCGCCCGGGGCAGCGTGTGCATCTTGACCTCTTTTGGCGCGCCGTGCGGCGGCCCGGCGCCAACTATCGGGCGCAGGCGCTCCTGGTCGGGCCGGATGGCACTGTGTTGGTGCGCGACCTGGGGCCGTTGGCGGGGGCAGGCTACCCCACAACGGCCTGGCAGGCGGGGGAGATCATCCGCGGGCAATATGACCTGCTGCTGCCCGCAGAGACGCCGGCCGGGACGAATGTGCTCAAGATCAGTCTTGCTGCGCCGGGGCAGCCGGCCGCCGAGGTGGTGGGCGAGGTGCCGGTCGAGGCCGTGGAGCGCCACATGGAGGCGCCATCGCTGCAGCACCCGGTGGGGGCCGTTTTCGGCGACTGCATCGCCCTGCTCGGCTATGACCTGGATGCGCAGAGCGCCGCGCCCGGGGCCACGCTGCACCTGCGTCTCTATTGGCAGGGGCGGCAGAGCATGGAGCAGGAGTATACCGTCTTCACCCATCTGTTGGATGCGGAGGACCACGTGGTGGCGCAGCAGGATAGCGCGCCGGCGCAGGGGATGCGCCCCACCACCGGCTGGCTGCCGGGTGAGGTGATCAGCGACGAGTATACCCTCACCCTGCCGCCGGATGCGGCGCCGGGCGAGTATCGCATCGAGGTGGGCCTCTACGAGCCCGGCTCGGGCGAGCGCCTGACGGCGAGTGACGCGGCGGGCCAGGTTATGGGAGATCACCTTATCCTGGGCAGCGTGACCGTCCGCTAGACCTGCAACCATACCTGTCACTCGCAGCAGAAGTGAAGCAAGGTTCCTCTTGTGTTGGGAGGGCGAAGTCCCGTCCGAACCGCCGTTCCGGCATGGCGAATCTGGCCTTGGAGCCAATCATTGTCATGTCGGAACGGCGGCTGCTCAGCAGCTTGGCCCCCCAGGAGGAGCGCCGCCACTAGCGCAGGCCGCAGCCTGTCGCGCCACTAGCGCAGGCCGCAGCCTGTCGCGCCACTAGCGCAGGCGGCAGCCTGTCGCGCCACTAGCGCAGGCCGCAGCCTGTCGCGCTGCTAGGCGGCCAGGGGCCGGCGCTCCGTGTGCAGTGTTCCCGGTAGGCGCTCGGCGTGTCCTGGCCCCGCTTAGCGCAGCATGTCGGCTTGAGCAAGGGGCGGCTCGGGGCCACAGAGGCCATTCGGATCGGAAAAGGCAGTTCCCCTTCGGCTTCGCTCAACGTAGGCCCGCGGACTCGTGCCATGCCCAACCTCCGGGAGGTCCAGTGGCGTAAAGAGGGTGCCGCTAGTACTACAACGATGGTTCTTATGGTATAATATCCCCCAAGAGTAACTGGGGGGATGGAACATGAATCGAGCGGAATTCGAGCGCGTAGCGGAGACATTCGCCGGCTTTCATCGCGAGTTCGC
>Ga0078972_1009174_pt1 | contig 19789 bp, 24 predicted proteins | sample YelNatPaOPGAMG01_FD_67568 | JGI IMG/M metagenome (GOLD analysis project Ga0078972, IMG submission 67568) | Hot spring thermophilic microbial communities from Obsidian Pool, Yellowstone National Park, USA - OP-RAMG-01 (SPADES assembly) (version 2) | ecosystem: Environmental > Aquatic > Thermal...
GCATTGTTTCTCGCCCTTGTTATGATCCTTCCATCGTCTATCTTCCATGTGAAATAACTTAGATATTGGGATGCGATGGATTGAATGGTCTCCTGGACACTCTGGTTGATATGCAGCCTCTGTATCAGAAATTAATGTTGGTAAAAATTTGGGAAGTCAGGGTACATATTCTGATCTTTCCTCCAACGCTGTATAATTTGTCATGTTTTCAAAAAATGTTCCACCGGAAATTGCCTGATTTCAGAAAGGCTGTGGCCATGAGCATAATCAGCAGCATAGATTGACACATCAGAGCATGGAAGGAGAAAACATGCTGTGCATTAAAAAATGTAATATATATGAAAAAGGGTAGAGATTATTGTTTTACGGTTTTGACGGATTTCCAGTCAGTCTTGGAAACAGGCTTTCCCCTGAGTTTCTGGATGTAATTGTACGCAGATAATGCTGCTATTGAACCCTGGCCTGCTGATATGACCGCCTGCTTGTATGGGACATCAGTAACATCGCCTGCAGCGAATATCCCTTCTGCACTGGTTGCACAGAATTTGTCGATAACTATCTCATTTTCCTTGTTCAGGTTGACGATGCCCTTGATGAATTCCGTTCTTGCAATGTATCCCATTTCCACGAACAGGGCGTCTGTTTGAACTTCTTCGGCATCCGATCCGTCTCCCTTCTGAAGGAGGATCGATTTTACTGTCTTATCTCCATTTATAGACTTGACCTTCCTTCCTGCCGCAGTAACGATCTTGTCATCAGCCTTGACAGCCGACACGAGCGAATCGTCTCCACGCACCTCGTTTCCAGGAAGTATGAGATTGACCCTGCTTGCAACACCTGCAAGATAAACGGCCGCCTGCAGTGCGTGGTCACCAACGCCTGCAACACTGACTACCCTGTCCTTGAATATCGGGCCATCGCATACAGCGCAGTATGACACACCGCGACCCTTGAACTTCTGCTCACCCGGTACGCCAAGATCACGTGGTGTTTTACCGAAAGCCAGTATGAGCGCAGTACATGAATACTCGCCAGTGCTTGTTGAGACAATCTTTTCTCCAGGTTTGTTTTCGATCGACACGACCTCATCATACTTGAACTCGGCTCCATACGAGGCAGATTGCTCCTGGAATTTTGTCATAAGCTCAAAACCACCAATCTGCATGATACCCGGATAGTTCTGTATGTCGTTGGTGAGAAGTGCCTGTCCACCGATATCCTTGGTTATGACAAGTGTCTTCAATCCCTGCCTGGCGGTGTACAGCGAGGCAGTTAGCCCGGCTGCTGCTCCGCCGATTATTATTACGTCGTATTTTTCCATGATCCAGGCACTCTTTAGAGGTATTCCTTCAGTCTCTCTTCTATGAAAGGCCTAGGTGCTGCGCCAATCATGGCGTCCACCTGTTCGCCGCCCTTGAAGAACATTATTGTAGGAATACTGTTGATCATGTACTCGCTGGAAACCATGGGATTGTCGTCCACGTTGAGCTTGCCAACCGTGACTTTTCCAGCATAATCTCTTGCAAGTTCTTCAAGAACCGGTGATACATACCTGCATGGACCGCACCATGGTGCCCAGAAATCGACGATCAGGTAATTTGTGTTCTTCACTGCATCGTGGAAATTTGTATCATTCAAATCAATGGGCTTCCCACTTGGTTTTGATCCAGCAGTCAGGTCTTTTGCAATCTTCTGTTTTATCTTTTCAGCATCGTTATCATTACTCATATTTTCACCCGTGCAACCCGGATCCTTCGATCGGTTGTGCACAGGGCAGATATTTCAAATGGGTATATTAGTATTTCGTAGTATTGCAAATACCGTGCAATACCTTATATCGATGTATGCAATCATGCCCTATGGCTGAACTGTCAAGACTGATGAGGAAGGGCGCATGCTGCCACGATCTCCTTTCAAATCTGTTCGAACTCAGTGACTCAGATCTTGAGCTTTTTTTCATCCTGCTCAACAAATCACCTCTTACTGTTGATGAAATATCCGATGCCTGTGGCAGGCACAGATCAACGGTCTTCAGGATACTCCAGAAGCTTGAGGCCTCCGGCCTGATATACAGGCAGACTGCCAATATACGCGAAGGTGGCTATTATCATGAGTACAGTATTCAGGAAGCCCCTGAGCTTCAGAAGATAGTCAGGGAAAGGGCAGACGATCTCATCGACTCCATAAAAAGAAGGATACAGGAGTTTTCCGAGGACATCAAGAGGTCATCCGAATCCAGGGATTCGGATTAGCGCTAAATTATTAAAAGCAGCCCCAATGACTTCGCCATGCAGAAGAAGAAGATAGCCGTTCTGGCATCAGGTACCGGCACTACATTTCAGTATATACTGGATGCATCAAGAGGCGTCCTGGCTGCTGATATCGTAGTTCTCGCTTCAGACAGGAAGGGTTGTGGAGCTGTACTGAGGGCTGAGTCGGCCAGCATACCGGTGCTTCATCTCTTGACCAAACATCTGGACGAAGCAATTGGGTCGCTTGAATCAATATTCAACCAGTATAACCCTGATATTGCGGTTCTCGCGGGATATAACAGGATACTCCCGGCAAGCTTCGTGGAAAGCCACCGGGAGAAGATCATAAACACGCATCCAGCACTCCTTCCATGCTTCGGCGGGAAAGGGATGTACGGGCTGAACGTTCACCGGGCTGTCATTGAAGGCGGTGCAAAGTTCAGCGGATGCACGGTTCATTTCGTGGATACAGGAGTCGATACCGGGCCGATAATAGCACAGGCGATTGTTCAGGTTTCAGATACTGACACTCCCGAATCTCTTTCAGAGAAGGTAAAGGCAGTGGAGAAACCCCTTCTTGTAAGCACGATATCCAGGCTGCTCTATGATCCTTACAGGATAGAAGGTAAAAGGGTCATTTTCACCTGAGGTCTCATGTATATCCTCTCGATCTGAAAAAGCGCCTGATGCTTGGTATGCTGAAAATTATGCCAATTACGCACGCAAACATGCACCAGATCAGCACAAATATAAGGAATGGCAGGGTAGAAGGTTCAACAATTTCGAGCCCTGCGAAATCATTGATGAACCAGTGCAGCGGAATGTCAACATAAAGGCCGAATTTCAAATATCCCACTGCAAGTATAATGCCATCAACGAAAATTGGTAGGAGCTTGCCCCAGCTCCATGCACCGTAATATATATGGGCATAAGCAAAGATGCCGCTTGTCACAAATATGAGAATCAGATCTACCTCACGATTTCGTCCGCCATACCTCGATCTGTAATATCCGGGTGACACCAGATAGAGGAAGAACGATTTGACTGGTGGCACAATGTACTTTCGCTGATCGGCGCTGACATTCGAAGGCTGCCTTATATGCATGACGAAGGGAATAAACGTAATTATGCCGAGCGGAAGTATTCTGAAACCCAATTCTTCTACGAAAGGAGCGTAAACGAGGTCTACAAAGCCGCGGTAATATGCTGTGGTCCCCGCCTGTTGGCCAAGTATGGGTATGCCTAAAGATTCCTCAGCTACCGTGATGATGAGCGAAACGATGAGAAGAACAGGGGCCATCATGGAATAGAAACCATTGGAACTGTCAATCGGCGAGATTGCAGAATTGAATCCAGCTCCCAGCACAGCAAAGACAACGGTATAGCCAAGTATAATGAAGATAACAACAGCCAGCAGGGATACCGATGGCGGTTTGACAAGAAGGATCAGGATGAAGAAATATGGACTCACCTGGAGTTTAAGGAAATTCCTCAACGGCAGCCCGCCAAGGGAATACAGGTATGCTATCGTAAGCAGCAGCATCCCAATTGATAATACATAGGTAACAAGGAATACATAAGACGCGGAGCTGCGCCTGTTCCTCATTTTTCCCGTCGTGTAGGAAGTAACATTGCTCTGACTATTTTCAATTGCAGGGTTGCCTGGCAGCAAGATTTACCGGCTGAAGATTCTCATCCAGATATAAATAAGGATCTATTCCTCAAGAACGAACTTGTACCCGTACTGGATAATCCCGCTCTTACCGTCTTCCCTTACCTTCCTGAAGACATTCCTGACGCGTTTGCCAATCTCCAGAGCTTCATGATCAGAATCAACTATCTGACCAGTTATCGTGGGGCCCTCATCCAGTTTAATCAGCGCAAGGACGTACGGCCTCTGTCGCATAAATGCAGGTGGTGCGTCATGCACAATTGTGTAGGAAACGATCTCGCCCCTGCCACTGAGCTCTGTCTCATGCATCTTTCCGATAGATTCCCTGTGGCACTTCGGGCACACATCCCTTGGCGGGAAATAGATCTGATTGCAGTTATCGCATTTTATTGCGACCATCCTGTACCTGTGGTTTGACTCTCTCCAGAACCTTGAAAGCTCTCCCATATCAGTTCCCCTCCAGTATGTGAACAACAGATGTGGAACCGCTTACGGCCATGCTGTGGAGAAGTGCATTCGCAGGAGACTTGACCTGTCTTTCCTTGGCCTTTCCGTTCAGCTGCTGGAAAGCTTCTACAAACTGCCCCACTCCAGTAGCCCCAAATGGATTCCCCTTTGCCTTGAGGCCGCCGGAAGGGTTGATGGGAATCCTTCCATCCAGCTTTATATCATCAGGCAGCAGACTCTTTGCTTCGCCTTTCTTGGCGAACCCCAGATCCTCAAGCTCGATAAGTCCATAGATGCTGTATGAGTCATGAATCTCGGCGAAAGAGATATCATCAGGCTTCAGCCCACTCTTCTTATAGGCATTCCTTGCTGCAACGACGGTGGAATCGAATCTGTATATTGACTTCCTGCTGTGGAGTGCGAGATAATCCTGTGCAACTGCTGACGCAAGTATTCTGATTCCATGGATCTTGTTTTTCTTTACATATTCCTCAGAAGCAAGTATAATGGCAGCCGCTCCATCGCTCGCAGGACTGCAATCCATCATTCCCAGCGGCTCTGCTACCATAGTGGATGATACCGCTCCTTCAACTGTGAGTACATTCCTGTAATGCGCATCAGGATTCTTGGAAGCATTCATGTGGTCATTTACTGACATCATGGCAAGACTTTCACGATCCACCTTGAAATCCTTCATGTATTTCTGAGCCACAAGTGCAGCTATTGCAGCAGGTGTTGCACCAAAAAAGCCCTCCCATTCGCTGTCAAGAAGCGTGCTTGTGAGGTCCAGAACCTCAGATCCATAGAGATCAGTGAGTTTTTCGACCCCTCCCACCGCTGCAACATTGTACTCGCCTGATCTGATGCCGAGGTAAGCTTCCCTCACTGCTGCCCCTCCTGATGCAGTGGATGCTTCAACGGAAATTGCCGGAATATTGTTGTGCGCTAGGCCAGCAAAGTCTGATATCAGGCCGCCTATGTCGTTCTGTGCATTAATTGCACCGCCAAGCGTGTTGCTTCCGTATAGAACCTCCACATCCCTGGAATAAATGCCGGCACTTTCAATTGCCCGAAGCCCCGCCTCTGTTGCCAACTCCCTCAAGGATCTTTCCCACAGTTCACCGAATTTAGTCTCCCCTGCACCTATAATGTAAACATCATTCAATGTTATCACCCATCACAATCTTCCTCTTGAATTTCGCATAAATTGCATAATCGACCCACATTACCTTGCTCAGAAGCTCCTTTATGGTTGGTGCTGCCTTGCGATCCATTGCTTCTATCTCATCAGTAACCGTCAGGTCAAAGGCATCCGAGCCGGCCCCTGAACCAAAGGATACCGCGAGGATACGATCCCCGGGCTGTGCTATATCAAGCACCGCGGAAAGACCGGTCATCATTGCTGCCGAATAGGTATTCCCGATTTGGGGTGTCAGAAGGCCATCCTTGAATTGCTCATCTGAAAAGCCGAGCTGTTTTGCGGCTCTGGTAGGGAACTTTCCGTTTGGCTGGTGAAAAACAGCATACTTGTAATCCTTTGGGGTTGTTCCCGCACGTTCCATCAGTTTCTTTGAAGCACTGATTGTGTGCCTGAAGTAGGCCGGTTCCCCGGTGAATCTTTCGCCGTGGGTAGGATATGGTTGTCCCTCCCGCCTCCAGAAATCCGGTGTATCGGAGGTGACAGATAATGTGTGGTTAATCTCTGCGATGACTTTCTCCCTCCCAATGATCATTGCAGTTCCTCCAGCAGATGCTGAATATTCGAGAGCATCCCCCGGTGCTCCCTGTGAAGTGTCGGCTCCTATTGCCATACCATATTTTATCATGCCAGAATCAACCATAGCCATCACATTCTGCATTCCAGCCGTGCCGGCTTTACATGCGAACTCATAATCTGCAGCGAAGAGGTCGAAGTTTGCACCTATTGCAGATCCGACAATTGTCGCGGTCGGCTTCACAGCATAAGGGTGAGATTCTGACCCTACATAGATCGATCCTATATCAGCTGGTTTAATTCTTCCCCGCTTCATTGCATTCCTAGCAGCTTCGACGGAAATTGTTGCAACGTCTTCGTCAGGTGACGGTACTGACTTGCTCAAAATATATATTCCATTCCTGATGCTCTCCGGATCCTCGCCCCATACTCTTGCTATCTCGTCAGGTTTTATCCTGTACTTTGGGATATAAGATCCATATGATACTATACCAGACAACTAAACACCGTTCCTGGTATGTGCAGCATATATAAAAAAATTAACGATGCGCAATTCGTCAATTGACGAATGCGATCTTCATGACCCGTCCTGTGGGCCCGGTTCAGTCAAATTCAAGCCTGTGGGTGTATTATTCTATAAATATAAGGTTATGTATATATACGAATAAATGATTTACCTGCACCGGTGACTTAATGGGTGATCTTAGTCCAAACGCTGAAAAGGTTTACAACGCAATGAAGAAAATTGGTGCATCTACAGAGGATAAGCTGAAGACGGCAGACGATATTATGAAGGCAGCTGCTGTTGGAAAAGCTATAGTAGCTGCAGCTCTGCAGGAACTGACGAGCAAGGGATACGCTAAAAGGGTCGCAAGGCAGAAAAGTGCCGGTTACTTCGTCACGAAGTAATCCTTTTTTTTGTTTATCAACGAGATACTTATTTTTCATACGAAAAATAGTTATATCTAATTTTCCTAATCTCTTTAGGTATAAAGTTTTATGACAACCTTAATACTCAATGTCGATCGGGATAACGATTATGGCGAGAAGGCATCAGTGCCAGGGCCTGTGATTGGTTATTCTGACTGCTATGAGGCTGCACTGAAACTTATATCTATAGATCCTGAAGACTCAGATGCAAACGCACTTTTCGGTGCACTCAAGATATATGATGACCTTAAGAAGGAGGGCGAAGACGTCGATATTGCCCTTATAACGGGGGATAGCGAAGTCGGCCCGAAATCCGACCAGATAATTGCATCCCAGATAGATGAGGTACTGAAGTACAGGAAATTCGATGATGTAATCCTGGCAACTGACGGAGCCGAGGATGATTACATCATGCCGCTCATTCTCTCAAGGATAAAGATACGTTACGTGAAGCACATAATTGTAAGGCACAACCAGAACATAGAGTCAGTCTATTATTACATTGTCAAGGCCCTTAAGGACAAGAAGATCGCGAACAAGTTTCAGATTCCGTTCGGCCTTGTATTCCTCACATATGGTCTGGTCTCACTTTCGTTCATAATATACAGCCTTCTTACTCCAGCCGGTGTCGGTTCCATTGGGGGGCCAAGCGCAGTAGCGCTGACATTTGTGTCGCTGATTCTTGGGGCATATTTCATTGAACGTGCATTTGAGGTTAGCGACAGGGCGCTTAAACTGGTGAAGTCATTCAGGCAATACGCAGAAGAAACAAGAGTTTCATTCATATCTTATATCATAGCATTCTCACTGGTGTTTGCCGGCATTGCCGCCAGTTATGTGATAGCGTCCGGGGCAACCGTTTCTGGCAAGAAGATATTCCTTGACCAGTTGCTTGTATTCATATCATACTTTACCTGGTGGATGTACGGCGCGATCATTGCAAGGGAAGGTGGAACCGGGGTGGAGATGCTGGTTAACGGGAAGTCCGGCATCAGCAAGAACATATACGTTCTCCTGTTCACCCTGTCCGTTGGTTTCATCATTTACGGCATGATAAACTATATCAGGTACATTCTAAACTTCATTCCATTCAGCTCCGCTGTGATGAACATTGCTCTCCTGATACTTGGCATCATAGTTGCTGTCACATCCTCGATAGCACACAAATATTATTCTGAAAAGCAGAATCTCGGTCCTATTACTAACGTTCAGAACAGCATTTTCCATGGAAAAGAATAATTTCAGCGACTCGGTTGATCCTGCGGTAAGGAAAATTTCAGACGACACATATCAAAGGATAGTCAGGGATCTTTCCCTGGATGTTTTTCTTGACAAAGAATCAGCAGTCCTTCTTAACACTGAATATCTTGTATTAAGGCGGTCATTACCCGATCTGTCCAGATTCATCGGAAGAGATTCTGTTATTGTTGGCCCCGCAAAAATAGACAAGGCAAGGCTGAGCATCAACGATTCTGAAGTTGTAATAGTGAGTGGAAGCGCCGTCAGTAACTACGACAGCGAAAGGCAGCCTGATTTCGTCGTGACGGATCTGGACGGGGATCTTGCCAAGCTGACGCGATTCTCAAGAAGCGGATCAATCTGCCTGGTTCATGCACACGGGGATAACATTGAGCAGATAATGCATGCATTCGAGATCTGCCCCGGGCCAGTAATACCAACCTGTCAGATCGAGAGTTTCGGCTACACAACAAATTTCGCCGGATTTACTGACGGCGACAGATCTGCATTCTTCGCCCATTTCCTTGGCTCAAGAAAAATCAGAATACTTGGATTCGATTTCAATTCGCCTATAGTCAAGAGCAGAACAGAGATGGAGACAAAAATGAAGAAGCTTCAATGGGCCAGGTCACTTCTTTCAGATCTCTACGATATCAGGGTTCAAAGATACGGCAGGGATAATATCAGGTATCTCTGACAATTTTTCCATCCAGGTATCTTACTGCAAAATCCACGCTATTGAAACGAAGCGATGCTTCGATATCTTCCTCAAAGCCCATTAACCTAAGTCTTCTTGCGCCACTGCTGTGTTTTACCTTGTCTATGACCTTGTGGGGATCAGGTTTCCTTCCTTCGAGATCAGCAGCAAGGAAATCCGCGTACAGTTCATCCTCTTCCGCTCTTCCGTCTGGCCTTCCAGAAACATAAATCTGGACTTTTTCAGCACTACTGACCTTGCTGCATGTTGCAGCGTGGTTTATGAACGATGAAATATATACAGCCTCGGCACCGCTTATCTTATTGAGAACTTTAGTGCCGTTGGTTGATGTGAATATAACCACCCTATGAGAAAAATCTGTTTTCCATAGAAGTGCAGGGGTATTTCCATAGTCAAACTTCACTATTTTGAAGCCATATCTCTCACCAATCAGGAGTGCTCCGGGTATCTTATTTCTCAGCTCCCTTGCTTCCTTGACTGTTCTGGTTGGTATAACATATTCTGCACCTTGCGAAAGGATGATTGGGATTGAACTGGTAGATCTGAAAACATCAACAAGAATACATATCCCTTCAGGCGATTTATCGAACTTTCTTCCGTCCAGAACCTCAACCTTCAGATCACAGTCCTCCACTATACTACCTGACGATATAACACAACATAATAAATTTTGATCTCAAAGATCCGGAAACAGATCATCAAGAACCATACTTTCACAGACAGGGGAGAAACCTGCACTTTTCCAGAATGTTGATACTGAGGTGTACAGGGAAATAGTATTCAGCAAAGGTGATATGAGGTAGGTATTTACCAGATATAGGAAACCTTGCTGTAAGGTTGGATTGACACGGAAAGCGACAACAGAACTTGTTGATAAGGGCACAGATATGATTCTGAATGATATCTTGATTGATCAGCCCTATACTGAAAGACCTTTCAACAAATATATTGAATTATAAAAAATAAGAGAAATAACGGACAATGATCGGCATAGTTTCCTACAAAAGGTTAATGAGAGACTTTACAATCAAGGCGACTGCATAAAGGTAATTACTATGGCTCAAACAGTTAATGTCATGGTCGAGGGCGGCAAGGCAAGTAGTGGACCTCCACTCGGGCCTGCGCTTGGACCTCTCGGGTTGAATCTCGGTGATATAATTAAGCAAATAAATGAAAAGACGAAGGCTTTCCAGGGAATGCAGGTCCCAGTCAGTGTTGTTGTTACAGATCCTGCAAAGAAGCTTTTTGAGATCAAGGTCGGGATTCCACCCACATCTGCACTCATCAAGAAGGAACTCGGCATTGAAAGCGGCTCAGGAAAGAGGAAAGAACAGATTGCGGGAAATGCCACAATTGAGCAGATCAAGAACGTTGCCAAGGCAAAGATGGACGGGATGCTTGCCAAGGATCTAAAGGGAGCGGTGTTGGAAGTACTCGGTTCGTGCATATCACTCGGCGTCAACGTTGAGGGCAAGGACCCGAAAGAGGTTCAAAAGTTAATTAAGGAAGGGAAGATGCAGGTTTGATCTGTAGGAGAACCCACCAGGGCTCGTTAAAACTACGGAGGTGTTGATTTGGCAAAAGCAGAATTGGTAAAAAGCGTACACGAAGCTAAGGCAGGGTCCAAGGAGAGAAAATTTAAGGAAAGCCTTGAACTTGCAATAAATTTGAAAGACATTGATCTCACGGATCCAAAGAACAGAATTAACGACGAGATACTGTTACCAAAGGGTAGAGGAAAACCGATCAAAGTCGCGGTTATTGGGTCAGAAGAAATGAAGTCTAAGGTGAGATCCGTTGCAGACCAGATAATTGGTGCCGAAGAGATAAGCGGTTTTGCGGAGAAAAAGAAGGACTTCAAGAAGGTCGCAACTGGAATTGACTTTATGATAGCAGAATCCACACTCATGGCGACAGTTGGTAAGTCACTCGGTCAGGTACTGGGTCCGCGCGGAAAGATGCCTAAACCAGTACCACCAGGCCAGGATCCGACTTCTATGATAAATAACCTGAAGAAAACCGTTCGTGTCAGAACAAGAGATAAAAAGACTTTTCATGTTCCGGTAGGCACAAAAGAGATGTCAGACGAGGAAATAGCGGAGAATGTCAGTGCTGTCGTGAAGAGAATAATCAGCAAGCTCGACAAGGGAGACTCTAACATTGCATCAATTTTCCTGAAGACCACAATGGGTAAGCCAGTGAAGATAAATGTTGGTGATGCTGAATGAGACATCCGGCAAGCTGGAAAGTTGAATTAGTTGATAAGGTGGCCAAGGAAATCGACAATGCCGGTACCGTGGCCATAGTTGATATACATGGGCTCAGGAACAACCAGTTCCAGAGCATCAGGCGCGATGTGAGGGGAGACCTCAATATCAGAGTCATGAGACTGACGCTTCTCCTGAAGGCGCTTGAGAAATCAAAGAAGCCAGGTCTTGCAGATCTGTCAAAGGAGGTCAGGGGCCAGGTTGCGCTTGTCACAACAAACAGCGAACCAGTTTCAGTTAACAACGTGTTGAGAAAGAAGCGGCAGATGATGTCCCCTCGTGGTGGAGAAACAGCTTCGGATGACATTGTTGTACCAGAAGGCGAGACAAGCTTCCCGCCAGGGCCTATGATCAGCGAATTCCAGAAGGCTGGTCTCCAGACCGCAATAGAAAAGGGCAAGATTGTTATAAAGAAAGAATCTGTCGTAGTGAAAAAAGGCGAAGTCATATCCAAGGAGAGAGCTTCACTACTGCAGAAGCTTGACATAAAGCCAATTGAGGTTGGCCTGAACTTGCGGGCTGCATATTCATCTGGCACAATCTTCACCAGCGATGTTCTGAGCATATCGCCCGAATCACTCTCACTCGATATTGCGATGTCATTCTCCAGGGCAAAGACACTGGCCCTTGAAGCCGGATTCCTGGTGCCCGAGATCATACCCGATATGATCGTTAGAGCCCGGATCATAGCCGAGTCCCTGTCGCTGAAAGCTGGTATAGTGGATGAATCCAGCATTCAATTATTTATATTGAAAGCGATTCAGGAGGCATCCGCAGTTCAGGAAGCCATAGGCAGTGAAAAGGAATCCTCCGGAAAGGAGACCAAAAAGGGGGAGAAAGAGGCAAAGAGTGAATCGACGGATGAGGACGTTTCAGCAGGGTTAAGTTCCCTGTTTGGATAAATATAGGAGGAAAAAAGGAAATGGAATATGTATACGGTGCTCTGCTGCTCCATTCTGCGGGCAGCGAGATAGATGAGGAAAAACTGAAGAAGGTACTCGAGGGTGCCGGCTTGAAGCCGGATGAATCCAGACTGAAGGCTCTTGTTTCCAGTATGAAGGGCGTGAACATTGAGGAAGTAATAAAGAACGCTGCCTCAGTTTCAGCCGCTGCACCTGCAGCTGCAGGGGCCAAGCACGAGGAAAAGAAAGAGTCTAAGAAGAAGGAAGAAAAGAAGGATGAAAAAGAGGCAGCAGCTTCAGAGGAAGATGCACTCGCAGGACTCAGCTCACTCTTTGGGTAATTCGGTTGATAGATCTTTATAAATTTGTATGGGGGGTAGTAAAATATTTACTCCCTGCTATGTTATTCATAATTTCAGTTTTGATAGCGCCAGATATTCTTCTACTGATAATATCTATGCTATGGATATTTGCCTCGGTTATTGAAACAGTCTTGACCATGCCGAAAGAAACCGGCACAAGCATTGAAACCAGATAATAACAGGATATCTTATTTCGCAAGTTTATATTCCTAACCCTGGATCGGGGTTTATTTCGTTGTCTGATGTTATTCCCAGTGGCGATAATATCTCCTTTACCATGAGACTGCTTAGGGTAAAGCTATCATGCTTAGCATATGGCCTGTCTGCTTATTATAGGTAATATTGAACGGCGCCTGTTCCTGACTTTATTGGTACATAATTGTCGTTTTTCCAATATATCCAAGCTTATAAAGATAAATATTTCCTGGATACAACTTCTGTGTGTAGATAGCGGATAACAACCCGTAACCTGTTTCAATATGATTCAGCACCTCCTGCGGAATATAACTGATCTGGCTCTGATCTATCAGCACATAGGTGAACGAGAAGTTGGCGCTGAGATTGTCGTAAATAAAAAAGGTGAGATTCTTAGGTTCGCTCCAGTAAAAGGAAAATGCATTTGGATCCTTCGCTATATATGGAAAGAGGTTGTCAGAAGATATTATGCTTGCATTTCCTGGGATAATGGAAATCATTTTGATCATGTCGTTATATTCTGCATTCGTTGAATAAGAGAATGCATAACCAGAATCCACTGTCTTTTCCTGGTTGGAAATATTAAGGGGTCCTACCAGGAAATTGAAAACAAGGATTAAAATGAGTATAATGGTTAAAGCAGAGTAAGCAGATTTTCTGGCCTGTTTGAATATTTTTATGGCTAGAGACGAGTACCGCATCAAGAGGCCCACCATCAATACAATAAGTCCTGCAGCTACAGAAAGCATTATTCTGTCATACAACGGATATACAGCTGTAGCATCATATACGATCACTGCTGAAACACATGTCAGGAGAGCATAAAATGCAGTTTTCAGCATATATGCAAATTTTCGAGGATCCATGTTCCCACTGCGAATAGATAGGATCAATCCTAAGAAGAGGGGCGGAAGAGCAATGAAGTTGTACTGATCCTGGATAAATGCGTATTGTGGGGCGACAAGGATAGATTCATAGAGCCATGGCAACACAATGAGCAAATGCCTTCGGTAGAAGAATGGTATGAACCCGAGTGACGAGTAGAGCAGCCCCCAGTAGAGCAGTGAGTAACCTGAGGAGTAGATGGAAAATGATGCAGGGTAAAAGCTTTCTGGATAGTTTCTCTTCAGTATACTTATAGCCAAGCTGTTGTGCAGAAGCTGTGGCAATATGTCATAGTTTATCTCTTTTATGATAAGGAAAATAGCAATTGCGAATATTGATAAGGAGATCAGGGACAGGCTTTCTCCTGTCATAATATGCATCTTCAGGTTTCGATCGGATATGATGTGTTCGTAATAGACAAAAAGGAGGATGCCCAGGCCAAGAATTGGAAACACTTCTAGCGTCAATGCACCAGCAAGCATTGTGATCGCAGCGAAGGCGTATCTCCTCTTTGCAATAAAGTAGAAAAAGGTGAGAAGCTCAACTGGAATCAGCGACATCCAGTGGAAATCGTACATCTGTGAAGCAATGAAGCCAACGTTTGTGACATAAACTATCGATATAATTAGCGATTGTCTGTCCGTGAGTCCGTAATAACGTGAAATCGCATTCAGAGGGATCAGGGAAATAGAGTAAAAAAGGGCCTGGCATACGAACAGGAATATTGGTTCACTCAGCGCCTGATATGCATATGAGAACAGCAACGCGATGTAAGTGGAATGTATTTCGAGGTGCGATACTATTCCATACGTTTCGAAGTCGCCAGCTTCGTAGAGGATATGTCCTCGAAAATTGTCTGCCAGCATTTGCATTTCTATGCCAAGGTCCCAGTTGGAGGTATAAAAGTTAAGATACCTGATATACGAAATCGAAGCCATGGCTAGTATTACAATGGATATTATTACGGCCAGGTACTTCTTCTGATATGATGATAAAATACCTCTGTTCTCAGTTTCCTGATTTGGCATACATTTGATATTGGAATATCGTTATTTGTCTATTAAAGGGAAACGGAATTGCCTCCAAACTCTATGGATTGGGCAAGACCTAGCTTACACTGAATTGATAAATGAGAAATTATTGTGCTAAATACAAGTCTACACTATTCCAGAGACCTGCTTGTGAACTGGGTCAGATAAAATCTCAAAGACACAATGCCAATCTCTTCAATAGTGAATAGCAAATCATTATGAGATTGTTATTCCACCATCAACGACGATTACTTCTCCCGTCATGAACGAGCTGTCATCGGATATCAGGAAACGCGCTACTTTTGCAATTTCCTCAGGTTTCCCAAGTCGCTTAAGTGGTATCCTTTCAATAATGCTTTTGTGAATTTTTTCATTCTTGCTTATAAAATCTGTCATTTCCGTTTCCACAAATCCCGGGGCAACTGCATTTACCCTCATAGATGGACCAAGATTAAGTGCGAGCGCTTTTGTCAGGTTTGAAAGCGCAGCCTTGCTGGCGCTATAGGATATCGATGTTGGCATCGGTATCATGGAAGCGGCAGAACTCATGTTAACGATAGAGGCGTCAACTTCAAGCAAATCCAGAAGATTTTTTATTATGAATAGAGGGGCCTTTGCATTTATAGTAAGAACGGCATCCCATGTCTCATCGGTGACTCTGCTCAGGCCATCGAAAGATCCAATACCTGCATTATTCACTATTCCTTTCAGCCTTACGTTCAATTTCCTGACTTGATTGCATAGATCTTTGACACCACTCGGCAAGGAAAGATCCGCTTTGACCAATGCGACATTAGAACCATTTTTGCGACATGTTTCAGCGACTTCATTTGCTGATGCTGAACTCCTGTTATAATGAAGAATAAGATCATAACCTGACCTTGAAAGCTCAATAGCAGTTGCAGATCCAATACCCTTTGAAGACCCTGTTACTAAGATGTATCCACTTTTCATGCTTTGCCAAATCCCGGACACCTCATTAAAGATCCGGTTTAATCACTTTCGTGTCGTCTATGTCTGTAATGCACAAGGCAAACCTATGAAACAGGCATCCAGATGGAAACTCATTGAATGATCCTCTTACGCTATGGAGACATAAATCCAGATTCATTCATGAACATCTGGATTTACAATGTCAGGGCCCGATGCTTCTTAATTGTGCAAGCTGCTCGACTAATTTACTGCAACCCTGAAACCAATAAAAACTGCCTGGTATAAGACAGGCGGAAATTGCCATTAGAAAAAGATTATAATTTTTTTTGTCGCCTCAATCAGCGACCACTAAAACCGTCTCAGGCAAGTTTGAGTTCCTGCAACTTAGAAAGTATCTCTGTTCCATGCTCCTTTGGCGATACCTTCTCGTAAACATAAGCTATCTTCCCGCTGCGGTCAATGATGTAAGTAACCCTCTTGTCTGTGGATCCATTCAGGGTGCCATACGCTTCGGAAATCTTCTTGCCCGAATCTGAAACAAGCGTAAATGTGAGTCCATACTTGTTGTGGAACTTCTTGTGCGAATTCACAGAATCTACGGAGACACCTATTACCTTTATGCCTTTTTTTTCGAATAGCTCCGTGTTGTCCCTGAAGTTGCATGCCTCCGCAGTGCATCCCGGGGTGTCATCCTTTGGATAAAAGTAAAGCACCACTGGCTTCCCCTTAAAGCTTGAAAGTTTTACATTATGCCCATCTTGGTCCTGCGCTTCAAAATCAGGTGCAACTGATCCTGCTTTTAACAATTCTGCCATAAAGTGATAATATTCCCACATTTATAGTGTTTCTGTAATCAGGAAAATGACATCCTCAATGTCCTTGCAGCCTCCCCAGCTTTCTTTCGGATATCAGGGTCAAAATCCACCGTACTTATGGCAGTCGCAATGAACCTTCCCTGCTCGTCTGCGATGAAGACGTAATCGCCTTTCCTTATGTCTGGCGACATACTCAGAATACCTTTGGCAAAAAGGTTGGCCCCATTCATTATATGTGGTACTGCACCATGATCGACTACGATCTTCTTGTTTTCTGGTTTTACAAGATTCAGAAAATCTGGCGTAGGTATGAACCTGTCCGTCCAAACACCCGCGAATACCCGACCCAGGAAATACATGTTTCCGTTTTTTGACTCCTCAACCTGCATCTTGTCTGCATCTGCGAAAGAGAGTCCAATTTGATCTAGGCTCGCAATCAGCGTCTTGATTTCCTTCTTTGAGAGGTAATGCTTGCTCATTCAGTTCACATACACTTTCATCTGCAGGATTTTATCGTTTATGGTCTGGTCCGTGCAGGCTAGGATTTCCTTTATATCTGGAGCAATCTTCTCTCCAAACATCATCTGCTCTGAAGTGAATCTCCACTTCTGGTTGCTACCGCCCTGAAGTGCAACGACAAAAGCATAGTAGATGGAATTGAAAAGGCCGGAGAAGCCAACCCTCTTCTCCCATTTCTTCAGTGTTTCGCTTTTGCCCATGGATAGATAGTCCTTAATCATTTCAATCAGCATCGATGATTCCGTTGACCAGGGATTTACCGTAATTAGGCTGGAAGCCTCCTCCTGATCTATTCTTTTTTTCAGCATCTCTATCTGCCTTAGCGGGTCGCCTGCCTGTGTCTTTATCTTGCTCTCATCCACGTCAGGAAAATAATCCTTCATTATCTGTGCTCCGAACTTTGGCCACAGTATTTCAAGAAGCTTTCTCTGGCTCTTTCCATCCAGTGCAACCGGTCCATTCATCTTAAGGTAGCTGGTCAATCTGGCGGCCTCCTCCTCGCTAAACAGGGCCTTTAGAAACTCCTCCGGGTCTGAATATGCTTCACCCTCAATAAGGTACATTCCGCGTGCCAGTGCTGTTTTTTTCCTGGCCTCCTGCACCGTATGCAGGAATGACTTTGCATCTGTCTGGCCAGAAAGATAACTTGCCAGAGCGGGCTGAGGTATTTCACTGTCCAGGGATTCGAGGTAAGGAACCGTGATTCTGAAAAACTTTGTTATATCTGGTACCAGCATGTGCCGCAGGAGTAAACGCATGAGGTTTGTCTTGCTGTCCTGGAATACCTTTATCCTTGAAACATTCCCGATATCGACGTAAAAAAAATCTCCGGTTTTGCCAAGGGTAAATCCATTCTCGCTGTTAAGGTCATCAACCTTCTCGCTTCTAAAAACATCTGCGAGGAAATCATCCCCTGGAAAATTTCCCTTGCAGCTCCCTATGTAATATTTTTCTGAACTGAATATGTAGACCTTCTTTGTCTTGACCAGTGAAGAGAAGGCAAGCATCTTCCATGTGGTGTCATCAAAATTCTGTACGCCGCCCAGTACCATCGGGTCGGTATTGCCTCTCTTCGCGTAATCCAGGTTTCCGTAAGCTGTAGGAATCACACCCATTATGGGTGCTGATTCTGATTCCATCACCTTATACGTCTCTCCAATTGCACTCAGGAACTGATCCGCACTCCCGGAAAGCTTGCCAAGTGCGGGCCCCTGTGTGCGTGAAAGCTTCTTCCTGTATGAATCAAAAGGGCAGAACATCGAGGAATCCATGCATTCCGGTACGAGCGAAATAACATTCCCCTGGTCAGAAAAAAAAGACTGCAGCTTCTCAATGAACTGCGCCTCTTTTTCCTTCGATCTGGTCTTTAATTTCATTTGACCTACTTTGTGTCAAGCATTCTTATGGCTTCTGCATTGACTGTGACCGGAATGGGAACGAGAGATTCAATCAGTTGTACAGTTACTTCTTCCTTTGTCGGGTCGATTGCCATTATCTTTGCCCTCTCTCCCTTGAATGGACCATCTATGAGCTCCACTAGGGCACCGAGTTCAAGTCCCGTCACAGCAGGTTTCGGCTCAAGGTAATGCTCGATCTCCTCTATTGAGATTTCACCCTTCACCTCACCCTTGTATCCTCTGACGTCCTTTCCGAGATAAGGTATCCTGTCCGGGTGCATGGTCTCGACGAAGATATACCCCTTTACTTCCTTTGGGGCCATTATTGCAAGGATCTCATTTGTTGCACTGCTGTAGGTTGCAGCCCTTTCCTCCTTGTCTCTTTCGCTCTTCTTTGCAAGATCCCTCGCAACCTGTATCTCGTTCCCAACGGTCGTCTTGACGGCGACAATCACTGGAATCAGTGTTACCTGCATTGACTGTGCCACGGATCCGCTGTCATATTCAATCTTAACGGCAAACTTGGCCGTATCCTTCCTGAACCCACCCTTAGGCGTTATAACAATAAATTTGAATTCCCTTGTCTCCTTGGGTTCCAGGGAGATTTCAACGTTCATTTGCTTGTTCTCCGACGGCGATACGGAAAATTCCTCCTTTTTCGAAGGTCCAGTCAGCGAAAGCTGCCACTCTACCAGTTCATCCCTCTGAGCGAACTGTGCTTCCACTGTAACATTGAAGGTAACCTTGTTGCCTGAGTTATTCCTTAATATTATTGGATTTTCCACAGCATTACCACAGCCAACCTCCCTGTCGGTCAGCTTAACATCTACCCATTCATTTGATTCTGCACGTTGCATTCTATTCACCTATGGCACATGGAAAACATAAGCCATCAATATGAAGATAAGGAAACCTATGAACCCAAGAAAAGTAATTCCCGCGCCTGTTATCATGACTACCTTCTTGTACTCCTCCTCGTTGGGTTTTTTTGCCATTTTAAGTATTCTGGCATACTTGCCCTTACCGATTCCCCCGACCTTACGCTCAATACGTTCCTGTATCTCGATGGCTCGATCTTCTATTGGCATTTTATACTTATCCCCAATCCAAATCTACAAATAAAATCTTTGATCTCTTAACGAACAACCAAGACATACAATTGAGGAAACATTTTCGGCTAATCCCACTCACATAATCAACAAAAATTTCGATTCGCGTTATTTAAAAGATAGGAAAATAAAAGACAGAAGGTTGTAGGAACTGTGCCCTGTACTCACTTTACTTAGGAGGTGATCCATCCGCAGGTTCCCCTACGGATACCTTGTTACGACTTAACCCTCCTCACTGACATCAGATTCGAGTTTATCCTGTCGGACATACCCTCATCCAACACCAGCTCGGATGGTTTGACGGGCGGTGTGTGCAAGGAGCAGGGGCATATTCACCGCGGGCTGTTGACCCGCGATTACTACGGAATCCACATTCATGAGGGCGAGTTACAGCCCTCAATC
>Ga0078972_1009176_pt1 | contig 19786 bp, 16 predicted proteins | sample YelNatPaOPGAMG01_FD_67568 | JGI IMG/M metagenome (GOLD analysis project Ga0078972, IMG submission 67568) | Hot spring thermophilic microbial communities from Obsidian Pool, Yellowstone National Park, USA - OP-RAMG-01 (SPADES assembly) (version 2) | ecosystem: Environmental > Aquatic > Thermal...
TACGCCTAAGATCAAGGCTTAAACGGCGGATCTCACCGTTAAAAGCCATGATCAAACGCAAATAACAGTTTACAGGCTCCAAACCCAAGCTTTCAAGCCAGTCAACACCCTTACGAGTGAAAAGCCTTAAGCCTTCACGAGGCTTCAACCCTTCATAAGCCAAAACAACGCGTATCTTCGCCATAAGCTTGGCCCTCTGCCTCACAAGAAACGCTCTACGCCTAACTTTCTCCCTTAAAGCAGCTATGTCGGGAGGAGGCATATAGCTTTGGGGCAAAGCGTCAAGCCTCACAAGCTTAGCAATAGCCTTGCTGTCCACTTTATCGCTTTTAATCCTGCCTCCGCTATGTAACGAGTCTTCTTAGGATAGCCAACCTCAACCCTAAAGCCCCTATCAACTAAAGCACGGTAAAGGGGAACAACGTAGGTTGAGGACTCCAAACCTATCTTTTCAACATTAAAATTTTCAAGGAAACTTGGAACGTGCTCATTCTCAAGCTTTCTCCGAACGACAACTCGACCAGCCTGGTCGAGGACAGTGGCGAAAGTCCAATCCTCATGCACATCCAAACCTACATAGGCGCTCATAACATGGCTAGAGCGCCCCAAACATTTATCCTTTCTCATAACATTCGCGCGCATCATTTGCTTTCCTGCAATGATTTAAGATAGGATTTTTCTGAAAGGAAGGCTATTATTATATTGCGTATTTTTTCCGCGTCTTTTGTCCCAAACCCTTTGAGTCTCTTAATCACTTCATATTGTTCATCGTCAAGAGTAACCATTATCCTCTTTACCATTTTATTACCCTCACCTTACGAAGTAGCTACTTGAACGCAATATTTAAATATTTCTTTGCATAATATTACTAACGAGTAATAAATAAGCAATAAAAAAGCAGTACGGCGATGTAAAATGCAACAAAAAACTGCATTTAGCGAAAAGGTGCAGAATAAGAGTTCAAAAATGAGGCAAGCTGCAACCATCCCGAAAAGCGCTATTAAGCTGGCTGTGGCTCTTCAGCTGCGTGGTGAGGGGTATGACGAAATTGCGTTTGATAAGCCTATAGATACTTGCGTTGGGCGAGTGTACATACATGTTTTGGCAGAGGATCCTCTTGAGCTTAAGGTGGCCGTCTACTGCATTAATAAGGTAGAGGAAATTAATCCAAACAGGCTACTGGACATTGTTACAGCGATACAGCAAATCATTGGCGATGATGGTGACATAGCCATTGCAATGCCAATAAACTTGTTAAGCAAGGCAGGGCAGATTTTCGGCATGACTCCAAGAGTCTTTCTGGTAGACTATGAGATGAGGGTTTGGGTTTACACGCATTACCACGGTGGAGTAACTAGGGCGCTTAAGAGAGACTTGCTTGAGATGAAAGGACAGGAGGGTGGTTTAGACGAAGACGAAGGACAGCAGCAGGAAACGCCGTGCTTGGACGCGGCAAAAGCATGCAACATTGAGTATGTAGTATAGCTGGTTGCGAGGTGATTTCAGCGATGGCTCAAGGTAGCAATGATGGCGTTCAAGAGGTTTTGCGGCTAAGGGATGAGCTGTTAAGTTTAGCAGCCCAAATTTCCGCAAAATATGCTAACCAAAGGTTTTCCAAGAAAAAAGTCGTCAGCCTGCTGATGGAGTATACGTGTGAAAGGCGCATCCTTGAAGAGCTGAAGCTGGGGGTAAGGTGCGGAGACGAAATTGACAAGGCATGGCGGAACCTACACAGCTACGCAGTTGCGTTGCTTACAGAGCGCTTAAAAAACAGGCTTTCAGAGGCAGGAATTCACGTGGGCATAGTCAACGAGGCTGAAAGCCCAACCGGGTTTTACGATATACTGCTGAGGATTAACAGCACAGGATTAGAGATTATAAACGGAGACAAAAGCATATGCCTAGAGGCAAAAACAGGGTTCAGCATCTCGCTTAGCCAACTGGAAAAATATCTATGGAACGGCGTAACCATAATACTTGTAAGGTTTACAACTAGCGACGTTATAGCCTTTAGACCAGGTGATTGGGCAACACTGCTGAAAGCGGTGCTAATTGACAGAATCGAGAAAGCTAGGAGGATAATTGCGGGAAAAGCCATTATAGTTCAAAGCGTGGACTGTAAACAATGCCCATTAGAAAGCTGCAGGTTTTACAATGGTAGCCCGCAAGAAGGAGACAGGTTAAGGAAAAATAACAGCATTATCAAGGCTTTTGAAGGTTTTAAGAGAAACGCCGTTGCTGCTATTGAAGCCGCCATAAACGCCGTATTGGAGGAACTGAACAGGGCTACTGCGCAGATGCGTGAAGCCGGAGATCATATGCTCCCACCCAGCTTACAGCCTTAACAAGGCGGAGTGTGCACGCATGCCTAGATCGGGCCTAAGCCTTAGGGAGCTTAGGGGTTTAGCGATCGTTGCCTTGGGCGGCCAAATTGAAAGGATAAGCGATACCGTTTTTGCCGTCAAATCCCAGTCCGGTCCCGGAGCATTTCACAGGATCGAGTGGAAGGATGGGAAGTGGTTTTGCGACTGCGTAGATTATGCTAAGAGGCGGAAGCCTTGCAAGCACATATACGCTGTTAACTTCCTGCTAGACCTTCCGAGGATTCTGCTATCGAATTCTGGCGCTTTCAGGAGAACCTGCAGGTACTGCGGCTCGCCAAACGTTAGCCCAAAAGGCTTCCGGCACAACAAGGATGGACCTGTTAGACTCTACATCTGCAAGAGCTGCGGAAGAAGGTTTAAAGAGGAAAACAGCCCCCTAGGCAGCGCTAAGGATGCTTTAGCACTGATAGCCGCAGACCTGTACTTCAAGGGGTTAAGCACAAGGGACATAAAGAACCATCTCTGGCAGGTTTATGGCGTAGATAAGTCAGCCGCCACCATTCATCGATGGATCACCAAAATAGCAAGGGCGTTGAAAGAAATCGCTGAAAAATTTGAGATTAAAGTTGGAGATAAGTGGCTTGCAGATGAAACTGTAGTTAAGATTAACGGCGAGCCGAAATACTTATGGAGCATAATGGATTCTGAAACTAGAGCCTACATAGTCTCGCTGATAACCTCAGGCCGTAGCACGGAAGACGCTAAGGCAGCTATAGAGGCGGCTATTAAGAGTGCGGGAAAAATTCCGAAGACTCTCATAACGGACGGGCTAAAATCGTATGAGAAGGCCATGGAATTCTTAGGTCTGCCAATACAGCATGTAGGCAACGCGGGTCTAGCTAAGGCAGTAAATAACAATGTGATCGAGAGGCTGCATGGAACCGTAAAGGAGTGGATTAAGAGGAAGCGGAGCCCGAAAGAGGGTCTACCCGAGCTCATAGGAGCATACAAAGCCTACTACAACTATGTAAGACCAAACATGGCCCTCGGCGAGAAAGCACCAGCGGATAAAGCAAAGAAATGGCTCACGATACTATCAAAAAACAGCTCAAAAAATAATGACTAGCATGGCCTTGCTGTAATTGATTCGCGGGAGTCGCTCCCACGTGTGCAACTTTTCTTGAAGACGCTATTCTTTATTTTTGCTCCAAGTTTTCCATGTCACTTATTAACTCTTTTATGGTTTCTTTAAGTTCACTTATCTTGTTTACCCATTGCTCCACCTTTATTGATGGATATTGTTTCCCTGCCTCTCGGTAGTTCTTCTGGCTGATTTTCTCTTTAAGCAGTCCTGCATTATAGAGTTGATCGGCAAATTTATCCACTATTTCTGCGATTTTTCTCGATTTTTCATCTGAAAGCTCCCACGGGTATATGTTCGCAAAGTTAATAGTTAAACATCCATTTGAAGCCACTGCAAATATGTCGTTTCCATTAAACATGTTATCGATGTAAACCCTAAATGTGCCGTATTTCTTGCCGGTACCCCACCTTAAACCGCCTTTTCCCTTCGTTACCTCCACTGAAAACTTGTAGATGTCCTCCAACGCTCCAACGTATGCGCGCGCAGTGACAGACTACGTCAGTCATGAGTGAAACTGTCCTGATAGCAACCACAAAATTCGAAAGATGTAACCAATCGCATAGGTGCCGCAAGCGCACAACTGTTTTCCAAATCAACACCCTGCGGTCACGAAATTGAAACAGTCGCCTGTCACCAAATGAAACAATTATTGGCTGGTCACGAATGAAACAGATCGGCTATGGTCACAAATTATGAAAAAACACCGCGAGCGGTGTTTTACCAAAATCTGTGACCATTGACAAACTGTTCCATTTTCGTGACTAATTAACCAATCTTTGGTTACGGTTAAAGTTGTTTGGCAATTGTTTCATTCGTGACTGCACGTACAGCGTGCGCCGCCCTGTGGACATGTGCACGATTGAGGGGAGCCATAATGCTCTTTCCGTGGGCGTATAGGCGCCGCTTTCATTGTGAAAGGGAACTTTAAGTGTTGGAGGCCTGTTAAGGCTCAACGACTTGTGATAGAGAAAATGTTCCTCTCATCATCTTCATAATTAATGGATGTATGTTCGTACATGAGGTTTGGAAAAATTACATGAATAACGTTCTCACAGGCGCGCACCAGGTTTTTTGATCTCCGAGTTTAATGAGTACCTGAGATATATCTCATTAGGCTGGGGTTGTTATGCTGGACGCCTCTCTGCGTACGAAGCGCGCGCCGGCGGGCGTTTGCAAATATATCTTTACTTCTATTGGATTGACGACGTCCCATTTGATCATAAAGCCAATTTTGGGCAGCAGCTCATTCAATGTGTTAAAGTCAAATCCTGTGAGCTTCATAGCTTCCCCTAATGTTGTTGGCATGTTTTTCAATAGTTTGGCGTGAAGGCTTTTAATGTATCTTTGGGTAAAAGCGAGGTGCGATGCGACTGTGAAGCCGCACTCCTCAGCCTGCTTCCTTAGCGAGTCCAGGCTAATGTTTGTAACCTCAGATATTTCTTTAAGGTTAATTATGCTCCCCTCAGCGAAACATTCAAGGAGCAGCCGTACAGTTCCGTCAGTTGCGTCCCTGGAAAGAGTTTGATAGGTCTTTTTTGCTCCCAGTTTATAAACAAAGACGGCATCTAAGTATTTCCTTGTACTTTCCAGCTTTCTAAAACCTTTCATTCTGCTCGCGTGCAGTTTAACTTCTTCAAAGCCCCGCTCGCAAACGTTATTGTAGGCGAAACGTAAGCTGCAGCCGAAATCCTTAAGCGCTTTAAATGTATGGTAAGAGGCAAGGTTTTGAATGAAGTTTATTACGGTGTCTTTTGCCCGCTCATCCAAATTCGGGTATATAGTTTGTAGCTCACCAATCGCTTGTTTTCGTCGCTCGCTCGTCGGCGCCAACGCAACGGAAAGGATTTTGCGCTTAACTATTATCCACCGACCCCTCGTCTCGGGGTCAACCCCCCTCTTCTTTATGGGTAGCCTTTCATTTAACCAGTTTAATAAGTGAAAAAGACAGCCCTGGATTTTGGATTCTGGGAAGACGGTCTTGACCGCCTTTATCAGCTCTTGTGCCAGGTCTGTTATAATTAACGTTGGGTAGTATCCGGATTCGCGCACCTTCAGCAAAATTTTCTCTATCTCATGTGAGGATTTGCAGGGTAAAATCTCCCAGGCTAAAGGACACTTAGAGGGAATGTCCACCGCGTAAAAGAGGACGAAAGGTTTACCCCCTATTTTAATCGGCGTAGTGTCCACTCCCATAATACGCCCCCATTTGCTACGTACCTCCTCATCCATTAGAAGGTCGGTCCACGTGGGGACGTTTTGGAGCCTTCGCTGGATCTCCCTATGCAAAGTTGTTAAGGAAACCTTTTCTTGTTCGCCCATTTCCCGAGATAAATCGTCTTTCAGCTCCCTTAGCGAATGCGACAGCCGCCTCACTACTAAATCCTTAGGAAGCTTTTCAGCCTTCCACTTATGGCAAGGATCCGCGCGAAATCTAGTGTTGTCAACTTGACAAATGTAAATTCTCGTGAGGCCCGACCATTTTCTGACGGCGAAGCCCTTTGGTTTCACGTTTGTGCTTCCACATCGGGGACAACGCAGTTCCCGTGCATGCACAGTGTTCTCTGGCTCCACGAGGGGCACTCCACAGATATTTTCGCAAAGATGGCTAATAAATTTTACTGATTTTCAGTATTTTACTATATTCTTTAAATTTGCAGTTTTTAAGTAAACTTTTTATTTACTGGAAGCATACCAATATAGTGGTGATCGCATGCCCGCAAAAGGCTACCGGAACTTTACAATCCGAAGCGAAGCTGCCGAAAAGCTCGAGACATATGCTTCCATAAACGGGCTGAAGGTTGTGCAGCTTATCAATAAAATAGCCCAAGAACTCGAAATCGACGTACCCTTTATGTACCTGTTGCGGGCTATAAAGGATGCAAGGCTCCTTATGCTTAAGGAGTCGGTTCAAGCTGAGTACTTGCGGGACTTGCTCGTCAGGCTTTACCTCAAACTGCAAAGCGCCTCTATGGGGCTTCAAACAATCTTATCTTCCGACACTCCACACTTACTACGCGTGAAGAGTCCCGTCGCATCCATAGTCAGCATGCTTAACTATCAATTGGCTCGGTTGGAGAAGATCCTTAACGAGACTTACCCTAGGGGATGGGCTGTGCCAACGCCGCCACCTCCGACAGCATATGGCTTCCTCCCACCGTCCCAAAAGCTACCTCCAGAAGCCCAGGACAAATTAATCAATATGCAACTTGACAATTTGCTAAAAGCAATCAGCAATCAAATTGACAATTCAATACAAATTCTGGAGAAGATAAAGCCTTACCTACCTCAGCTTTGGGAAAGTGTTGGCGAAGCACTTACAAACATCCTATCAAGCATTGAGAAAATACGTGTAGAGGAAATTAAACTAAGTGCCTAGCACCTTAACGCGGCGCGCCTGTTTAAGTAGGCAGTCGGCTTGCGATCGCCTGGGAAATTGCCATACTTCATCCTGTAAGGCGTAAACGATGCTCACATTATGTTTGCAGACGCCTAGGCCTTCTCCATGCATGTGATTTTTAAGTTTTCATGTTTTTTATCGTTGGTGTAGGGTGTGGCTGACGAGTTTATCCAGGTGAGGAGGTCTGACTTGGAGCGGCTGCTGATGGAAATTGAGCGCCTAAAGCTTATTGTTGCTGAGGAAATCCGTTTCCGCCGTGGAGGAGGGCGTATACGACCTCCTCGAGTCTCTCCAGGCGCCTAAAGATTTCCTCCAGCCTCTCCACATGCTTTTCCTCCATTTCCATTGACACCTTTTTGTCGAGTATGAAGCCGCAGAAGCCGCATCGGACGCTGTCCGGAGGGTTTTTCCGTTTACATCTTGGGCAGTCGTTCGCCTTCAGGATTTGGCTTGTGCTGTCTGCCTCCTTTAGGCCGTGAAGCTCTAGAACGGCGCCTTCAAGGTCGCGAGTCGAAAAATGTACGTAGCGTTTAACCATCTTGGACTCCATAACCCATCCGGCATAGAGCTTTAGCTTCGACTCTGTGAAAACTTTGGCCAGCAATGTTAGGCATGAGTGCCTCAGAAGGTATGGCCAAATATCCTTCTTTAAGCCTGCCTTTTCGGCTAATCTACGCAGGAGCTTGCGCAGGTAGTAGTAGCTTATACCTTCGGCTTTAGAGTTGTTGCTCAGCGAGGCCCATAGGGGCGCTTCAATTTCATCCTTTTTCGGGTGTTCCTCGAGCCATTCAAGTAGTGGCCTGTATGAAGCCACTATGGGTATGCGTTTCACTCCCGTTTTGCCGTTCACGGTGATTATGCAGTAGTTTTCCTTGAACTCCACGCTTCCAACCTTCATGCCGAGAAGCTCGCCTGGCCTAAGCGCCGCCTCGAAGAGGACGCTGACAAGCGCCCTATCCCTCTTATTCTCAGCCCTCATCATCATGGCTTTAACGTCGTCGGCGGTTAGTAGGGTTTCAGGCTTGACTCTGTTGTCGCGTTCGTCCACCTTCATGGGTATCCAGTCAACTTCAGGCGGGGTTGGCGTTTTCGCGTCGCAACTGCCATGTTTGGTGTACTGTACAAGCCTTTTCAAGGCGAGTTTTAGGCCATGCTTGGTCCAGCTTTTGTATGGCTGTGCGTTTATCCAGGCGACGGCCCTTTCAACGTCCCGCTTTGTGGCTTCAGCCGGATTGAACGGCGTGTTTTTGAATATTGTTGATAGGCTGTTCGCGTACTTCAGCACGCGGTTGTCCGAAAGTCCAAGCGCCTTCAAATGGTCCAGGAAGGCCAGCAACAGCTCTGCGTAGGGCAACGTTGAAAGCCTCTTCCTCGCAGCTTCAAGCCTTCTTCCGCAATCGTACAGGTCATTCATTCCAGAAGTCTTGTGTTGCGAGATCTTTAAAATGGAGGGTATGGTTACGGCACCAGAACCAGGGGTGCGAGTGCCGGGGGCGGGATTTGAGCCCGCGACCTCTGGACATTGGGCGCTATGCCCCTGCTTCTGTTCTCCAGATTATGAGTCTGGCGCCCATTCCAGGCTAGGCTACCCCGGCAGCTTTTTTGATTACCTCGGTACATTTTGATTTTATTTTCGCTTCCTAAAAAACATTAACCCGTCCCTCTCGCATACATATTCAAAGCCTGTTTCGAGGAGCACCTTGATTTCCTCTGTGCTTTTGTGTTATTGTGGCGTAGAATTTTCAACAACAACACAAAAGCCGTTTGGGAGACGGGTTTTTGTCAAGGCCATTGAAAGTTGAAAAGGAACAAAGATTCTAGCGTGAGGGCGCAAGCATTGAAGCTATGGCTGAAAATACAAGAGGGCTCCCTTTAGGTTCTGACGTTGCAGACGTTTTCGATTCCTTTCAGGGTTTTGATGATTTCAGGGCTTACTGGGTTGTGGAGTAGGTAGACTGAAATTGCGTAGCCACTTTTTCCAATTTGCCTTGAATAGTTTGCGCGTATGTTTATGTTGTTGTCGGCGAGGACTTTGTCTATTTTGGCAAAAACGCCGGGCACATCGCGGTGGTGAATGAACAGGGTGTAAACTGGCCTTTCTTCCATTTCGATGGTTTCCCCAGCGTTCACCGAGTTTGTGAAGTCTCCTCCTAACAGATAGCCTGCCACTACACGGGCAATCTCAATTGAGGTTTCCCTTTGTGCTTCAATGGTGGAAGCGCCTAAATGGGAAGTGAAAATGACATTATCCAGCTCCATCAGCTTGTTCCAGAATTTGGCGCCCTCAACCTTAGGTTCATCAGCATAAACGTCAAGGGCGGCGCCGGCTATTCTCCTTTCTTTTAGAGCCCTGTATAGCGCCTCCTCATCGACATTTGCTCCCCTTGATGTATTGATAAGGTAGGCTGTTGGCTTCATTAACCGAAGCTCCCTTTCGCCTATGATGACTTCAGTTCCGCCCGTGTGTATGCTTACGTAATCAGCTATGGACAAGACCTCGTCCTTGGACATGAATTTTATTATGCCTGACCCGGTGTAGGGCCTCAAGTCATATCCGACAACTTCCATGTCGAAGCCGCGGCGGGCAATCTCAGCAACCCGCTGCCCAATTCTTCCACAGCCAAGAATGCCTAACGTTTTGTGTGAAAGTTCCGTTCCTTTAAATCTCTCCTTCATCCATATACCCTTCTTCAATGATTGGTGTGCCTGAGGAACATTTCTGGAGACGGCTAGCATTAGGCAGACGGTTAATTCTGCAACCGCGTTTGTATTTCCGTAGGGAGCTGTTTTAACGATGATGCCATATTCGGAAGCAGCCTCAACATCAATATTATCATAGCCAACCCCAGCTCTTCCAACAATTTTCAGTTTTCCCCTGGCGCCTGCTTCGATAACCTCACGGGTAACCTTAGTAGTGCTTCGCACAATTAAAGCGTCGAATTTGCCTATATCCTCAATTAACTCTTTGGGATTTCTCTTCCTAGTGTCTGTTTCTATGCCTCTCTCTTCAAATATACGAATGCCCTCTTCCTCCAAACCGTCGTTCAGTAATACCTTCATCCTAACACTTCCTTTTATGAAGAGTCAACACGTCCCAGACTTAAGTAGATAAACACACTTAAGTATAAATCAATCTCCAAATGTTTAACGCGAAAAGGGGTACAATGATATTTCGCTAAAAATTTGATATAAGCATCGGGAGGGGTCTGAGTTATGGAAGAATTCATCAGAGAGATTCCTAAGGCTGAATTGCACATACATATAGAGGGCGCCCTTGAGCCAGAACTAATGTTCCAGATAGCATCAAGAAATAATGTTAGGATAGGTTATGGAACTGTTGAAGCTTTAAAAGCGGCGTATAAATTTAGAAATCTCCAGAGTTTTCTAGACTTGTATTATGAGGGTACAGGAGTGCTTTTGAATGAGCAGGACTTCTACGACCTCACATGGTCATATCTTTCCAAAGCCCATGAGCAGAATGTAAAGCATGCTGAAATATTCTTTGATCCCCAAGCCCACACTAGACGAGGAGTCAAATTCGAAACAGTTATATCCGGCATCCATCGTGCCCTTATGGATGCAGAGCGGACGCTTGGAATTTCAACAAGGCTTATCATGTGCTTTCTAAGAGATCTAAGCCCAGAATCCGCCCTTAAAACCCTTGAAGAGGCGCTGCCGTATAGAGACTGGATTATAGCCGTGGGCCTAGACTCGGCTGAAATTGGAAATCCACCGTCAAAATTCGTCAAAGTCTTTGAAAAGGCACTTGATGAGGGCTTTTTAACGGTTGCCCATGCAGGTGAGGAGGGTCCAGCCGAATACATTTGGGAGGCGGTGAGCCTCCTTAAAGTATCCCGGATAGATCATGGCAACCATGCAATGGATGATGAACGCCTCCTCAAAGAGTTGGCGGAAAGAAGAATTCCATTAACATTATGTCCCCTTTCAAATCTGAAGCTTGGAATTATCAAGAGGATGGATGGTCATCCCCTTAAGAAGATGATGGATAAGGGAATAATTGTAACCGTAAACTCCGACGATCCAGCATACTTCGGAGGATACATTAACGAAAATTACTTAGCCGTCCAAAGGGCCCTGAACCTCAGCGCCCGCAATATATACAGACTCGCAGAAAACTCCTTTAAAGCATCATTTATGGATGAGACGGCCAAAAATGATGCCTTGGAAAAACTGAGGAGTTACATGGCTGAATATGCGTCTAGTCGTGGATCATGAATTCTAGCTGCGTATGCCATCATATTGTTGATGGTTACTCAAAGGTAAAACGGTAGGAGGTCGTTATCCCATCTTAATTAAAAGGAGTATGGCTACATCTCCTTCCACACTGGTGAGGGTATCATTAACAAAGTGCTGTATCAGAAATTCCTGCTTTACTATGCCGACCTCAGATGAAACCCAATAGTGGCCGCTCGTAATTGTTTTCGCAACACCTTCGCGGATACGTAGGATTTCATGCCTAGTGTATTCTACTTTAGCGCAGAAATAGGTTTTGCCATCCCCTGCAGTGACTTTCTCGAAACCCTTCACATAGTGTTCCTCAAAAATTTCGCCGCGGTACATTTCTCCCTCCACGGTTAGGTTAAACGCGCTTCTATGACTCCATCTTCCACCCTTCGTTAATGGGTATGGCAGTTCAGGTATAGGGCTCTCGTATACACATTCACTGCCATTTGAGGTTACTTTTTCTATGGCTTCGTCCTTGGTAAGATGATAACAAATTGTTCTTCCAAGCCATTCCACAATTATTTCTTTCTCGCTTTTCCTAATCCATCTAAATATTAGCTCTCTACCGTCAACGATTTCTTTGAAAAATTTCTCTGTTCCAACAGGCAGATTTGGTTTAGTTATTTTCTCCTCCGCGGCTTTTTTGGCGCTTACATTCGCGATGAGGCTGGCAATATTCATTATAAGTTTATAGTTGTCCTCAACATGACAGTATGGCTCCATCAAGAATGTTAAATCTCCAATAGCGGTTACGGTGCCATTTTCAACATTAATAGAGGCTATAACTGCAGATTCACCAGTCCTTTCGGCAACCGAGGAAGCGGTTTCCTCGGAGGTCCAGGCCACGCTACCATCGGCTGAGTGTACGCTGGTTGCTGTGAAGAATACAAGGGTTTTTAAGCCGTTGGTTAATGTGTGATCGTTGAATTCTTTAATGTATATGTTTCTATATATTCCGTAGTACTCATTTTCATTGTAAAGATAACCTTTAGCGAAGGACAGGCCAAACCTTGTGGCTAGAGAATTTATTGGGGCAATTATCCAAGATTCAAGTCCTTCAGTTTCTATGTATTCCCATGCGGGATCAAAGAAAAGAAGCAAAAGTCCTCCATTCCTCACAAACTCATCAACATCATTCACTTCCTCCGCCGAGTATGGAGTTGTTGGAGAAGCCACTATAAGGGTTGACGCGTTACTTAATTGTTCTGAAATATCCTTCCAGTCGGATAGAAAACTCACTGTGACATTCATTTTTGCCAACTCAACAATCAGCGCATCTAAAATCCACCAGGAAACCTTATTCTCATGGGAAGCATCAACTATAACTGTTCCCCTTGTAGACAGCCTAGAGGCATTAAGCGGCATCGAATATGGGGAAGGTGAGGATGCCATTATAGCCTCCATTGGCAAGTGAACGTAATGCATAGCCGGCGGCGGATGAAGGGAGCTCAACATGTCCAAAGTCAACTTTTTGGAGCTGGTTTGTCCCTTTTCAGCTCCCTCAACCCCTAGGGTTTGATTTGCAAGTGGCTTAAGCTCCACAACCTCATATCTTGTAAGGTTTGCTCTTCTCGCCGCGTTCTCAACAGCCTTTTGTAGCGAGCCTACCTCATCTGCTAGACCAAGCCTTATTGCTTCGTCCCCAAAGTATATCAGCGCTTTCTTAAGCTCTTCGCGGGTAGCTTTTAGCCTATCACCGCGACCTTTTTCAATGGCCGCTAGGAAATTGTCTAAAACATTGTCTACGCTAAATGGAAACTGAAGTTGGGTGAAACCTGTCCATTTGTATGCCCCTGTTTCAATGTAGAGTTCGGACGGAACCAGCACTGAGGGGGCATAAGCTATAACGCCCACACTTCCCAGCGTAGATGTAGGATAGACATAAATGTAATCGGCAGCAACAGCAATGTAGTAGCCCCCTGAAAGGGCTGAAATAACAGATGCTATCAGAGGCTTCTTCTCTTTCAGTGCCAATAGGTGAAGGTAAACTTGTTCGATATAAACAACATAACCTCCGCCGGAGTCAATTTCAATAACCACAGCCTTAATGCTCTCGTTTGCCATAGCCTGACTTATAAGGCTGATATGACGGCTAACAACGGAAGATTCCTCTATGTAGCCCTCAATCCTTATTATGCCCACAAAATCTCTCGGCTGGGGAATTGGAATGTAGTGATATGTATAAGCCACTAGGCTTAACGCGATAACAAATATGACAAGAAGTGCCGCTAAGACACTTTTTCTCTTAAAACCTAACTTAGGACTTTCCATTTCTTTGTTCCTTCCCATATTCTCGTTTACTCCGCGTAATATGTAGTTTTTGTCGGTGTGAGAAATCTAAAGTTCACACATTAAGGAGCAGTTCTAACTCTATCTGGCTTTAACGAATTCTACGCTTGTTGATCTAGAACCAGGCATGGCACAGTACTCATTTGTGTAGGGTCTGTTATCTCCCTGTTCATTAGGAGGGGATCTATGTAAGCTATCAGGGTTTTTCCATCTTCGCTGGTCTTTATCCTCCAGAATCTTTTGAGATCCTTCTTAGCCAATTCCTTCCGGCTCTCCATGTTTGATTGCCTCCCAAGCTCTATGGATTTTATGTAGAAGTCTGTTATGGCGTAGTTGACAAGCCTAATGTTGAATTTTAAATCCTTATCGCTCAGCTTTTCATTAGTTCTGAGTCTGGCAATTATGGCGTTTTCAAGTGAGCTTAGGCTTTGCTCCTTTAAGACTAGCAAAGGGCATAGGAATCGTGAGGCCTGAAGGACGGAGTCCAAAACGGCATCTTGAACAATCCTAGGCAGAACAACAAGCCTTTTCCATTTCGAGTATGCTTTCAGGTTTTCGGAAATCCCCAACTCCCTGTATTTGAATTTTCTTTTCAACCAGTTGATTTCGTCTTTTGGGTCAATGTTATTGGAATGATAGACGATGCCTCTAAGGTTCTTGATGAGGTAGCGGTCTATGACCGCATCATTTTTCATAAGTTAATCCCATTGTGCTCATGTTTTATTTTTCAGGATTTTCGCTCCATTTTTGTAACCTTATCTTTTCCGCCGATATATGCTACGTGAGCCATTCCTACAAAAAGTCCTGTTTCTACGATCCCCGGGATGTTTATAAGCTCGTTTTCCAGCTCAGCCGGATCTTTTATGATCCCGAAGTAGGCGTCAATGATGAAGTTCCCATTGTCTGTGACAACAGGCCCTACCTTGCCTTCAGCCTCCCTTAATACGGGTTTGCCTCCCAGCCTCTCTATCCTCAACATTGTCGGACGTAGTGCGAAGGGTAAAACCTCTATTGGGACCGGCTGATCGTTTTCTCCTAGGGCATTGACCCTTTTCCTTTCATCTGCTATTATTATTAGAATTTTTGAGACGGAAGCTACAATTTTTTCGCGGGTTAAGGCTCCGCCCCTTCCCTTTATTAGATTAAGTTTTCCATCTATCTGGTCAGCTCCGTCAATAGTCAAGTCCAGCATAGGGTTTTCGTCCAGCGTAGCCAATGGTATACCATGCTTGACTGCCAGCATTAGCGTTTGATAGGATGTTGGTACAACTTTAACCCTTAAGCTTTCAAACCTGATTCTTCGACTTAACGCCTCAACCGCGTAGACTACGGTGCTTCCGCTTCCCAAACCTATAACACTATCATTTCTAACATGTTTAACGGCCTCTATGGCTGCTTGTTCCTTCGCCCTTTCAACCCAGCTATCTTCATGTTTCAATTTCCATCTGCCCCAATCTTTCCAGAACCTTCTCCACCTCAGCCCTTATCTCCTCTATCCGCTTCTCAGCCTCAGTCATTGTGCTAGGTTTAACTGGAACCTTTCTCCTCTTCTTTACGGGCTTCCCCTCCTTTTCCTCCTCTCCAGGAATTTCCCCTCCTTCCTCAACCGGGGGAGCAAGCTTTTCCGCCGTCGGTATAGCCACTTCCTTTATTGGCTTTACCTCAAGCTTGGTACGTAAGTCCTCAATTTTAGAACTTATCTCATCAAACCTTTCACTAAAAAGCCTCATCAAATCCTCCTGCATGGCCTCAAGCTCATATAATGTGATAAGGGCCTCATCCTTCGAAATGGACTCTTTTACAGCTCTCATTCTATCCTTATAGGCTTGTGCAAGCCTCTCCCTTTCCTCTTCCGTTATTTTGCCCTCCGCATGGGCTTCGTAAAGCTTTCTAACCGCATCACTTAGAATCTCCCTCTCTAAATCTAGTATTCTCAATTCCTCCCTAGCCTTTTGAGCTTCCTCAGGGGAAACCGTCTTCTCAATTTTGAACGGAAAACCCTCCAGCCTATTTTCTTCAAGCTTATTTTCCTTAATTTTCGGCCTCTCTATGCCGACTCCCTTCTTAATCATGGCATACACAATTATTATACATGCAATAATAACTCCTATAACTGTCGTGGCCGCAATTAAGACTTCGTCCAACGGCAAAAGCTTCTTCCCTCTTACCATTTACAACTTGTCTGTGGATATATAAATAATTATTATAAGGGAGAATGGTTCTCTTCCTGTTTGAATTATTAATCAAATTGAGGCTGAAAGCTTAAATAGGCAGCATCTTCTCCATTATAAAACCCATGGTGAGTGCCTGTTGAAATTCGCAGTTTTTCTGTATAAACCCGAGACTGTTGAGGGTTTTGATATAAACTTCTATCGTATAAAGCCGGAGTCTGGAACTGTTGGGAAACCAACACCATACATGTACACCAATATCGCCTGTTTTGGAGATAACCAAAAAGCAAAGGAGCATCCGGATTGGGTTGCCGTTTCAAAGGACGGTCCAGCTACACGCGCAAATAAAAAGTACAATTTCAGATGGGACATTCTATGTATGACAAACCAGGAGCTTGTGAATGAAACCCTAAACTTTATTGAAGAGTGTGCACGCGTTTCGCCTGGAATAAGCCTCAGCAGTATGCACTTTGCCGATTATGGCTTTTGCATATGCCCCAGATGCCAGGAATTATGGCGCAAAAGCGAGTTGGATTGGATGGAATGGCGAGCCCAAACAGTCACAAACTTTGTGAAAGAGGCAAGAAAGCGTGTTGGAAATAAGCCATTTTTCATAAATATCCTGCCAGACCCAGTTCTTGGAAAGGAAAGGTTTGGCTACGAGTACGACGAGCTCGCCAAATACGCAGATTTTTTCGTTGTTCCCATGTTCTCTAGAAGCTACAGCACTCCATGGTATTTTGAAACTTTGGCAAGGGCTTTCAAAAGGATCCTAAAGAAACCCATGTTTGTGAATTTATACGTTTTTGGGCCAGGGGAAACCGTCAACACCGTTCCAACGGCTGAGCAGATACTCACAGTTTCATGCCGCATAGCAAGGGCTGGCGTTGACGGCATAATATACCTCGCAGAGAACGCTCAAAAAATCAGAGATTTCCAGAAAGCTGCGGTTCAAAACAAAAGCCTACGCGAAGAACTGGAAGGATCAGGCGGAGAGGATGTTCTAAAGCGCTTAGAAGAGTGGGAATCCCTCTTCCAAAAACCTTAACCCATAAATACCCCCTATTTTCAAGATTTCGCCGCTTTTTAAGTAAAATTATCCGCCAAAAATAGCCATATGTCCATCAAATTAAATTAGAGTTGAATTAATGGCTAAAAACGGCATTAATCTTCGGCCTATGCGTCAACATGCACCGCTGAATAAGATGCCTAATGCGAGATAAGTGAAAAAGTATGGCGATTGAACTATGACATCATAGCTTTATCGCGGTCTGCTAATATAGAACTGCAACTTTAAAAAGGGATGGAGCCTCGGGCGGGCTTCGATCCCGCGACCCGCGGCTTACAAGGCCGCTGCTCCACCAGGCTGAGCTACCGAGGCAATCCCCACCATTTTTTATCGTTATAGCCAATAATCTATGGATGAATAAAAATGTTAACCCGCGTTATCGAAACATAATCCTTATATCCGCGAGAGTTTCCAGTGTATCTTGCTGTGTGCTAGGGTAAGTATTCGCAGTTGATGCAACTCCTCATCGACATGATGAGGGGTGAAGGACGAGTGGCTTAGGCTCATGATGAAGTCATGCATAGGCCGAAATGATAGGGGTTCACAGCAACGTTAAACAGACGCCGCCAAAGGCCCGACACGCCACGCCGTCTGGTGGATGGCTCGGCTTGAGCGCCGAAGAAGGGCGTGGCCAGCCGCGATAGGGCCCCGGGTAAGCGTATGCAGCTTTAGAACCGGGGATTCCCGAATGGGACCTCCTACCATAGGCTCCTTCGGGGGCCTATGGTGCTCCCGGCAGGGAGCGGGAACCCCCCGAACGGAAGCATCTTAGTAGGGGGAGGAAAAGAAACCAAAACGGGATTCCCTTAGTAGGGGCGACCGAAAGGGGAACAGTCCAAACCGAACCTGCAGGGAAACCTGCTAGGGATGTAGGGTTATGGGCCTGGCTTCCTCCTCGCCGGCTAAGCTGAAGTGGCCTGGAACGGCCCGCCATAGAGGGTGAAAGCCCCGTAGGCGTAAGCCGGAAGGAGTTGAGCCGGTGTCCCAGAGTACTGTACCCTGGTTTGGGTGCAGGAAGTTGGGAGTCACCAACTTCCAAGACTAAATACGTCTCAAGACCGATAGCGAACTAGTACGGTGACGGAAAGCTGAAAAGCACCCCGGGAGGGGGGTGAAAAGGGCCTGAAACCAGACGGTTACAGACGTGTGCAGCCCGGAAGGGTAGATCCCTCCTAAAGGAAACCGCCGCAAGGCGGGAGTACGAGGGAGGGGGACCAGGGTTGCACGTTCCGTCTAGAAACACGGGCCGGGGAGTTCACAGCTGTGGCAAGCCTAAGGGTTAAAAGCCCGTAGGCGTAGGGAAACCGACATGCACGCAGCTAGGCTTAGCCTAGCGAGGTGCGGAGTCTGAAAGGGCTCGGAGTCACAGCTGTGAAGCTAGAAACCGGGCGATCTAGCCCTGGGCAGGGCGAAGCCAGGCGAAAGCCTGGTGGAGGCCCGAAAGGGTGCTGACGTGCAATTCGCTCCCCTGACCTGGGGTTAGGGGCTAAAGACCAATCTAGCCCGGTGATAGCTAGTTCCCTCCGAAGTGGGTCGCAGCCCAGCCCCGGGCGAGGCGGCCGATGGGGTAGAGTACTGATTGGGAAGCCAAGGGGTCGAAGAGGCCCCACTTCCCTTTCAAACTCCGAATCCATCGGCGCCGTAGACCCCGGGAGACGGGTTACTGGGGGTAAGCTCCTGGACCGAGAGGGGGACAACCCAGACTGAGGTTAAGGCCCCGAAGTGCTGGCTAAGTGTCAAACCGAAGGGCGTCGTCAGCCTTAGACAGCGGGGAGGTAGGCTTAGAAGCAGCCATCCTTCAAAGAGTGCGTAACAGCTCACCCGCCGAGGCTGACGGCCCCGAAAATGGACGGGGCTAAGCCAGCCGCCGATACCTCAGGGCGCAGCTTTGCGCTGCGTCGGTAGGAGGGCGTCCTGGCTGGGTAGAAGCTGGGCCGTGAGGTCCAGTGGACCGGTCAGGAGTGCAGATCCCGGCGGTAGTAACAGCAAAGAGGGGTGAAAATCCCCTCCGCCGAAGGGGCCAGGGTTCCCCGGCAACGATCGTCGGCCGGGGGTAAGCCGGTCCTAAGGCATGGCCTAACCGACCATGCCAAAAGGGAAGCCGGTTAAAATTCCGGCGCCACGGAGGTACGATTGCGGCAACGCAGGCCCAACATCCGACGCTTTGGGGTAGGCTGAGCAAGGCTGTCGCCTTGTTTAACCGTATAATCCTGGGGAGTGCCGTAATGGCGAGAACCAGGAGAAAGCGGGAATAGCCGCCCGTTTAGGGTGGTTCAGCTGATCCCTGGAGCCAATGAAAAGGATGTTGGGAAGGATCCTCCGTGACCGTACCTAGAACCGACACAGGTGTCCCTAGGCGAGAAACCTAAGGCGTGTCGGGGGTAAGCCAGGGCGAGGGAACTCGGCAAATTAGCCCCGTACCTTCGGTAGAAGGGGTGCCTGCTGTCTTGGCCTTGTGCTGGGACAGCAGGTCGCAGTGGCAAGGGGGTCCCGACTGTTTAATAAAAACACAGGGAGCCGCAAGCCCGAAAGGGTGTGAACGGCTCCTGAATCCTGGCCAGTACAGGTACCTGAAACCCGGGTTCAACCGGGCTAAGGGCCTGCAAACGCCGGGAGTAACTCTGACTCTCTCAAGGTAGCCAAATGCCTTGTCGGGTAAGTTCCGACGTGCATGAATGGATCAACGAGGGCCCCGCTGTCCCCGCGTAGTACCCGGTGAACCCACGTAACGTGGACGAACAGTCCACGAGCTCCCAGCGGGAAAAGAAGACCCCGTGGAGTTTTACTGCAGCCTGTCGCTGGAATACGGTTGTGGATGCAGAGTGTAGACGGGAGCCGTCGATCCCTGCTTCTCCGGGAGCAGGGGGAGGCGCCAATGGAACACCGTCCTTCTGCAGCCGTGTTTCTAACCGGCGCCTTGAGCGCCGAGACAACGGCAGGTGGGCAGTTCGGCTGGGGCGGCACGCCCTTGAAAAGATATCAAGGGCGCCCTAAGGTCGGCTCAGGCGGGACAGAAACCCGCCGTGGAGTGCAAAGGCAAAAGCCGGCCTGACTGGATCCTCCACAGTGAGGGATCCAGGGGCGAAAGCCGGGCTTAGCGATCATCCATGTCCCCCTTGGTGGGGGCTGGATGTGTCAGAAAAATTA
>Ga0078972_1009180_pt1 | contig 19779 bp, 17 predicted proteins | sample YelNatPaOPGAMG01_FD_67568 | JGI IMG/M metagenome (GOLD analysis project Ga0078972, IMG submission 67568) | Hot spring thermophilic microbial communities from Obsidian Pool, Yellowstone National Park, USA - OP-RAMG-01 (SPADES assembly) (version 2) | ecosystem: Environmental > Aquatic > Thermal...
TCTGCCAGTGCCAGGTCTGAACCTGAAGGATCAGGCTGCGGTTTTGGCCTCAGACGGCGATCTGCTGTACGTGGCTTTCAGACATCATCCTCTGATACATGTTTATGATGAACATGGAGCGGTCGTTAAAGAAATCAGGATTAAGTTGAAGATTCTGGAGAAAATCGAAAGATTGGCCCGTGATTCAGCATTTACCGGACTAAAATATAACCCACGAGCTACCCCGCGTCTTCCCCGGGTAATTGCCGCCGTCTCTGTGCACGATGATAAAATATACGTCCTCCTGCATCTCCCGCGGATAGAAATCCTTTGCCTAGATAAGAACGGAAACCTGGTTCGTCATTATTATTGTAATGAGGTTGACGATATCGTGAATTATGGCTACGGACTTGGCGTTAGAAGGATCGGTGAAGCAACCAGATTCTATCTGGCCGATTCACCGCGAGGGAAAATCTTTATTTTTGAAACAAAAACATGAAGGAGGTGCCGCAATGAGAAAAAATCGTTTCGTCGCATATTTAATTCGTTTAATTCTTGTGTGCTTATTATTGTTATCAGGGCGGGCGTTGATTAGAAGTGACGTTTCATCTATCCCCCTGACATGTAGGATGATCGGTTGCCCTAATACTAATGGTTGCATCGAGGGGGGCGGTGATATCAACGGTTGTATCATCACATGCCACGATGGCACACCGCGATTTGATTGCGAACATCCGTACCTGTATCAGGAGGGATTTTAAGCAGAAGCTGGATTTATTTATAGAATGTCCTTCTATGAGAATGATAAAAGGGGCGTTATAGTACAGCAATTTCGTTTTCTGCTGCACTGGGCGAACGATCGTTCAAGCGCCAATTTTGCCTTACCCCATCGTTGGGGATGATAGATCGGGGCGTCGTCGGCTGTCCAAGTTTAACAAGAAATTGGGATAAGGGGAGGTCAGAAGACGAATGGGAGCCCAAAGGCCGAGAAATCAGCCGGACCTGGCGTTTGTCGGGAATATGGGAGGCCACCCGGGCGATGAACTCGAGGTAGTCCATCCTCTCGACTTCTTCGCCCTGTTTCCTATATCAGTAGCAGAGTTTCCCTTGCTTTTCATCGAGCGAGAGGCGCTCCAAGGAAAGGGACGGCCGAATCATGTACTTTCCCACTTGCTCGGCCTCTTTCCTGGTTTTGGCTTTGACCTTGCTGTGGACTGAAAAGCCCGAGTGCCGCCAGGCTGCGATCTTGTCCACCGACGCCTCAGAGATGAGCTCCTGGCGAAGGAAGAGAGCGAAGACCTCGCGCTTGAAGAAGTTGGCCAGGAGGCTGTCCTGGGAGGAAGCGAGGTGATGAAACCTTCCTCCACAGTCCTCGCCTCCCTCGGTCACCAGGAGTTAGTCATGCGGGTGGAAATTGATCTTCTGTCCGAACGACTAGATGACGGCCACAACACCAGGCATGAGTTCTGCGCCGGTTGCGGCCCGGAAGTATTTGAGGATAGCCTGGACGGCCGCCCGGCAAAGTTCCTCTTGGTCTTCGTGGGTTGTCTGGTCAGCTGGTTTGAGGAGTTCGCCGCGTCGCTCTTTCTCCTCGGCGGGACGGCGATCATCGCGATTTCCGGCGCTCCCATGATCGTTATCATGTTACCGGCTCTGGGTTGGCCTACTTAATCTCTGGGTCCACGTTGGAATAAAGCAAAGAATAGCGTTTCTGATGGCTCCGTCGTTTTGCCGTGAAGACCCGCGGATAAGCAGCCCTGCCTCCGCCGCCCTCGCTCCGTTTCGCAAGCAATTCAGCATCCGCCCGAAAACCAGGAAGATGTCCCGCGGCCCCCGAGACAAGCGCTGAATATTTTTCGTGATCTTCGCTTTGACGGAAAGGAGAGGTCCGGCTAATTTTTGGCTCTTTTGAGCTTGCCGAATGTTTCCCGGCTCTCACCCGTTTTGAATTCAATTGTGCTAGGTCAGATACATTAGTGACACTTTAAGGAAAGATAAAAAAGGGAGAGGCGTGACGATGTATCCCCATCCAGCCCGAATCTATGGAGATATTATCCCAGGCTCTGAGTTTATCCGCTCTTTGGTTAGGCAGGGAACAATCTCTAAGGGTACGGCCAAGAGACTGAAGTGGTTTGATTATAATCGACGCTGTGGGCATGCCCGCAAGACATGCCCGTACTTTGGTACCTCGCCCCAGACGTTCTATCGGTGGAAGAAGCGATTTGATCCCTATGACCTGACCACCCTGGAGGAGGAGTCGGGACGTCCGCACCGGTTTTGCTGTCCGCGGACGAGTGAAGCGGTGGTGGAGAAGGTTCGTCAGCTTCGGGGACAATACCCTCGTTGGGGGAAAGAGAAATTGGCTATTTTATTGCGGCGGGAGGGGATAAGAATCTCAGGCTCGACGGTGGGCAGAGTGATGAGGCGGCTGCGGGCGAGAGGGCTTCTGGTTGAGTCAGTGCGGCAGGCGAAGATAGCGCGGAAGAGGAAGCCTCGCTCGGCTATCCGCAAGCCCAGAGATTATTCAGTTCAGGCGCCAGGGGATGTGGTCCAGGTGGATACCCTCCGGGTTCGTCTCTTGCCTGATGAAGTCCGTTTCCAGTTTAGCTCTCAGGATATGAACTCAAGGTTCGATGGCTTGTGGGCTTAAAAGAGGCAGACAAGCACAGCCAGAGCCGACTTTCTCCACTATCTGCGCAAGAATTATCCTTCCCCCGATCAAGGCTATCCAGATCGATGGCGGCTCAGAGTTCAAGGATCAGTTTGAAGAGGCTTGCCGGGCGAAGCAGATCCTTCTTTTTGAGCTTTCTCCGAGGTCTCCTCTACTGAATGGGCGATTCGAGAGGGCGAACGGGATGCACCGGGAGGAGTTCTACGAAGTCTATGAGGTGGACCTAAACTTGGAAGAGCATAACCGGCAATTGGAGCAATGGACATACACTTACAATTACATCAGGCCGCATCAGGCGCTGGACTATCTTACGCCCTATGAGTCTTATTGCCGATGGAAAAGAAATCAGAAAGCCCATGTGTCACCAATATCCTGACCCCATATACTGATTTGACTAATCCTGGGATTTTAGCCAGAATAGAAAAAGCTCGTACCCACGTCAGAAAGAATAATGATGACCGGTCCGCTTAAAGAAAAATTCGAAAAACTAAAGGACCTTCTGCTCATCGAATGCCAGCAATTTTATGGGGAAAGACTGGTTTCTGTGGTTATTTTCGGTTCGGTCGCGCGGGGAACCTATAGTCCCGAATCTGACCTTGATGTCCTGATTGTGGCGGAAGCGCTTCCTCCAGGAAGAATGAAGAGAATTGAAGAGTTCTTAAACGTTGAAAAAAGGCTTGAACCTTTTCTGGTCGCCTTAAAAAAAGATAATCTTCACACCGAAATTTCTCCTGTCTTTAAAACTCCCCAAGAAGCCATGAAAGGGAGCCTTCTTTTTCTGGATATGGTGGAAGATGCGGTTATCCTCTTGGACAGGGATCAATTTTTTGGTCGTCTTTTAGAGAGACTCCGTCAGAGATTAAAGGAGCTGGGTGCCCGTCGCGTCTGGCGAGGGGATGTCTGGCACTGGGTTCTTAAGCCAGACTATAAGCCTGGCGAAGAATTTACCTTATTTTGACCATGACCAACAAGTCTCTGGCCCAAAGTTATTTGCGCAAAGCCACAGACCGGATTGATGTTCTTCATCTCCTTTTAAAGAAGGGCGCTTATTCTGACGTGATTAGAGAAGCTCAGGAGTGTGTGGAATTAGCTCTTAAAGGGATGCTTCGTTTTGTGGGCATCGAGCCGCCAAAAATTCATGATGTTGGTGGCCTGCTGCTGGAGCATTCAGAAAAATTTCCTGAGGATGTATCTTCAGACCTGGAGCAGTTAGCTCTTATTTCCAAAAAATTGAGGAAAGAATCCGAAAGAATAAATTTCATATCCTGATCATCATTCCCTCATTTAATATGAAGCCATCTTTTGAAAATTAATTCTTAGCTCAAAGGGAAATTTCCCTTGGGCAGCAAAAGGCTCAGAGAAATTTGTATTAGAAAAGCGCAATTTAAAAGTTAAGTTGATATAATTGGATGTATTAACTATGGCGAGGTTTAATAAAAACCAAGCTGATAGCCCTTTTTAGCCTGAGGCCAACAAATTCCTGATTAGGAGGATAAATTGAAGCCAAGAGAGATTAAGACCGATGTCTGGTGGGTCGGGGCCATTGACTGGGACAGAAGGCTTTTCGATAGCCTTATCCCTCTACCTGATGGCACCAGCTATAATGCTTATTTAATCAAAGGTAAAGAAAAAGTTGCCCTCATCGATAGCGTCGACCCGACCAAGACTGAAACTCTATTGAGTCAACTGGAAGGCGTAAACAAGTTAGACTACATAATTTCCCTTCACGCCGAGCAAGACCATTCCGGAGCCATTCCTGACGTCTTAAAGAAATATCCTGAGGCTAAGATTATCAGTAGCTCCCAGGCTAAAGAGATGCTGGCGGATTTACTCCATTTGCCCCTCGAAAAGATAATCTCGGTTAAAGACGGGGAAAAGCTTCCGCTGGGCCAGAAAACGCTTCATTTCCTCTATACTCCCTGGGTTCACTGGCCAGAAACGATGTGTGCTTATTTAGAGGAAGAGAGGATTCTATTTAGCTGCGACTTTTTTGGCTCCCACTTGGCCACAAGCGACCTCTATGTTAGCGATGAAGGAAGGGTAATTGAGGCGGCCAAGCGCTATTATGCGGAAATTATGATGCCCTTTCGCAAGGTTATTCAAAAGAATTTAGAGAAAATTTCAGCTCTTCCTTTTCAAATTATCGCTCCTTCCCATGGGCCGCTTTATGACCGGCCTGAATTTATCGTCCAAGCGTATAAAGAATGGGTTGACGACAAACCCCAGAACCTGGTGGTTATTCCCTATGTTTCGATGCACGGAAGTACAGCTAAGATGGTGCGGCATTTGGTTTCAGCCCTGATGGAAAAAGGTGTTGAAGTACGCCAGTTCAGTTTGCCCGAGACTGATATTGGTAAACTTGCTATCAGTCTGGTCGATGCCGCCACCGTTGTCCTCGGTACGCCAACGGTTCATGTCGGCCCCCATCCCGTGGCTGCCTTCGCCGCCACTTTACTCAACATGCTGCGGCCTAAAGTAAAGTTCCTTTCGGTTATCGGCTCTTATGGCTGGTCAAGTAAAACGGTAGAACAAATAGCCAGTGTTTTAGCCAACATTAGGGCGGAAATTCTGCCTCCCGTATTGGCGAAGGGCCAACCGCGGGAAGCCGATTTTAAAGCCCTCGACAACCTGGCTGAGACCATTTTCCAAAAACATCAAGCCCTTCACTGGAGATAAAATAGTCTGGTCTACTTAGGAGACCGCCCATACTCATAAATTATAGAGAGGGAAAAAGGTTGTAAAAAGGCGATTAACCAAAAATGAACTTGTTTATGTCAATCTATTATATTATTGGTTACATTCTCCCTCTGTTGCTCGCCGTTTGGACTTTTTTAGCTTCAGACAATGAAAGAGTGAAGGTAGGGCTCGTTGTTTTTGTTTTGTTTTTATATATAGGCCCATTCTTTATGCCTACATCAGGCTGGTTTTGGTATTTTGGCCGTATTATTCTGGGCATAGGTTGCTTTCTCTATCTACGGTGGCATGGGGCTCAGGTAAAATAGAGTTCTTTTTTTTCTTCTACTATTTTAAGCCGCCGTCGATAATAAGAAATAACAAGAAGCTTTGTTAAATCCGGCTAAGGTAAGTTGGTATATATTTCCTTGACATTTACTTCGCCAGGGAGTGGGGCCGCCGGCACCGGGAATCCACAAGCACTAAGGGTTGTAAAATTAAATGAATATACAGAATGATGGCTGTTCTCGGCAAATTAGGTAAATAGGCGAGGTGGCACCAGATTCAAGAAATTAGGTGAATAGGTGGGGTAGCAACAATTTCCGAGGGGGGAACTATTTCCGGAGGGAGGCAAGGACCGGGAGAACGATTAGGGTCAGCAAAGTAGAAGTGGCCAGGCCGCCGACGACCACCACCGCCAGCGGCCGCTGGATTTCCGAGCCAGGGCCAGTAGCGGCTAACAGAGGGGTTAAACCTAAAATCGTAGTTCCGGCAGTCATCAACACTGGACGCAGCCTGATGGAACAAGCCCCTAAAATACATGCCTTGATATCCCCACCCTTCTTCACTTCCAGCATAATCTGATTCAGGAGCACAAGGCCATTTAAGACCGCAATCCCTAATAGGGCGATAAAACCAACCGAGGCCGGCACTGAAAGATATAATCCTGAAAGCCACAGAGAAAAAACGCCTCCCACGAGCGCCAAAGGTAGACTCACTAAAAGAATCAACACTAACCGTAGCGAGCCGAAGGTAATAAAAAGAAAAACCAGAATTAGGCCCAAAACAACTGGGGTGATAACCATTAACCGGTGCATGGCTCGTTGCTGATTTTCAAACTGGCCGCCCCAGGATAGCGTCATGCCAGGGGGTAAGGAAACTTTTTCTCTAATCAACCGCTTGGCTTCGGCCACAAAACTTCCGATGTCACGACCAGCCACGTTGAGCTCGACACCGATGCGACGAAAACCGTTTTCTCGACTGACTTGAACCGGCCCTTCTCTCAATTCCACGCGGGCGACTTCAGACAACGGCACCAACGTCCCCTGGGCAGTGCGGAGCAAAATATCCTTAATTTTTTCCGGTGAGCCGCGGTAACTTTCCGGGAAACGAACAACCAGGTCGAAATATCTGTTCCCTTCGTAATAGGTTGTCGCCACCTTACCACCAACCGCCATCTCGACGACATCCAAAACATCCCGGATGCTAAGGCCGTAGCGAGCCATCTTGACCCGATGGCCTTCAATATGAAGATATTGCTGGCCCGCCACCTGCTCGACGACAATATCAGTAGCCCCTCTTAAGTCAGCCAAAACCGAGGCAATTTCTGCGGCCTTTTCGCGAAGCAACTCCCTGTCCTCACCAAAAATCTTTAAAATCAGCTGTGCCCTTGTGCCGGCAACAAGCTCATCAATCCGGCACTGGATGGGCTGACTAAAGCTAAAAACCATTCCGGGAATTGACTCCAGAGCGTGCCGCATTTTATCCACCAGCTCCTCCCAGCTGCGGGCATTCTTCCATTCCGAGCGAGGCCGAAGCGAACCCACATAGCCCGTTTTATCTACACCTCGCGCCTCCACCGCTACGCCGGTCTGGCCAGTTCGGCTGACGATGGTTTCCAGCTCAGGAAATTCTTTAAGTGTCTTTTCGACCAAGCCGCTAATCGCCATGGCTTGGTCGAGAGAAATCCCGGGAAGAAGCTGAATATCCATGTCAAAGGCGCCCTCATCCATAACCGGAACAAACTCTCGGCCTAAGCGCGGAAAAACATAAATTGCCCCGGCCAGCAAAATTAAGGCCAGAAATAAAACAAGCCAACGAAAGCGAAGCGCCTGATTTAACACTGGGAGATAAATTTTCCTGGTGATTCGGGCTAACAGTGTTTCCCGTCGGCCCTCTCGTGGTCGGAGGAGGTAATAGCAAAAAACAGGCACGACAAAAATGGATAAAAGGAGCGAGCAAAAAAGAGCGATGGCCACCATGATAGCCAAAGGCGAAAACATTTTGCCCTCTATTCCCTGTAGCGAAAGAATCGGCAAGAAAGTAAGCACAATAATGATTTCGCCAAAAATCGAGGGTCGCCGCACTTCCAGCACAGCCTGCAGAATATCTTTGAGTCGGTCGCGATTTCGACCGGCTTCAGAGAGATGGCGCTCCACATTCTCCACCTGAATAATCGAAGCATCGACAATCATCCCGATAGAAATCGCCAAGCCACCTAAGGACATCAAATTAGCGCCTAAGCCAAAAATTTTGGCCAAAATAAATGTCAGGAGGATGGTGAGAGGCATGGCCATGATAACAATAAACGCCCCTCTTATATTCCCGAGGAAAAGGAAAAGAACGATAAGAACCAGCGCCGAGCCTTCCAGAATCGCCCGTTTCACGGTGTTCAAGCTGCGTTCGACGATTTCAGAGCGGCGGTAAAACGGCCTTATCTTGAGCCCTTGGGGAAGAATGTTTTCGCGGTTTATTTCCTCCACCTTTTGCTCGACCCTTTTAACCACCTGACGACTGTTTTCGCCCCGGAGCATCATGACAATGCCCCCAACCACCTCTTGTTCGCCGTTCATCAAAGAGGCTCCTTGTCTGACGGCGTAGCTACTCACCACTTCAGCTACGTCGCCAACCCGGACCGGAACCCCGCCTTCAGCTTTGATGACCACTTGCCGTACATCATCCAAAGAACGATAAAAACCGAGGCCACGAACAATTACCTGCTCGCCCTGTCTGTCGATAATGCTTCCGCCGACATTGCGATTGCCAGCCTCGACCGCGGCAAAAACATCGGCCACACTTAATCCATATTTGCGCAGCTGGGGAGGGTCGGGGTAAACATGAATTTGCTTAATATAGCCGCCAAAGGAATTGATTTCGTTAACCCCCGGGACTGTTTTTAGCAGCGGGGCTACAATCCACTCCTGAACAGTCCGCAGTTCTGTCAGCCAGCGAATCTCCTCCTCTTTGTTTTTTATTTCTCTGCCGGGCGCCTCGAGCACATATTGGTAAATTTCGCCCAAGGCGGTGGAAACGGGGCCCAAGCTTACCTCCACTCCGGCAGGAAGCTTCGACCTCACCTCGCCCAGTCTTTCAAAGACGAGCTGGCGGGCAAAGTAAATGTCAGTTCGGTCGTTAAAAATCAGGGTGACAACGGAAAGACCAAACTTAGTAACCGAGCGCATCAACTCCAGTTGCGGCAACCCGCGCATCGTAATCTCCACCGGCGTTGTTACTAAACGCTCAATTTCAAGAGGCGAGAGGCCTGGCGCCTGGGCGATTATCTCCACCTGAACATTGCTCACATCAGGGAAAGCGTCGATGGGCAAGCGCACAAAAGCCCAAATTCCCCCCATAATTAGGGCTAAAACAAAAAATAAAACCACCGGCCTCTTTTCCAAACAAGCCGCGATCAATCGTTCGAGTAGGGTTGACTCTTTCTTTTCAGTGCTTGTGTTCATGGCCCTCGCCCTCCAGAGTCTTTTTCAGAAATTCTGATTTCAAATTGAAAGAACCGTCAGTGACATAGGTTTCGCCCTCATCCAAACCCTCCATTATCTCGACTAAACCCTCAAAGGAGCGCCCGAGTTTTACTGGCCGCAGCGAAAAGGACTCTGGGCCGGTCTGGATAAAAATGGCTTCCTCGGTTTCAAAATGGCGCACAGCTCTTTCCGGGACGGCCAGAATTTTTTCTTTTTCTCGCGGCAGAAGATAGACGTCGACATACATTCCGGGCTTGAGGCGAAAACCAGGATTTCTGACTTCGGCTCGTAGCTGGAACGTCCTCGTCGCCTCATCCATGACATCAGCCAGCAAGGTTACCCGGCCTTTAAAAATTTGACCGGGAAAGGCCTCGACCTTCACCTCGCAATCACTGGGAATATTGAGTTTAGCCAAGTCTTTCTCAAAAACATTTACTTCTACCCAGACCAAGCTCAGGTCGGCCACCCGAAAGAATTCTCGACCAGTTTCGACATATTCGCCGTTATTAACGGAACGATTGATGATTCGACCGGCGAGGGAGGAACGAATCGCTAAAAACTCCCCACTCCTGCCCTCCCCCTCTAAGGCTTTAATTTCTTCGTCACTGACACCTAAAAGCTTCAGGCGACGGGTAATCGAGCCCAGCATTCTTTCGGCCAGTTCCTTATCAGTTCCCTGGGCACGCGAGACCCTTTCTTTGGCTTGGAGGTATTCTGCTTGCAAAGCTTGATGCTCCGCACTGTAGAGGCGAAGGAGTACTTGGCCCTTTTCGACCCAGTCTCCCTCATAGGCCAGAATTTCTTCTACCCGGCCAGCCCCGCGAGCCACCACTACCGTATAATTTTTTGGATTGAAAACCACTCGGCCGGCTGCCCGCAAAGGAATCAAATAATCACGGCGGGTGGCAACTTCTGTTTTTAACCCAACCAGCTCCTGACCTCTGGTCGAAAGGCTGACCGAGGCGGCGGCCGGAACCTCCGCCTCTTGATGATGGACCTCGGTGCTTTGCCGACAGGCCGGCAGAAATAGAAAATAGCCAGCCATAAGCCAGTTAAAAAATATAAAACCTTCTTTATATTTCTTCTGCCTCACTGTGTTTTTCTCCCATGGAATATTTTTTATAACATATTTTTTATAGCTCAATTTTTTAACCTGATTACTCTCTGGTAAACTCATTTTCTCGCCTTTCACCTAACTTATCGAAGAGCTAAAGCAGTCTTCCCCATTCCACCTGGCCCTTATGATTCTTACGCTCATCCCTAACCAGGCAGATTTAAACGGCCTTTTATTCGCTTTCACCGGCCACCTCGATTTCTGCCAGGGCTAAATGATGCTCAAAAAGAGTATTAAGGAAAGCCAGGCGAGTTTCACGATTAAGCCGATAAACCTCGAGCAAATCAAGAAAACCAACTTTGCCTTGAGCGTATAAAGTGATAGTTAAATTAAGCATGCTGCGCGCTTCCTCAAGCAGGGTTTGTTGGAAAAGGTGCAGGCGGCGTTCAAGGGACTGGACGCGGTTAAAAACAGCCGTTATCCCCGAAACAATTTTTTTCCTCTGGAATTCGAGAGAAATTTCAGCTGCTTTCTGTCTGGCCAGGGCCTCAGCCGTTGCCCCTTTCTGCTGGGTCCGCCATAAGGGAAGAAAGGTTTGGATTTCAAAGCCCCAGGAAGAGGTTCTCAGGCTGGGATAATAAAGCCCCAAACGAAAATCAGGCAGCAGACTCTTGCGAGCTAATTCCGTCTCCGCCTTGATTCTTTCCACTTCCTGGCTAAGCGCCGCCAAAGAAGGACGACCTTCAGCTTCCCTCAGAAGGTCTTCAAGCGAGCGGGTTAAAGGCTGGAATTTGAGGTCAAAGACAACTTCCCTTCTTTCTTTTATTTCCCCGCCAAGAAGAAGCGCCAACTCTGCCCATCTTTCCTCCTGGTCCTTTTCTGTCACGATGATTTCATTCTGAAGGCGAAGCTTTTCAAGCTCCAGACGAAGAATATCAAGATAAGGAACTTCGCCCGCTTCATAGCGAAGCTGGGCCGTACGGAGACTTTGATTCAGAAAATCAACCAGGGAGCGGTAATAAGCGAGTGTCTCCTGAGATAAAGCGACCAAATAATAAGCTTTCTTAACCTGGCTTATGACCAATCTTTTCTTGGCTTCCAAGCGCCAGGAGGCGGCTTCAACGCCGTGACCGCCGACTTCACGGCGTAGCGCCCTTTTGCCCGGAAACTCAACCAGTTGCTGCAGGCTGAGATTTATCTCGGACTCGCCTTTTTTCTGGCCTATATTGAGCCCTTCCCGGCTAAAACTTAATTCGGGGAGGGGCCAGGAAGTAAGTTGAAGGCCGAGGCCTCGCCAAGCGGCAATTTCTTGCTGAGCCTGAAGAATCTCCGGATTAGCTTTAAGAGCCAGGTCAATTGCCTCTTCTAAGGTCAAAGTCTTCTCGACGGCCGCAAGCGGTAAAAAGAAAACCGAGATGAGTAAAGTCGCCAATAAGAGAGGTGTGGATAAGATAAAAGGCAAACATAACCGCTCTAACAAAAGCCATCTTATGGAATTTATTTTGGACAAAATCTGGTTTCTGGCCAGCCAAGTTTTCATCATAAACCTATCTTTCTTGTTTATCTTTAGAAATCGCCGATAATTCTTGCCCATAAGTCCTCCTCTGGGGAAAATAAGGGTGGAAAAAAGAGGATTAAGCGGCGTGGGGTGGGTGGAAGATTTCCCAGCCGAGCGGAAGGGGTAAAATAAAATTGGACTGAAGAAGCAAATTGGCGACGGACAAAATGGTCAAATACTGAGCTCTGACAATCGGCATATCAAGGGTGGCGGCAAAACAGGGACAAACATGACCATCCGTGAGACTAAAGGAGGCAACTTGATTAATCATCGTCAAAGCCAGGTCATGAAAATGGAAATGGCTCAAGGTATCGTGCTCATGAAAATGAACTCCCAGAGCGACGAAGAACAAGATAAGCGCCATACTTTCTGCTTTTCTCAGCCAGTTCATAATAAGGCCTACCTGGCGAAAAATACCGTCGCCTGAATACTCTTAAGAACTTGCCTTATATCAGATTTTGGCCCCCTCGTCAACGAGCTACCGGAGTTCAAATATTAGCCAGGCTTTTGCCCTGAACCTCTTATTGTCAACCGCTCTTTTGGTTAAAGTCTTTGTCCTGTCTTTTAACCTACCAAAAAGATTTTTTTTATTTAGCCAGAAACTCTTCGGGGAGCGGCTCAGGGTTGGCTTCTTTCCCCGAAGCAAATTTTCCAAGCTCAAAATCTGGTCAAAGAAGAACCGAGAAATGCCCCAGTCTCAAGTTTTTTATCCGGCGAGCAGCGACCCCAGCGCTTTTTCTAAATCGGGAAAGCAGAATTCAAAACCAATTTCTTGCAAGCGGCAAGGAAGGACGCGCTGGCCGGTAAGGAGGACACTCGACATCTCACCCAAGATAAGCCGCAGAATGAATCCAGGCGTGGGAAACCAGGCAGGCCGACGCAAGATACGGCCCAATACTTTGGCCAGCTGATTTTGCTTCACTGGGTTAGGTGAGGTCAGATTGTATGGCCCGCGGGCTTCTTGTTTTTCCAATAAAAACCGGATGGCTCGAACTTCATCGGCAAGGTGAATCCAGGAGACCCACTGCCGGCCGCTGCCCAGCCGGCCACCGAGCAAAAAGCGATAAGGCTGAAGCAAGCGTCGCAGGGCTCCTCCTTCTTTACTCAGGACCACACCCGTCCGGATGATCACTCGGCGTAAGGAATTATCCAAAGAAGCTGTAGAAGCCTCCCATTCTACTGAGAGCTTGGCCAGAAAGTCGGTGCCAGGGAGAGAATCTTCCGATATTTCCTCATCTCCATGGGGCCCGTAGTACCCGATGGCCGAAGCTTGGATGAGAACCTGAGGCTTTATGGTGGCCAAATGGACGGCCTCGACCACCGCTTTTCCGGCCGCTAAGCGGCTTTCTCGAAGACGTCTCCGCCGTTCTTCAGTCCAACGGCCGGCAGCCAGATTTTCACCAGCCAGATTAACAATGGCGAAAGAGCCGTCCGCTATGTGAGCCCAACCCTGCGAGGTATGGCCATCCCATTTTTCCATTCTGATAGCCGCCGCTAACCCATCCAATCGCCGGGGATGACGGCTGAGAATGATTACTTCATAACCCCCGGCAATTAATTCTGCCGTCAGCGCCCGGCCGATAAGGCCACTCCCTCCCGTAATAATCACCCGCATGCTTTCCATTCCTCGACTATCTAATTATAGGTCTTTGACCTCTTTTATCCTAATTCCGTTGATATCTCCTGCCTTAGGTTATTTTGGGTAAGAGCAGGGCGTTGAAGAGGAGCTTAAAGGCAACCTGCGTGGAAGCGCGGAAAATAGGGCTGAAGGCAAAAAGGACGAGTTGACCCCGACCCTTCTTTAACCAGACCACGCTGGTTTTATTCCCGACTTTCTCCACTTTCTCCGCATAGCCGCTGAGCAAAATATCCTTCTCCGGAAACCGACCTATAACCCGACGGTCCATATCAAAAATGGGCACCGATGTCTGGAAGGCAGGTTTACCCGTGTATATAACGCCAATCTCCGAGGGCAGGCCAAGAGTCAGCGGATGGCCCTCGGTGAGAATGATTCGCAGCAAAGAGGCCGGACAATAAAGTCCAGCCTTCTGGAGCGCTTCGCTATCATCCCTTACCGGCAATTGAAACTCCTCCTTTTCTTTCTCTTCTTTTTCCTCCTTCCCCTTTTCTCCTTTTTCCCCTTTGGCTACTTTCGGCCGCGGAATCTCGAGTTTCCCCATAAAAAGGGATGTCGAGGCGCCCCAGGAAATGATTATGCCGCCAGAATCAAGAAAAGTCATCAGCTTCTCCATTCCCTTAGCCCCAATCCCCTTTGTAAATTCGGGAGGATAATCAGCTAAATATATCTCTTGCTTATACTGATATTTGCCTTCCATTAAGACAGATTTTTCGGCATCGGGAAAAACCACCAGGTCAAAATTCTTGGCAAAATCGGTTTTTTCAAAATCACCCGGTCTGACCACAGTAAAGGGAATAGAATAGGTATCAAAAATATAGCGAGTCCAGCCAGCATCCATATCATGAAAATAGGTCTCCACCAAGGCGATGCGAGGAAGCCGAACTGGTGATGTCTTGAAACTAACCGGTTCCGAAACAATCCTGGGGGCAACAGTCAGACTCTCGAGGATAGGAAGAAGCTTCTCGTTATAGGGAATAAGAAAGCTGCCCTGAGGAATTTCTGCGCCCGAAAGAACCTCCTTTTGCTCCAATCTTTCCACTTTGAGACCCTGCTTGAGCGCTTGAAAAGCAGCTTTATAACTTTCGTTATTGTTGGCCGTCAGGATGGCGGCGAAAAAGCGGCGAGGAATATCTTGACGAAGCGAAAATTCGCCGCTAATTTCTTCCAGGCTTTTTTCGAGCACCTCAGAGCGGACCTTAATTTCCCATGATTTAAGTCCCCGATGCCAGGGCAGCGACCAGCTGGTAATATCGTAAGGTTTTATTAACTCGCCGTCAGGCGTGTAATGGCGCGCTGGATATTCCTGTTTTTCCATGACCTCCTTGATGAAAGAGCGAAATGGCTGAGCTAAGGGGACAATAATATCGCCAGCTTCTAATGAAATATCCCCGGTTCGAAGGGCCTGCTTGAGCCGAAAAACTCGCACCCCGTGCTCTTGGAGGAGGTTAACCAAGCTGACCAACTCGCTTTCGTCAGGCTGGCGCTGGGAAAGGGCATAGTAAAAAGGAGGCTGCGTCCTTCCCTTCTCTACTTCACGGCGGCAGAGGTCGTGACGATATTCCAAGATTTCTTTTCGATGCAGAGAAGCGGTTTTTATTATGGACTTCGTAGAAACAATTTCATACTGCAGCATTTCGCTAAGGCGCCACCAGCCACCAGGCCAGGGCAAGGGCATGTTTATGCTCATTTTGTATTCGGAAAGCCCTTTCCCTTCTACTTCCAGCTCGTTGGGTTCAACAAAGACCGGGGTAGCATCTTTGGCGCTGGCCATTTCGGTCAGCATGCTGATAACGCCTTTCCACATGCTGGTTTCGGTTGAGCCCGGCCAATAATCATCGAAAACATAGCTATGGCAAACGCCGGCCAACCCGGCTTCCGTCATATCAGTAATCATGTTGGAACCAAAAACCTTGGTCCAGTTCCAGATACCGGCATCCACGTTTTCCGAGATCGGGTCATGCACGGGTGGGACGAAATACCTCGGTCCGTTGGTGTACATCTGGTGCTTATCCACCATCACTTGAGGAAACCAATCCAGGTTATAAATCCGGGCGATGGCCTTGGTATCGGATTGAGTTAGGGTTAAATAATCACGGTTATTGTCATGGCCCACATACTGGTGGTAGACACCGGGCAAGGAGCATCCTTCATATTTGGTTCCTTTATATTTGCGGTAATGATGGACCTGCATATCCATACCGTCGGGGTTGTGATTGGGAACCATCATGTAAACAACATCGGAAAGCCATTTTTTTACCTGGGGGTCTTCGGTGGTGACAAGCTCGTAAGCAATAAGCGGAGCGGCCTGCGATGGCCCCACTTCATCAGAATGCATCGAGAGGGTGGCCAGAAAAAACACTTTACCCTGAGCCACAAGCGAGGCTCTTTCATCTGGGCCCAGGTCGGGCTCAAGAGCTAATTTCCGGTTTATCTCGCGCAGCCGCTCCAGGTTGCTTATGTTTTCTTCGGAGCTGATAAAGGCGATATACATCGGCCGGCCCTGGGGAGAACGCCCGATCTCAACTAATTTCAGGCGAGCTGAGGCAGCATCAAGTTTTTGTAAATAACTGATTAGTTCCTCATAATCGAACATCATGCGGTCAGTACCCGGCTTAAACCCGAAATGCGCCTCGGGAGTGATTATCGATGTCGAGCTTTGGGCTGGGGAGCTATTAAGGCTGGAGTAAACGCCGCCATAGATAAGAATAATCAAAACGGCCGCAAAAATAATTAAGCCCTTTTTAATTATTGACTTCATCGTTCCTCCTTTTCTAACCTTTTTATCCTTGGTTTTTTCTATTTATTCCTTCATCTTTACTTTTTCTTGTCATCTATCTTTACTCTTTCTTGTCACATTTGTCTATACTTCAAGAGTCATTTTAGACAACGTCAGCCCGAATCCAGCCTTTTTTCGCCTCTGTCTTTCCCTTTTCTCTAAGCAATTTTTCCTCAATTTTTATGTTTCTTTATTGTTTTCGTATCTCTCCCCACTTTGTTTTCTCTTTTTCTCCATTTTTCCCCTCTTGCCATGGCTTTTATTGAGTTTTCACCGTCCCTTTTTTGCTTTTAGCTTAAAAAATAAAATATTCTCAGAACGCCCCTTTTCTCAAGTTCCTCATCCTCCAGGTCCTTATCTTCTTGGCTCAAATTTACTTTTTTATCTCCTGAGAGACAACAACCTTCGTCTTTTACCCGGTCCGACCATCTATTGAGGTTATTAGCCGAGCCAGGAGATTTTAAAGCGGCACCGAATAAATCGGCGTAAGGATTGCCAGCGAATTGGGCTCTAAAATCATAGGCTCTTTTCTGTAAAGGATTTTCATCAGTCAATATTGCCTTGCCAAAATCAATACTTTAAATAACTCTGGGTTTTGTGGGGGGAACCTGGAGAATTAAAGGCGCCAGAAAAGCTGTAGGCAAACTTTCGGTGGGCGGTTTTAGAAGAAACGCTCTCTGGTCGCTGACGTTTTCTATTTATATTCATCTAATTACCCCCATAGACAATAAACCCGCCAGGCGATTTAGCTAAAAGGTTCATCAGAATATGTCATTTTTACCCCCAAGAAAGTTGGAAGAACCATATTTAATTAAGTAGCAAATAGTTTAGGGGATAACCGCTTATGATTTTGCTCGTGGTTCAATCCCGCCAATTTATTTTTCCTGGAAAATTAAAACTTTTAATTGCCGGGGCAACTTTCCTTAACATTTCGGCCAAAATCAAAGTATATTTTAATAGATGGATGAGAAAGAAAGGGAGCTTATCTCTATGGTCTTAGCGGGACACAAGGAAGCTTTCGCCGAGTTGATTTATCCATACCGGCAATCCATCCTAAGGCTGGCCTACCGGCTTACCGGCGACCAAGAGGAGGCTTTTGACGTCGCCCAAGAGACTTTTCTTAGGAGCTTTCGCTATTTAAGGCGGTTTGATTTAAAGCGAAGCTTTCGTAATTGGCTTTTTCAAATAGCGACAAATGCTGCTCGAGATTTGATTCGCCGTCAGCGTAAAGAAAACGATGGAATTGCGGCTTTGGCCGTTTCAATCTATCAACAAAAAGAAGGAGTCGGGACTAATACCTTGGCCGTGGAATCAGGACCGAAGTTGACTATCCACCTTAGAGCTTGCCTGTCTTCTCTGAGTCCGAAAGAAAGGCAAGTATTTATTCTCCGTGACCTGGAGGGATTGAGCATTAAAGAGACCGCTTCGGTTCTGAGCTCCTCGTCCATTTCAGTCCGGGTAAATTTAGCCCGGGCCAGAAGGAAGATTCGCGAGATGCTGGAAAAAAATGACATCCTTCGGAGGTTAGAGTCATGACCTGCCGTCTGGTAAAGGCTCTTCTCCCGCTCTATGTCAGTCTTGACCTTTCACCTTGCCTAAATAAAAGAATTGAGGCGCATCTTGCCAGTTGCCCTCGTTGCCAGAAAGAACTGAAGGCCTTCGGGGCGGCGCTGAAAACCATAAAGGAAGCAGCGCAGCAAGGAGAAACACTCGAGTGGCGAGCGGCCTCTTGGTCTTCGTTGCTCAACCAAATTAATCAAGAAGAAACTCCCAGAAAGCCCAGCGCGACTTTAAAGCGTCGTTGGGCTTTAGCCAGTAGCTTAGCCGTTATTCTCATCGGGTTTATTGCCTTTAGCATATACAAGGGGAAAATAGCTCTGCCATGGGCGACTCTGACCTCCAGAGCAACGCCCTTTATTACTCACGAACAGCCAATAGACGCCGGGCCGAAGAAGGAATTGTCAAAAAAAGAAACCCAAGAAAAAATGACCATGCTTTTAGGGGAAAATAAGGGTCGGCCTGAATTGCGCCGGGCAAGGGGGAAAGCTGAGCCGCTAAAGGCTGCCCCGGAATCAAACGAAACCAATCTCTTGCCTGATAGCCTAACCATTAACCTTGTCTCCCAGGAATCAGGCCTCGAGATTACGTTGGTTTTAAACCGAAACTTTGATTGGAAAGGAGTGGTTAAATGAAAATTAAAGTGGGTTTTAGGGAATCAGCTTGGGCGTCAAAAAGATTTAGTTTATCTATAGGAATACTAATAATATTAACATTAATCACGAGCTTAATCGCAGCGGTGCCCGGCCGCGGCGATGAGCCTGGCCAACAGCAGGAAAAACCCGGACCTTCTTGGCGGCAAGAAATGATCAAGCTTAAGTTTACCGCAGCCGAGGATATAAGGTGGTTACTTTATAGCTATCTCAGTCCCACCGGAAGGATTTTTACAGCGAAAAACTTGCCTGATGTGTTGACTATCGCTGACTTTTCAGAAAACGTGGAAAAGGCTTTAGCGGCGATAAAGCAGATTGATGTTAAACCAGCTGATTTCCTTTTTACCGTGCAGGTTATTCTGGCCTCTGAAGATGAGTCTAAGGTTGACCCTGAACTCCAGGCTGACCCTATAATTAGGGAGCTGCGCCAACTGCTTCGCTACCAGGGCTTTATTTTGATGGATACGGCTGTTATCCGGGGAGTTGACCAGCAATTGTCCAGTATTATTCTTGGCGATGCGGCTCAATTTTCCCTGCAGGTCAAGGGCAAAGTGGCCCGCGGTCAAACGCCCGAAATAATCCAGACTGAGGTCTTGCTCTTTCAGATAAGAGAAAAAAAAGCTACAGAAGGTTCTGTTATTAGCCCAAACATGCCTGAGGTTTCTCCTAAAATTATCTGGGTAAGCGTGAATAAGAACCTCCTACAATCCCATCTCAATATCAAATCGGGCGAAAGGTCAGTCGTTGGGGTTTCCAGGCTCGATGGCGGTGAAAAAGGCCTCATCCTGATCATCTCGGGTAAAATACTCGAATAATATTTGGATTTAGTTATCATTATTGGGCAAGATAACGCCCGTTACTTTGATCAAGATGACGCTTTATTTATCCTTCCGCCAAATCTAAAACGCCTTAAATCCTGAGCAATAAAGCTGATTCTTCTGGGTTTTGTGGGGGGAACCTGGAGAATTAAAGGCGCCAGAAAAGCTGTAGGCAGCCTTTAGATGCGGAATTTAAGAAAAAAGCCTCTTGGCCGTTCTTGCCTCTTATTTATATTCATCTAATTACCCCCACGGACAATAAACCCGCCAGGCGATTTAGCTAAAAGGTTCATCAGAATATGTCATTTTTACCCCCAAGAAAGTTGGAAGAACCCATAAAGCTGAATAAATAGAAAAACCCGGCCTCTGGCGCATCTTAAACTCTTCTCGCTGGTCTTAGGCCAGCCTAATAGCCTTGGGTCGGGAGTTTCTTGTCTAATCGCTTCATTTTTTATTCTCACCCAAATTTATTTTCACTCAAATCCATACTCAAATATACGGCGCAGCAGTGTTTTTTGATAAGGAAGCATCTCAAAAACCGTGATGGAAAAAAAGGAAGGCTCACCTTATACTGTTGTTTGAATCAAAAACACAGGAGGTGAGCCTTGAAGGAAATCAAAATATCCTTCGTTATTAATTTAGC
>Ga0078972_1006386_pt1 | contig 19773 bp, 18 predicted proteins | sample YelNatPaOPGAMG01_FD_67568 | JGI IMG/M metagenome (GOLD analysis project Ga0078972, IMG submission 67568) | Hot spring thermophilic microbial communities from Obsidian Pool, Yellowstone National Park, USA - OP-RAMG-01 (SPADES assembly) (version 2) | ecosystem: Environmental > Aquatic > Thermal...
TAACCCATAAACGAAAATTGCAACTTGTCCTGCGGCGTTGCTGAAAGTGAATAATTCCCGTTCACATCAGTAATCGTGCCGGTATTCGACCCGACAATCTTTACCGATGCTCCAATAATAGGTTGATTACTGGCATCAACCACTTTCCCTTTGATAATTCGCGTCTGGGCATATCCTCCCGCTACCGTTACAACAGCTAAAAGAATGACCATCCCTAACCGAATCCATTTTTGTTGAATAGTTCTCATCATAATTTTGAGGATTTAAGGATAAAGAAATGATTAATTTCGCCTGTTTCTTGAAATAACTGAGTTGAGGCGAACAAATCAGCTATTTAATCAGAGTTTTAGGAACTTTTACAAAGTAATAAATGATCCGTTTGATGGGCTCCAAAATCCATCCAAATGAAAAGTTGAGCTCTCTTGAATTATTAATTTTTGAATAATAAATAAGATTCTATTCGTAATTGACCTCTTTCATTTTCGATTTCAACCTCATACTTCTTCTGAAATATTTCTTATCATCTCTAAACTTTACCTATTATACAACAATAAACAAAAATGATGAAAGAAGCAATTTGAAACTCAACACATTAAATGAATGAATATTAGTTTTAACACAGCAAACTTTTACCTTTATTACCCTGACAAAATTAATTCAAATTTTTCAAGAAACAAATGTTAGATCGATATTTATGTTTTTTATTTCATTATTATACTTTTTTTATTTTCATGAACTCTATTTTAGGTATAAAAATCAGTGTTTTGTAGCATGAAACTTCTATTGTCAAAAGAGATTTCAAATCTATAATAATTCCTTTTTCTTCTTTTAACTTTTAACATATTTATTTCTTCCTGAGTGAACATTTTGATCAGACTGATTGTATTTTTGTGTTAAGGATTGAACAATCATCCATTTACAAAGGATCCGAATGTTGATTAAAAATAGACCAAAGAGAAGTAAAAAATCATATTTTCAGTGGAGATAAACCTCCCAATGGTTAGTGGAGTGATAACACGTCGATTGTTTTGCCGTATAAAAAATTCACAAGCAGTGTATTCCATATTAAAATAAATGGATGAAACGAGCTAAAACCACTTATAATCGAGGGAATGATTATTTGGCGAGTTCCACCCATCCTTAATGTTAAAAATAAAATTAAACGTATGAAACGAGCCATTAAATAGCTCATGCTCAAGAGAATGTTTATTAGGCGAGTTACATACATCCTTAGTGTTAAAAATAAAATCAAACGTATGAAAACAACAGTTACCTTTGGAATGATGCTCATTTTTATGAGCGTATCAAGCTGGTTCTCACCGGTTACTGCTCAGGAGAAAAAACTCATGGCCAATCAGCAAACATTGGATAAAGCCATCCCTTGCAAAATGACAAGCGAACCGGTTCCCGGCGCTGAAATCATTGTAGATCTTCCATCGGGGAAGCGAGCAACCTGCTTGACCAATGAACAAGGCGTTTTTGCAATCTATTTGTCAAACAATGACGCAAATCAACCCAACGAAAAAATTCTTCTTGCTGCCACTTCCATTAATCCGCCTCAAAATCTGCATTCAACTGTGGCAAACAAAAACATCGAATTGAAATTGAATAAGGACGAGGGAAACTATTTTGAATTTCAATTATTAGGAGAAAAGGCAGCAACCAATTCACAAACGTGTAAATTGACCATTTTACCTTTACAGACAAAGAAAATCAACAAAGCAGAAGATATCCCGCTTGACAAAGAAAACAAATCAAAAGCAAAACCCATGGGTCAAGTTGCCCACTTTTAATGTGAATTCATTCCTACATGGAAGGAAAATCATGAATTCATCGGCCTAAAAGAAGTCTTTTAGGAGACATCAAAAGCATCATCTGATGATCAAAATCAGGGAACAGAGCTGTTTGAAGCTTATGTTATGATGATTCATCTCTTTTCACACGTACCAAACAATATTCTTTTGTGCTCTTTCAGTGAACTTTATCATTTCATCTTGTGTCAACTAAGAGAACCGTGAATGAGATAAAGGTAGGTTGCCTCCAATATTGCTGACTGCATGTAAAAAGCAAAAATCAAGACAACAAACCGTAAACTAAATTCTAAATGGAAGATCTTATTCGTGTAAATTTCCGAAAATAGTCCTTCCATCAACTGAACAACGAAAAAAAATGATGGCTTAGCACAGCTGAAAATTATCGGTATTTTCCTTTTTCAAATTCCTCAAAAATACTGACATAACTTGCGTAGCGTGATGGATGAATCAACCCTTGCTCCAAAGCATCCATCACTGCGCATCCGGGTTCGTGCAAATGAGTACAATTGGAATAACGGCATTGAGAAGAAAGGGCAAACATTTCCCGAAAATAATGACTGACCTCTTCAGGCATCATATCCACCATGCCAAATCCTTTGATTCCAGGCGTATCAATAACAAATCCGCCAAAAGGCAAGGCAAACATTTCAGAAAAAGTAGTAGTATGCATTCCCCGATTATGATAAGCCGAAATGGAATGAATTTTTACAGCAGCATCAGGTATTAAACAGTTGATCACAGACGATTTTCCAACTCCTGAATTGCCAGAAAGAAGCGTGATTTTTCCCATTAACGCCTGTTTTAAGACTTCTATTCCCTCTGTCGTTTCAGCCGAAAAGGTCAACACCGGATAGCCAATCGATTCATACATGGTTTTGAGCCGTAAAACTTCTTCTTTTTCATGCTCATCATACAAATCCATCTTGTTGACAATCAACATAGCAGGAATCTTAAATGACTCAACGGCAGCCAGAAATCGATCAATAAACACGGTAGAAGTCGGCGGATAATTCACGGTAATGATCAAAGCAGCCAAATCAATGTTGGAAGCAATAATATGAGCTTGCTTGGATAGATTGGACGATCGTCGAACCACTTCATTGCGACGTGGCGAAATGGAGGTAATGACAAAGGTGTTGGAATTATTTTGTTCAAAAACAACATGATCGCCGATAACAACGGGACTGGTCGTTGAGATGCTTTTCAAACGAAAATTTCCTTTTAACGTACACTCCGCAACGTCTCCCGTCGGTGTCAATACCCGATAGGTTTGACCGGTTGTTTTAATGACAATTCCTTCCATGAAAAAATATCGAGTAAAATAAACGTTCTCTTCTTGACAAAGCTACGGACATGTAGATGCAATAAACTTACACAAACATCCATAAGCGCGCCCTGATATCTTGTTTCAAAGTCTCAAGATGATGCGTTCTCCCAAACTTTTTGCCAATTTTGATTTGACCTCATTTAGATGGCTGATTTCATCCATCAATTGAATTTCTAACACTTCATCATGAGCTTCATTGGCTTTTTTCAACGCCTCCATTTTTTGTTTTAACAATGTGATGACGATTTTGTTTTTATATTCAAACAACACGCGGGGCACCGCCTCAATCAATCGATCTTCCATGGGTACAGTTTGATCTGTAAACAAACGACTTAGCGTGTACTTTTCGGCAATCAGATCGGTAGAAAACCGACTGACATCGGGATCGTGATGATGCAAAAAATAGGTTTCAAAAGAAAAATCAATGTTTTCACAATGTTGCTGCACTTCAGCCAAAATTTTAGCATGCATAGGATGTGCAAACCGCAACTGATCTTGTGCTAACTCTTGAAGGATGTAGGTTGCCACAGTCATCGACGAATGGCCCGACATGTCGGAAAGTTCGTCATGTGAAAACAAAACCTGATTGCCGTAACGAATCAAAAAACGAATGATGTTCCGTTCTTCTTCCTCATAATCATTCTGTTGAATGACAGGATGGGATATTTCCTCTGACATTTCAACCGGTTCCACTGCTGCCATGGGCTGATCTGTCGGCTTAGAGGAACGATCCCGAATATATTTGTTAATCTCGGCATACAACAATTTTTCGTCTGTTGTCAGCAAAGTGCTGCACTCTTTGACATATTCTGATCGAATCAACCGATCGGGAATCACGGCAATGCTTCTGACAATATCGCCAATTAAAGCAGCCCGTTTGACGGGATCATTACCGGCTTCATCCAACAAGAGCGAAGTTTTGAAGCGAATAAAATCCTGCTGATGCTCTTCAATGTATCGAATAAATTGAGTGGCATCCTGACTTTTGGCAAATGAATCCGGATCTTCACCTGCCGGCAACAAAACGACCTTAATATTTAATCCCTCTTCGAGCAACATATCTATGCCTCGAATGGAAGCTTTTATCCCCGCTGCATCGCCATCATAAAGCACGGTCACATTTTCAGTAAATCGATGAATCAATCGAATTTGTCCTTTGGTCAACGAAGTACCCGAAGATGCCACCACATTTTCAATACCGGCTTGATGCATGGCCAGAACATCTGTGTATCCTTCCACTAAAAAACAACGATCGTATTTAACAATGGCTTGTTTGGCAAAATAAATGCCGTATAATTCATTGCTTTTATGATAAATCTCCGATTCCGGCGAATTGACGTATTTGGCCGTTTTATCGTCTTTCTTTAAAACACGCCCACCAAAGGCAATAATGGTTCCCGAAAGAGAATGAACCGGAAACATCACACGCCCTGAAAATCGATCAAAAAGAGTCCCACTTTCCCGTTCAATGGACAATCCTGTTTTAATCAAAAATTCTTTTTTGTACGCCTTACTTAACGCAGCTACACTCAATGCATCCCTTTTCTCGCTGGAATATCCCAACTGAAACTTACGAATCACATCGTCGCGAAAACCTCGTTCATGAAAATAAGTTAATCCGATATTGCGCCCTTCAGCCGTCTCAAACAAAAGAGAAGTAAAATATTGTTGTGCAAACTTGTTGACAGCCAACATGCTTTCACGATCATTCCGTTGAGCAGCCTCTTCAGGAGTCATCTCCTTTTCGATCACTTCGATGTTGTATTTTTTTGCCAGGTATTTCAACGCTTCATAATAGCTCAATTGCTCATGCTCCATAATGAAATTGACCGCATTGCCGCCTTTGCCGCAACTGAAACATTTACAAATCCCTTTGGCAGGAGAAACACTAAACGAAGGAGTTCGCTCTTCATGAAACGGACACAAACCAACATAGTTGACACCCCGTTTCTTAAGCGTAACAAAATCGGACACCACATCAAGAATCTGAGCAGCATTCATGATTTTATCAACAGTCACAGGATCAATCATATCTCATTTGCATTTAAAGTCATACAAATGTACCCAAATTATTCCAAAACGGGAAAGAGGCGATGCGTCAAGATTGGACAAAAAGATGAAAACAAGGGTTAAAATGAGTTTTTTATACTATCTTTGTATGGTGTAACGAAACGTTGCTAAGAAACCACTTGTAAGGCTTTTTAATTGATTTTGAAAACAACAAAAGAGTCACCGTGAAAGCCAATACAAGCATTTCATTTATGGGAAACGGATCCGTTATCTTTCGTAGAAAAATGCAAATAGGTGTATGCAATTAGCTGTAACTAATTCAAAATTAACAACCCATCATTCAGGCGAGTTCCATACATTCTTAGTGTAAAAAATAAAACAAAACGTATGAAAATACTACGAGCAGTTGGTCGCTATTTTTTATTTCTGAAAAAAGTATTTTCCATTCCCGATCAATGGAAAATGTTTTACAAGCAACTCTTGTTGGAATTTGAAAATTTAGGGTATCGCTCCATTGGAATTGTCATTATCATTTCAATCTTTATTGGCGCCATCATCACTATTCAGGCTCAACACAACACCACGAATCCGATCATGCCAAAATATACCACCGGTTTGTTAACTCGTGATACGGTGATCCTGGAATTTTCCTCCACTGTGTTGTGTCTGTTGCTTGCCGGCAAAATCGGGTCTAACATTTCTTCTGAAATTGGCAGCATGCGCATCTCCGAACAAATTGATGCATTGGATGTGATCGGCGTAAATTCAGCCAATTATCTGATTTTGCCAAAAATCATTGCAATGGTGATTCTAATGCCCATTTTAGTTGTCTTGAGTATGTTTATGGGGCTTATTGGAGGATATTTTGTCGGCATTTTTTCCAACATCATCATACCATCCAATTATATATATGGCATTCAATATGAATTCATTCCTTTCTATGTCACCTATTCGTTGATAAAATCAGCCTTTTTCGCATTTATCATAGCTTCTATCTCATCATTTTATGGATATTACACCAAAGGAGGCGCATTGGATGTAGGACGATCCAGTACAACGGCTGTTGTGAACAGCAGCGTACTCATCCTTTTGTTCGATGTTATATTAACCGAATTAATGCTGACCTGATCCTGACGATTCATCCTCCTGATACCAGCCGGCATACATGGAATAATTGTGGGCAATGCGCTGATTCATCTCGGCTGATTGTTGAGGATCCACTTTTTTGATGAACTTTGCCGGCACTCCAGCCCATAACGAAAACGGCTCTACTTTGGTATTACTCAAAACCAAAGCACCGGCAGCTACAATCGCACCTTCTCCTATTTCGGCATAATCCAACACTGTGGCTCCCATTCCAATCAACGCATAATCATGGATGATTGCTCCGTGAATGGTCACATTATGCCCAATTGAAACATAATCATTGATTTGAATGGTTGATTTCTGATAAAGCGTATGCAGTACCGCCCCATCCTGAATGTTTACATTACGACCAATTCGGATGGAATTGACATCTCCGCGAACCACTGCGCCAAACCAGATACTACAATCGTCGCCTATTACTACATCCCCCACAATGACGGCATTATCGGCAATAAAACAACGGTTCCCGATTTGAGGAGTAAACCCTCTGACTGTTTTAATAATTGACATGATGATTGACATTTAGAATAAATAGAATCGTTCATCCAAGAATGATCCATTTGCATTCAAAGATATAAAACAAAAAAGCCGATTTGAATCAATCGGCTTTAAATAATCAAAAAAGCATATTGCTGAAAATTACTCCTGATTCAACGTAATGCGTTTAAATGCAATAGGAGTCACATTATTTTGTTTAACATATTGGCTGACAGTCATTTTGCTGTCTTTGATAAATTCTTGTTCCAACAAGGTAAATTCCTGATAAAATTTATTCAACCTGCCTTGAGCAATCTTGTCCAGCATGGCTTCAGGTTTTCCTTCCTGGCGAGCCTTTTCGCGACCAATCTCCAATTCTTTTTCGACAATATCAGCCGGCACGGAAGAACGATCCAACGAAACCGGATTCATAGCAGCTACTTGCATGGCTACATCACGAGCAACCTGATACGGAACAGATGGTTCGGCAAATGCCACAATGGTGGCTAATTTGTTGCCCGGATGAATATAGAAAATAGTACTCGATCCATTCAAATATTCATATTGCGACAACTCCATTTTTTCTCCGGTAATTCCCGAACGATCGGTAATCAGCTCAGCGATGGTTCTGCCCTCAATCGTTAATGCCAGCAAAGCCTCTTTGGATGATGGCTTTTCGGCCAAAGCAACCTGAAGAATCGACTCTGTTAAGGCAATAAAGTCACTGTTCTTTGCCACAAAATCAGTTTCACATTTCAGAGCCAACACAGCTGCAAAATCATGATTGGTCCCTGCCAAAACACATCCTTCGGAAGCCTCACGATCACTGCGCTTAGCAGCAACTGCCTGCCCTTTTTTACGAATAATTTCAATTGCTTTGTCAAAATCACCGTTCGACTCCGTCAAAGCATTCTTGCAATCCATCATTCCGGCACCGGTCATGGTTCGCAATTTCGATATTTCTGCCATTGTAACAGCCATACTATTTCGTTTTTAATGATTGATAAATGATAAATGCGCTACAAACCTAAGATTCCTCCCAGTCAGCAACGCATTCAAATAAAAATTAACAAATTACAAATCTGTTTCTTTCAGAAATTTGTCTGCGATGTTCGCATTAAGAGCTACTTCATCTTCTTTGTGAACACGTGGTTTTTTGGCATTCCGAACGCGTTTTTCATGAACTTGAGGCTCTTCGCTATTCTCTGCTTCTAATTTTTGTGTTTTTAATTCCTGTAAACCTTCCTGAATGGCAGCGATCACGGCATCCAAAATGATAGCAATTGATTTGGTAGCATCGTCGTTGGCAGGAATAACAAAATCGATGTCGTTAGGATTGGAATTGGTATCCACAATGGCAAAAACAGGGATTCCCAAGCGTTTTGCTTCGTTGACGGCAATTTGTTCTTTCATGACATCCACAACAAAAAGAGCTGCAGGCATGCGAACTAAATCGACAATACTTCCTAAATTCTTTTCAAGTTTTGCCCGTTGACGTGTAATTTGTAAACGTTCTCTTTTTGATAAATTGGAAAAGGTTCCGTCAGTAGCCATTTTGTCAATGGAGGCCATTTTTTTGATTGCTTTCCGAATGGTCGGAAAATTAGTCAACATTCCACCAGGCCAACGCTCCGTCACATAAGGCATTCCAACCGATGAAGCCTTTTCGGCTACAATCTCTTTGGCTTGCTTCTTGGTGGCAACAAATAATATTTTTTTTCCGGTTTTAGCAATCTGGCGCAAAGCAGCAGCAGCTTCGTCAATTTTTACAGCCGTTTTATGTAAGTCAATGATATGAATTCCATTGCTTTCCATAAAAATATATGGCGCCATGGCCGGATTCCATTTGCGTTTTAAATGTCCAAAATGACATCCTGCTTCTAATAAATCTTCAAATTTTGTTGTTGGCATTTGTATTCAATTAAATTTAAGTTTACCTTCTTTTAATAAAATCAATCAACAAGTAGCTCATGCTCCTCATGAAGTCTTGTCAATTTAGATACTAAACTTTGTCATTCCGTTTCGATAAAGTCAAACTTCTCACCGTGAAGAAACTTCTGCACATCTGAAAAGCAAATTTCTTAACGTTTACTGAATTGGAAGCGCTTACGAGCTTTAGGACGACCCGGTTTTTTACGTTCCACCTCACGTGAATCACGTGTCATGAAACCTTCCGCTTTAAGCGCCGGTTTATCCTCCGGATTTATTTTCACCAATGCACGAGCAATAGCCAGGCGCAATGCTTCGGCCTGTCCTTTGAATCCACCGCCTCCGAGATTGACCCGAATATCATATTTTTCTGCAACACCCAACTTATTCAACGGTTGTTTTACAACATATTGCAAAATAGTTGACGGAAAATAAATCGATAAATCGCGTTTGTTGATGGTAATGGTTCCTTTTCCGGGAGTAACAAAAACTCGTGCTACAGCAGCTTTTCTTCTTCCTATGGCGTGTATGATTTCCATATTGATTATTTAAGTGAATTTAAATCAATGACTTTTGGTTGTTGTGCCGCATGCGGATGTTCCGATCCAGCATATACATGCAAATTGCGTAATAATTGAGCACCCAAACGATTCTTGGGCAACATGCCTTTAATGACTTTCATGACAAGTTTTTCAGGACTTTTTTCCATCAAACGAGCCGGTGTAATATCTTTTTGCCCTCCGGGAAATCCCGAATAGCTCAAATAAACACGATCGGTCCATTTTTTCCCTGTCAATTGTACTTTTTCAGCGTTGATAATGATCACATTATCTCCACAATCCACATGCGGAGTGTAATTGGGTTTATACTTACCACGCAATAATTTAGCCACTTTGGATCCCATCCTACCCAACACCATGTCGGTAGCATCCACAACGACCCACTCTTTTTGTACAGTCGCTTTATTTGCAGAAATGGTTTTATAACTTAACGTATTCATACGAATAATTTATTGTCCATATTTCATCCGTTCACCACACGTTGAAATAGGCTCGGTGATTAATTAATGAATTGGGATCTTTTGATCAAAGTCTTTCTTGTGCAGGCTAATTCACAAGAAGCTTTTCCCCAAAAGAACATACCCGTTTTTTCGAATTCGGATAATAAATCGGACTGCAAAATTACGCTAATTTTTTCAATTACAAAAGTTTTTGTCGAAATTTCTTTGTGCAACTTCACAAAACAACATTCTCTTTGAAAATGACTTCTCCGCATCCTCTCTTTTTTGCCCATAGAGCTAAGCAGCTTCATTTAAAACAAAAAAAATTGACAACTTTCCATCGTCCGTGACATCACGTCAAAAACGATCGATGTTGTCAATGCTTGAGCTTCACCTCTCAAATGAAGCTCTGAACTTACTTTCTCCTCAACTAAAAACAAGATTTTTATGCAAACGTAAATAAACGAAGCATACTATATTTTTCATCCAACGTCAAACGAGCCCATTCTGTGGAAGTAAATTGATACAATACTTTCCCGCTGTGTTTGTCTTCGATGCAATGTTGATCGAAATTAAGCACCGGTTCAATTTTTTCTTCTCTTTCCAGCTTGAGCAGACGAAGGGAAGCAAAAAGCAAAACCACGACGGCCAACATCACAATCAGGAACGACATAGGACCATGATTCATAGGAACAGTTAACACGGCCACTACAGCAATCACAAACAAAACTAATGCAAAAGCATTACTAACAAGAAAACGTTTCATAATCATCAAATTTTAAAAGTTACATCATCAAAATATCTCACTGTTTATCTCAAATTTCTTTTTGGTTATCTCTTTTTGCCTGATTCAAAATTAATGCTTATCGAGCACATCTGCGCTCATTGACACTTTTATCCATGTGGAAACCCATCTTTTGTTCATCTATTTAATGTCTGATTATCTTTGCTTTAAGCCTATTTATTTGTTTCAGGATCATAGAATCATTCATATCATTGCCTTTTATCGCCATTTGCATCTCCTTTTTTTTCTCAAAATGCATAGGCAATTGACAATCCTGCATTGGTTGTTCCTGGAATTATATTTCCTTTCTGATCACGTAACGTGGTTACACTCGGATCAGCTTTCAAATGATTTTTGCCGTCAATAGCCACATCGATCATCCCTTTCTGTTTGTTTTTGGCATTGGATGTCAGGAGCGCATCCACAAAACTCCAAACATAAGCAACGGCTGCAGTGGAAAAACCAACAGCTGATAATGTTTTGTCCCCTCTTGACGAAGCGATGGCTGCCATCCCCAAACTGCCATATGAAACAGCTAAAAACCCGACTCCTTTCAAAACTTGTCCGTTATAAATTTGACCTAAACCCGGGACCAACATGGAAAGCGTAGTGGACAACGCCGGATCCTTACGTTCAGTTTGATACATGGCTTCCAAATTTAATTCCACGTCAGGCGTTAAACGGCTCTTCGTTGAAGGAGCAACAAACCCACTTTGCATCATGTTGGTTGGAACTGTTACCGTCATGGGAGGAAGCACTTCATTTAAATTTACTCCATTGATTTTTTGAAGTCCGTCCACTCTCAATTTCGGAGTCGCCGGTTTCAAATAAATCGTATTGTTCATCTCTTTCACCGCAGTTGCTGGTTTTTCATTTTGAGCAAACAACGGAATGCTTATAAAAGCAATGACTATGGTAACTACAATTGATTTCATGGCGCTTTGTTTTTAATATTTCCATTTTTTGACAACGAACTCAAAACATTTATTGGTTTGTTTTTAACATCCTTCATCAAAAAACATTCGTAAATAATAAAACAAACGCCGTGCCATTTAATATTTTTTATATGTATTTTAACTCATTATTTTTATATCCCATTGATTATTTGTGTTTTATGAAATTAAAAAAATAGCGAATCATAAGATCCGCTATTCAAATGTTTGTTTTAACAAAACAAGCTGTCGAAAAAAAATCATGGGGTTGCTCATTTTTGAGCATCAGCATCGATCACAATGCCATATTTTTGAATTTTTCTTACCAATGCCATCCGATCAATGCCTAATAATTTTGCGGCATTGGTTCGGCTGTTGTTTGCTTTCAACAAAGCTTGACGAATCAGATTTATTTCCTGTTGTTCCAAATTGAATGAATCCATCATGGGAATGATCTCATGATTTGGCACTTTCACTGAAGGCATGACACTAACCGGAAAGTCATCTAAACTCAATTTTCCATTTTGATTCAAAATAATAGCACGTTCCACCATGTTTTTAAGTTCACGCACATTCCCCGGAAATGAATAATGTTGCAAAATGTCGATCAGATGTTCGTCAAAAGTTGGGATTGGCTTATTGAGTTTTATGGCAATGTTTTCAACAAAGAATTGCAATAAAGGGTGAATATCTTCCGGCCGTTCACGCAATGGAGGAATATGAATATGAAACGTATTTAATCGATGCATCAGATCCAAGCGGAATTTCTTTTCTTCCACCAATTTATCCAATGGATTGTTGGTGGCCGATATGATCCGAAAATCAACTTCAATAGGCTTGGTGTCACCAACGCGCGTTATCTTTTTTTCTTCAATTGCACGCAACATTTTTGCTTGCAAATTCATAGGCATGTCGGCAATCTCGTCTAAAAACAACGTGCCGTGATCACTGATTTCAAAAAAACCTTTCCGATCAGACACGGCTCCGGTGAAGGAACCTTTCTTATGTCCGAAAAATTCACTTTCGAGCAATGAGTCAGTCACAGCCGAACTGTTCACCGCACAAAACAACCCTTCTTTGCGTGGGCTTGCATAATGAATAATACGTGCAATATTCTCTTTGCCTGTACCGCTTTCGCCGGTTATTAAAACATTGGTATCCTGATAATTGGCCACCGTCATAGCTTGTTCGATCACCTGCCTGATGGCCGGACTGACTCCAATAAAATGACGTTCGATGCGTTCTTCAAGACTTTTGGAAATAAGTGAATTTTTCTCTTCCAACGATTTCATTTCCCGTTGCAACATCAGAAATTTCTTAGTGCGTTCGATTGCAATACGAATGTCCATATGTCGAAACGGTTTTTTCAAATAATCAAAAGCGCCCAATCGCATCGCTTTGATAACCGTATCCATATCGCCATGACCCGACACCACGATCACTTCAAGATCAGGATAATCTGCCTTGATCTCTTTTAATAGATCCAGACCGTCTATGCCCGGTAAACGAACATCCAGAATTAACACATCAATCGGCTTTGATTTTAACAAAGCCATCCCCGAAGCAGGTGTGTTGGCTTCAAAAACGACCAACCCGATATCTTGAAGAAACTCCGCCAGTTCTTCAGTAAACCGTTTCTCATCATCAAGAATTAAGACATGGAAGACTTTCATACGTTTAATTCTATTTTTAACACTAAGGATGTATGTAACTCGCCTAATAAACATTCTCTTGAGCATGAGCTATTTTATGGCTCGTTTCATACGTTTAATTTATTTTTTAAAGCTAAGGATGGTTGGAACTCACCAAAACAATCATTTCATTGATTATATGTATTTTAAGGCTCATTTCATGCGTGAATAATTTATTTTTATAGGTCGTATGGAACTCGCATATCAACTATTATCATATTCTTGAATGTGAGAAATTTACATGCACGTTTCATACGTTTAGGTTTATTTTTTTTCACGACGGATCTGTGACCCTGTCCGAACAAGCAAGCTTTAGCAAAATAAATCTCTTTTATTTATTTGTTAATCACACTGTTATCAAAAGCCATTTTTTCTATGAACAAAAAAAATTTGATTCATGTCATTTGCCAATCAATCTCTTGTTGCACAGCCACCATGGGCATAATGACCTTAAAAACAGATCCTTCGTTGGGCGTACTTTCCACCTGAATAGTTCCATTCATCTGTTTTACAATATCATACGAGATAGACAACCCTAATCCGGTCCCTTTCCCTACTTCTTTGGTAGTAAAAAAAGGCAACATGATTTTATCAATAATTTCTTGTGGAATGCCAATGCCGTTATCAACGACTATAAAATAATTAAAGCGCTCATCATGCGATGTTTTCACTTCAATTTGCATTTGATACGAGCGGGACGAATGATTCATTTTTTCTTCCACAGCGTCTTTGGCATTCGTCAATAAGTTGAGTGCGACTTGTTCAAACTGATACATATTACCCATGACGTAAGCGGCATTTTGGTCAAGCTCAACCGACAACTGAATGCCATGATGAATAAATTGCTCCGACACCATGGACAAGGCATTCTGAACGCTGTCGTTCAAAAGAAAAGGGAGCGGTTTTTCCTGATTGTGATCTCTTGAAAAAGTTCGCACATGATCAATCAATCGGCTAATTCGAGCAATATCTTCAAAAATCTTGTTGCCTTTATTCTCAAGATAGACCCCATCGATTTCGTTATTTTTTTTGATTTTCATCAACAAATTCTCTATTCCCAACGATATGGACAGCAGCGGTTGGTTGATTTCATGCGCCATAGCCGAAGCCATTTCTCCCAAACTCACCATTCGTTCCGTTCGAATCAATTGTTTCTCCATCTCTTTGCGTTCAGAGACATCACGCAAAATAGCCATGTAGGCTTTAGGATTTCCATTCGCTTCATGGATGAGCGTGGTACTGATTTCGCACGGAAAAATGGCACCTTCAAATCGTTTCATCGAAAACTCTACTTGCTTCACCCTTTTTTGGATCAACGTTTCCTGCAATAGGTTCCGCAATTTCTCGGCTTCTTTGTCAGGAACAAATTCAAAAACATCCTTCCCGATCAGATCCTTTTTCGAAGGGATTTTGAAAATATCAAGCATGACATCAGACAGCTCGATAATTTGTTGTTGCATGTTCAAAATCACAATCCCTTCAGGTGAAGCATTCAACAACGTTCGATACAGTTCTTCCGATTCTTTGAGGGTTTCCTGCAGTTTCATTTTTTCCGTCACGTCTTCGGACAACACAAGCAGCGAATGAAACTTGCCGGAAGCTTCTTCCTTTATGGGGACACGAATGGTGTGAATAATCCTCTTTTTACCGTTTTTGAAAAGCACCTCTTTTTCGCCGGAGTCTTTGGCTTCACCCGATTGAACGACTTGCTGATCGAGCGCATTGAGATCATCGGCATCATGAAAATCAAAGAAATCATATACTGTTTTCCCCAGAAGATGTTCGCGGGTTTCGTCAAACAACTTTTCACCCGCTGCATTAATCATTCGATACGTTAGCTGATCCGGATCTTTAATGATCAATGTCACAGGAATGTTTTCGATGATATTGGACAACAACTTCTCATTTTCGACAATCTTTTGTTCATTGAGCTTATGTTCCGTAATATCGAGACAATGCCCAATAAAACCGATAAATTCTCCCTGACTGTTATAGCGCGGCGTCCCGTTGTCCTGAATCCAATGATAGGTTCCGTCCACATGGCGCAAACGAAACTCAATGCTGAAATTTTCACGTCGCATAAAAGCAGTGCGATTGACACGGAGACAATAGCCCACGTCATCAGGATGAACATTTTCGATCCAGCCGAACCCCAATTCCTGTTCTTCGGTTCGCCCTGTAAAATTGAGCCAAATCTGATTGACGTACGTCGTTTTCTGTTCAAGATCAGCAATCCAGATTAAAGCTTGTCCCGAGTTTGCCAATGTGCGATAGTGCGTTTCACTTTCACGAAGAGCCGTTTCAATTTTTTTTCTCGATTCTATTTCGGCTTTCAGGTCTTCCAACAAATTAAGCATGGCCAAATGACTGCGATTAAGCTCAGCCGTGCGTTCTTCAACCAATTTCGAAAGGGTAGCCTTCTCATTTCTTTTATAAATTTCTGACGCTTTGATGCGTAACATGGCATTAACCTGCACTCGCAACTCCGTTTCATCCAACGGTTTGGTGAGGAATGCATCCGCTCCGACTTCCAATGCTTTAATCCGGCTCTGTTTGTCGGTGCGAGCTGCCGTCAAAATAACCACCGGAATGATGGCAGTTTGCTCTTGCGATTTCAAAACGGTACACACTTCATAGCCATCCATTTCGGGCATCACCAAATCGAGCAAAATGACATCGGGATCTTCTGTGACAGCCAGAGCGATTCCTTCTTTTCCCGACTGACAACCGATAAAATGTATATCGGGAAATGCATCAGACAATAAAGCGCGAAGGACGATCAGATTATCCGCATTGTCGTCGATAGCAAGTATTTTTTCCATAGCGTGTATATAGGCAATAGGCAATAGGCAATAGGCAATAGGAATCTGTAAATATAAAATTCAACTATTTCAGCTTTGAAATAAGCGATGATAACATTTTGCTTATTTCAAAAATAGCATCTTGAATATCTTTAGAATCAATGCGTTGCATATAATTCAAACGAATACATAATTCAATCTGTGTTTCTAATTCCAGCAAAGAACCCCTTGCCATAGAGAGAAATTGGACATAACTACCAGTAGAGTGTCTTCCATAACCTTCTGCAATATTAGATGGCACAGAAACCGCTGCTCGCCGCATTTGAGAAATCAACCCAAATTGCTCTTTTGATGGAAGAGTATCAGTCAATCTATAAGTTGCAATCACTAAATCCATGCTTTTGTGCCAAACCAGTAAATCTTTATAACTCGTAATCATTCTAACTAATACAATCGATTTTTTTAATTTAATACACAACAAAACCAGCAACAAAATAGCTTCTCAAGTTGATAAATTTTCAATTTCAGGTTAACAGACTCCTATTGCCTTTAACAGTTGACAGTTGACAATGAATCTGCAGATTAGCAGATTACTATTGCCTATTGCCTCTGCAGTTCCCTAATGCCTTTAACAGTTGACAGTTGACAATGAATCTGCAGATTAGCAGATTACTATTGCCTATTGCCTCTGCAGTTCCCTATTGCCTGGCATTTTCTATTGCCTATTGCCTTTGCAGTTCCCTAATGCCTCTGAGGTTCTTCCCCAATCCATTTCTTGATGGTTTCTTCCAATAGCTTGTTATCAATGGGCTTGGAGATATAATCGTCAAAACCTTGTGCAAGAAATGCTTCGCGGTCTCCTTTCATGGCGCTGGCAGAAACCGCCACAATAGGAATAGATTGTGTGACAGCATCCTGTTTCAACTGACGCATGGCTTCAATCCCATTTAAGCCGGGCAATGCAATATCCATCAAAATGAGCTGCGGGTGATGCAGTTGTGCCAACCTGACACCTTCCATTCCATCTTCTGCCTCCATCACCGTGTAGCGATCATTCAATAAAACTTTTATGGTGAGTCGATTATCCGGATTATCCTCCACTACCAATACCGTCGGTTTTTCATTGATCGGAATCTGAAGCTGTTTAGGCGATTCCTGTTTGGGCTGTTCTTTTTTCGTCTCTTTTTCAGGAAGTAAGCATTGATGAACGGTTTCCAGCAATTGCACCTTATTGACATCTCCTTTGCGAATCAATTGAAAAATATGGTTATGTTTCAGCATTGCCAGTTCATCACTCGTCACATATTTTGCCGTCATAATGATGACCGGCAATTGTTCCGTGGCATGGTCGGAACGAATGCGTCGAAGCACTTCAAAGCCATCCACGCCGGGCATCATTAAATCCAGGATCATCGCATCGGGTTGATGAGAAGAAACCGCTTCAATAGCCTCCTCTCCATTGTGTGCCACTACGATGCGATAGCCTTCGGCCTGAAGAATGTCGTGCAGCTGAATCGCTATGGCTTCGGTATCTTCTACAATCAAAATGGTTTTCGACGACGGATCCACTTTCGGCAAACCGGGTTGTGATGAAGCCGAAGCCACCGGAACAGTTTGATTCGAACTGGATTCAGACACACTCAGCGAACTCTTCACAGGAATAAAGAGTGAAAAAACAGAGCCTTCGCCTTCTACACTGGCGACTTCAATGGAAGCGCCAATCATGTCGGCATATTTTTTGGCAATGGCTAAACCCAAACCCGTTCCGCCAAATTTACGCGAGGTACTGCCATCTGCCTGACGAAACTCGTCAAAAAGATGCGGAATAAACTCTTTTTTAATGCCGATGCCGGTGTCCATCACAGTAATTTGTACAGTCGATTCATCTCCGGAGAGCAAAACCTCAACTTTCCCCTTTTCCGTAAATTTGATCGCATTGGCCATGATGTTTTGTAAAATATGACGACATTTCACGTAATCACTCGTGATCTCCGGCAGTTTCGTGTCGGGAGAAAACTGCAACTTAATCTTCTTTTGTTTTGCCTGAGGCAACAATTCTTCAACAATTTCTCCCACCAAATCATTGATATGAAAAACCGACAAGTTCACCTCTTCTTTTCCCGCTTCAATGCGCGAAAGATCCAAAATGTCGTTGATCAACTCCAACAATTGTTTGCCGTTGCGTTCAATCACCCCAATGTAACTATATTCATCGTCCGAAATTTTTCCTGCCAAACGCCGAGACAACACATTAGACAAGGCAATCACCGAATTGAGCGGTGTACGCAATTCATGGCTCATGCTCGATAGGAAACTGTTTTTCATTTTATTGGCTTCGTCCAACTGCTTCTTCTGCATGGAGAGTTCCATGTTTTGTTCGGTGAGTTCGGAAGCTTGAGCTGCCAACTCACGCTTTTGACTCTCCAATTCGGTATTTTGAATTTCGAGTTGATTGGCAATGACAATCATTTTGCGATAAGCCAAAATTCCTTCCATACGAGCATTCAGCGTGACAAGAACACTTTGAAGCAGCCGCAGACTTTCGTCACTGAACGCTCTGATGGAAGCCAAGGAAAGAATGGCTGCTATTTCATTTTTGACCACAATCGGGATGGTAATGATTTCGCGAGGAACAAAATCGCCACTAACGGTGGAAAACATCATGCGACTATCCTTGGGAATGGCTTTGAAATGGTGCATCTTTTTGGTAGCCAAAACAATCCCAAATTCTCCTTCCTGATGAAGTGCCGAAAAACTTCGATACGCCTCCTTGTTCATGCCGATGCTTTCAAAAGGCTCAAAAAGTGTCTTTTCTTCATTCAACAAAAAGACAGCTCCCATGATCGCTTCCGTATGATTGAGGAACGCATCAATCAAAGCATGACTAAATCGATGAGCATCCTCTTCGCTCAACATAACACCCGCCAATTGAGCCACGTGGTCATTTAAGGTCAACTCCGTTTCAATGGTGTTAGCCAATTCATTGAACGAATCAGACAAAATGCCGTAAGCATTCTTTGAAACGTATGAACTGCGTGCCGTTAAATCGCCTTCACGAAAACGAACCGCCGCATCCCGAATGGTACGAAGAGGATATAAAATGTTCCGTGAAATAACAAAAACAACCACAACAGAAATGATCAAAACAAAAAGAAACGTAATGATCAATTGAAGCGTTAAGGATCGATGCAATGTGTTGATTTGCGTCAGGTTTTGTTGAGCTTTGTTTTGAATAAAAGCGTCCATACGGTGCAGCGATAACGACAGCTCAGCCCGTGCCATTCCTAAATCACCATGCATTTCAGTGCGACGAAGTGCACCCTGATTCCCCTTTTGAACATCTTGCCAGACATTCTCTTCCAATCCTTTCCATATCAAAAAAGCTTTTTGGGCTGCCTCAAGATCGTTCTTCGAGCCGCCGTAAACATCGTTAAGCTGTGTCAATTGCTGATCAGCATCGGTTATGAAACGTTCAATGTTCAACATGGCCGTTTGCTGCTCCGCTTTGGACATCGTTAAGAGATGAAGACGGTTTTCAACATAATATTGCTGAACATCCGATTCCAAGTTATTCAAAGCTCTCTGCGCCAACATAGAATGACGATAAAGTTGAACCGCCCGTTCAGAAATTTGACCGGTATCCCGCCATGTGAGCAAACCCAACACAACCATAAAGGCGATAATAATACCAAAACCAATATAAAGTTGCGTTGATATTTTCAAATCAGATAGTTTCATGCGTTTAATGTATTTTTTAACCCTAAGAATGAATGGAACTCGCCAGAATAATTATTCCCTTAATTATAAGCATTTTTATAGCTCGTTTCATTGCAATATGTTAGTGGTCGATCATTTACTGAAT